>ODAI012505924.1_pt1 | contig 11626 bp, 10 predicted proteins | sample 1539321 | NCBI WGS metagenome assembly ODAI01 (sample SAMN02144231, study PRJEB22623) | gut metagenome | biome: sheep rumen | host: Ovis aries | place: New Zealand
ATAGGGCTGGAAGAAAAGACAACGGTATCGCCGGGGCCGATGGTCACCTTTCTGTGCATACCGTCCGCCATACGGCTGAGAGCGGCCATGCTCTCGCCCTGGCTTCCTGTTGTAATGATGACGGTCTTTTCGCCCGGATAGTTTTTGAGCTGATCGATGTCGATCAGGGTGTTCTCAGGCACATTGAGCACATCAAGGTTGGTAGCTGTCTCGATGATATTGACCATGCTGCGGCCTTCGACCACGACCTTGCGGCCATATTTATAAGCATGGTTGATGATCTGCTGCACACGGTCCACGTTGGACGCGAAGGTGGCGATAATGATGCGCGTATCCGCGTGGTCGCGGAAGATCTGATCGATGTTTCTGCCCACAGCCTTTTCGGAAGGGGTATGTCCGGGGCGCTCCGAATTGGTGGAGTCGCACATGAGGGCAAGCACGCCCTCGTTGCCGAGCTCTGCAAAACGCTGCAGATCGATCGCATCTCCGTATACGGGTGTGTAATCGACTTTAAAATCTCCGGTGTGGACAATGGTTCCCGCCGGGGATTTGATGGCCAGCGCGGCAGCATCCACGATGCTGTGGTTGGTCTTGATGAATTCTACATCAAAGTCTCCGAGCTCAACGACATCTCCGAAAGATACAACATGCCGTTCTGTAATCTCCAGCAGATTGTGTTCGCGGAGCTTGTTTTCGATGATGCCCATGGTCAGGCGTGTTCCGTAGACCGGAACATTGATCTTTTTCAGAACATAAGGAAGGGCACCGATATGATCCTCGTGTCCGTGTGTGATGACAAATCCCTTCACCTTGTCAATATTCTCTTCCAGATAGGTAGTGTCCGGAATGACAAGATCGATGCCGAACATATCGTCCTCCGGGAAGGCAAGACCGCAGTCCACGACCACGATACTGTCTCCGTACTCGAACGCAGTGATATTCATGCCGATCTGCTCCAGGCCTCCCAGCGGGATGATCCTGACAGTCGGTGCGGGCCCGCTGTTCATATTCATTTTATTGTTCAAACTATCTCCTCTTCCAAAGCCGCGCCCCCGTCTGCTCAATTGTATGTACCGGCCTGCATTTCTCTTTTGTCTGTCAGGTCTTACTTTTTCTTTCGCATTGATTCCCGCTCCGTCCAGCCGGGTTTTCTGTGCCGCGGTACGGGCTGTTGTCTCGAATCCGGTCCGGTTTTCGATATTTTTCCGTGGCTTGTTCTTATTATCGTTATTCTTGCGCGCGCTCTTCTCTTTTCTGGCCGCTTCTTTCTTTCGAATCTCTTTCTTTTTTAATCCCTGTTTCTTTAACTCTCTCTTTGGTGCGTCTTTCTTTAATTGTTTCTTTTTGAAAATATTTTTCTTCAACTTCTCTCTTCTACTCTTCTCTTTCTTTCGTTCTTCGAACTGCCGTTCCTTAGAACAGCAGCGCGGGAAAAAGGCCTCAGGCCTCGATCTCAATGCCCAGTTCTTCCAGGCTGTCCCGCATCAGTAATAAGACCGCGGTGAGTTCTCTGTCATCCTCCACGATCTCATAAGTAACCTCTGTTCCGTCCCCGCCCGCGTCAGCGCGCAGGATCAGGGCTTCGCCGTCATCGTCCTGGCTGTCCGTGACCAGAAGGTACTGCTTTCCTCCCAGCACTGCTTCCTCCAGAACATAAAAATCAACTGCATGGTCTTCGCCTTCCGGCATGAACTGCACTTTTTCCATAGCCGCTCCCTCAGCTTTTCCTCGCTGTTTTCATCATCCTTCCGAGTTCTTCGCGGTGGTTTTCCATGTATTCCCGCAGGATGATGCCTGCGGCGATCATATCCACATAATCGTGGAACTTTTCACGGGGAATACCCTGTTCTCTCATAATTTCATCGGCTTCCACTGTTGTGAGACGTTCATCGGACATGACAACCGGGAGACCGGTCCTTCTCTGCAGACTTTCCTGGAATTCCAGTGTCTTCTTTGCCCGCTCTCCCTGCGAATCATCCATATTTAACGGCAGTCCCAGAACAATCAGACCGACATCGTACTCTTCAATAAGCTCCTCTATACGTGCAAATGTCCTCCGGAGCTTGTTTTCTCTGTCTCTGCGGATGATTTCCAACGGCTGTGCCGTGATCAGAAGCGAATCACTTAAGGCAACGCCGCAGGTCTTTCCGCCAAAGTCCAATCCCATTATTCTCATATCTGCTTCGTCATTTCTGTGTGCGGCTGTCCGGACATATCTGGTCAGTCCTCCTGCCTTCAGTCAGACCAGTGGTTTGCCCGGATGTAACTGCGCATGATCTCCTCGACCAGTTCGTCCCGCTCCACTTTCATGATCAGGCTGCGTGCCCCCTTGTAGTTTGTGACATACGTAGGGTCACCGGACATGATATATCCGACAATCTGATTGACAGGATCATACCCCTTTTCGGAAAGTGCCTCGTAGACAACGGAGAGGATTTTCTGTACTCCGTTCACCTGGTCAGGCTGAATCCGGAAAAACTGTGTGCTCTCCAGATCCGTTCTCGAATTATTATTATCTTTCATATACGCCTCGCAAAAGACCACACTCCGGCTGAACTATGCACTGCGGCCTGCCATACCACACCGTCTCCGGCGTCATTACCGGCATGCTGACACGCAAAGCACAGCAGCGTACTGAACTGTTAAAAAAGTCTACCCTTAATCTTACATTATTTATTGTACTGATTCAACATTTGTTTATCTCCGGAAAAACTTTGTTTGTCTCCGAAAAAAACTATTTGCCTGAATTTTGCCTGCATTTGCCTGCATCCGGAACAAAAAACATAGCCGGTCCGCGGGAGAACGTAATTCCGCCCCCGCAAAAACTGCCGGCAAGCAGCATTCCCGGCTCCATGCGCAGGTCCGCCGGTCCATCTGAACCCTGTGTGCCGGCCGTACCGCGCCCAGGCATTCCGTCTGCCGCGGCGTCCCGGACAGCAACAGCGCCTGTCACATAGCGTGCCGTGCTTCCTGTCCAGAATCTCTCTCCCTTATATTCGCAGATTTCCTCGAGGAGAATGGTCTCCCTCTCCCCTTCAAACTGCGCGCGGAACTCCGCCGCCTGGGCAGCTGTCATGGCAAGAAGCCGGTCGCTCCGCACCGCCTTGACGGATTCCGGAACCTGATCCGGCAGTCTTGCCGCCACAGTCCCGTTCCGCCTGGAATAGCGGAAAACATGGATCTCATAAAAGCGGATCTTCTCCAGAAACGCACAGGTTGCGGCAAATTCCTCTTCTGTCTCTCCGGGGAATCCGACAATGACATCGGTCGTGACCGCAGGACGGTCGTAGTATCTGCGCAGCAGTTCTACGCTGTGTGCAAATTCCGCCGTCGTATAGTGACGGTTCATGCGGCGGAGAGTCTCGTCACAACCGCTCTGCAGGGATAGATGGAAATGCGGGCATACCTTTTCCAGGCGGACAAGTGCCGCGATAAAGGTCTCTGTCATGATCCGGGGTTCCAGAGAACTCAGCCGGATCCGTTCCAGGCCTTCGATGGCATTCAATGCCGTCAGGAGCCTGATGAGCGCTTCGCCGGACCGCACCGGATCAAAGCGGACCCCTCCGTTTTTCTCTTCCTGCGGCCTCTGTTCATTGTCCTGCTGCAGATCCAGCCCGTAGGAACTGACATGGATCCCGGTCAAAACAATTTCCCGGATCCCGTCTTCAACCAGGCCGCGGACCTCCCTTACGATTTCGCTCTGCGCCCTGCTGCGAATGCGGCCGCGCGCAAAGGGAATGATACAGTAGCTGCAGAACTGATTGCATCCGTCCTGGATCTTGATATAGGCACGTGTATGCCCGGGGCTGGTCAGATGCATATCCTCAAAAGCAGGCGCACAGGTGAGATCCTCCCTGAAAGCAGGCTTTGTCTGCCTCTTCTCTTCGGACTGCTGCTTATTATTTCTCTCCTTAAGGAAATCTGTCAGGATCTGTCCGATCCGGGACTTTTTGTTGTTTCCGATGACCAGGTCGACCGCGTCGTCCGCGTCCACCCTCGCCGGATCTGTCTCCACATAACAGCCGACCGCAATGACAACTGCATCCGGATTCTGCTTTTTGGCCTTGTGGAGCATCTGGCGGCTCTTGCGGTCCGCGATGTTAGTCACGGTGCATGTGTTTACCACATAGATGTCCGCCTCTTCCTGGAAAGGCACCTCCTCGAATCCCTCGTCCCGCAGGATCTGGCGCATGATATCCAGTTCGTAGCTGTTGACCTTACAGCCGAGATTGTGAAAAGCAACTCTATTCTTCAAATTTCCGATCTCCTGCGGACAGTTTTCCTCTTCACACAGGACCCGCGAAAACAAAACGGTCCCTTACTGTACACTCCCCCGGAGGGGGCGTTTACAGTAACGATGCAACGCTGCGCGTAAAAGGTCCTGCATTTTATCATTGACTTTTATCAGTGCAGATTTTATATTGACTTATAGGAAAAATACATCCTGAAAAAAGTGCTCTGCACCGGAAAGGAAAAGGAATAAATTATGAAAACAGTAACAATTTCCCTGAATTCCATTGACAAGGTCAAGTCCTTTGTGAATGACCTCACCAAATTTGACGATGATTTTGATCTCGTGTCCGGACGTTATGTCATCGACGCAAAATCGATCATGGGCATCTTCTCTCTTGATCTTTCCCGTCCGATCAGCCTCAATATTCATGCCACTGAAAATCTGGACACGATTCTCAAGACACTTGATCCCTACGTCATCAAGTGACATATTCATTGTCAAAACGGATAAACAGTGAACAAAGGATCACTGCGGTTTCGAAAAACTGCGCGTGTGCCGGCCTGACCGGTACACGCGTTTTTTTATCGCTCTTCCTGCGGGCGATACGTGCTGACGTTGATGATCTCGTCAGTCGCAATAGCCCGTTCCACCATTTCATCTATTTTTTCGTCAAGGTTGTGCTCATGCTTGCGGATCACATCTGCCTTGGGCTTTGTGACGGGATGTTTCGCCACAAAGATCGTGCAGCAGTCCTCATAGGGGAGAATCGATGTTTCATAGGTCCCGATCTTCTTGGATACATGGACGATCTCTTCCTTGTCGAAACCGATCAGGGGACGGAATACAGGGAGCGTGCAGACCTCGTTGGTAACTGCAAGAGCTGCCAGAGTCTGGGAAGCAACCTGTCCGATGCTCTCTCCTGTGATCAGGCCCAGGCAGTCGTTTTCTTTTGCCAGCCTCTCCGCGATTCGCATCATATAGCGGCGCATAATGATCGTCAGTTCATCGTGCGGGCATTTCTCATAAATATAGAGCTGGATCTCTGTAAAATTGATATTGTGCAGGCGGATGGGTCCGGTATAGACGGAAATCTCCCGTGCCAGGTCAATGACCTTCTGGAGGGCGCGCTCACTGGTGTAAGGCGGGGCATTGAAATAGACCGCGTCGATCCTCACGCCGCGCTTGGCCACCATGTAGCCCGCAACGGGGGAATCGATTCCGCCGGAAAGGAGCAGCATGCACTTTCCGCCGACACCCACGGGAAGACCGCCGGGTCCGGGAATGACCTGCGAATAGAGATAGATCTTCTCACGGATCTCAATGCTGAAGGTCACCTCGGGCTTATGCACATCCACCGTCATATTGGGGCAGGCCTCGAGCACAGCGTGCCCGACTTCGGCATTGACCACGAGGGAATCCTGGGGATATTCCTTATTCATGCGCCTGGTGCGCACCTTGAACGTATGCGCTGCTGCCGCTGTTCCGTCATCAGGATATTCGGACTTCATAAAAGAGGCAGCGGTCTCACAGAGCTGCTCGATGGGCATGAGGTCATATTCGGCGACCGGGCAGATGCCCCAGATTCCGAATACATGGGACAGAGCTTCGGTGACTTCCTGGAAGTCATAGTCGGTCTTCGCCTCTACGAAGACCCTTCCGTAGGTGCGGATCACATTAAAGTGCCCTTCACAGGGGCGCAGGGCGATCCGGATCTGGCGGACCAGTGCTTCCTCAAAGATATGGCGGTTTTTTCCCTTGATGCCGATCTCGGCATATTTGATCAGAAACGCATCGTATTTATTCATTCTACCTCCCAAAACGGATAAACCGGAGCACTTTAGTGCGTAGGCATCGTCAACGAGAAATTCGCGGAAGCGATTTCTCGTTGACATCAAGGGATGTTGTGCTCCAGCACAAACATCCGGAGTGAAAAATCTTGTATCGACAAGATTTTTCACTCTATCTTCTTACAAATTTACGCAAAAACGGAACAAGCTCCTCGACAGCATCAGCCGCCGCATCCATCTCTTCCATAGTGTTCATGACCGAGAGGCTGATCCGGATCGAGTTCTCCATCTCCTTTGCCGGGACGCCGATAGCCATCAGGGTCTCGGAAGGACGGGGATGATTGGAAGAGCAGGCACTGCCGGCGGATACGAAGATACCCTTGTCCTCCAGGGCGTGGAGCAGAACCTCCGCGCGGACACCGCGCACACGCACACTCAGGATATGAGGAGCCGCTGTCTCATCTGTTCTTCCGTTAAAAACAACATCGGGGATGACACCGAGGCGCTCGATCAGGCGGTTTTTCATGGAGAACAGTTTTGCCCGGTCACTGTCGAGGTCTTTATAGAGCATCCTGGCGGCAAGCGCCATACCGGCGATGCCGGGAACATTTTCTGTGCCGGACCGCAGGCCGTTCTGCTGTCCTCCGCCGTGCATCTGCGGTACCAGACGCACGCCGTCTGCAATATAGAGAAATCCGGTTCCCTTGGGGCCGTGGATCTTGTGTCCGCTGACCGACAGAAGGTCAATATTCATCCGTTTGGGATAAATCTGTGCCTTGCCGAAGCCCTGCACTGCATCGACATGAAAGAGCGTATTCGGATTTGCGGCTTTGACGGCCTTTCCGATCTCTTCGACCGGCTCCACTGCGCCGATAATATTATTCGTATGCATAACAGACACCAGGATCGTGTCCGGACGGACAGCTGCCGCGATCTCTTCCGGGGAGATCAGGCCGTCCCGGTCAACACCCAGCCGGGTGATCTCAAATCCCTGTGTCTCCAAATATTTCATGGTCTCCAGAACTGCCGGGTGCTCGATCAGGCTTGTGATCAGATGTTTTCCCTTCCGCTGCGAAGCCATGGCCGCGCCGATGATCGCAAGGTTGTCCGACTCCGTTCCGCAGGATGTGAAGCAAAGATTCTTTTCCTTCACCTTCAGGATCCCGGCCAGGATCTTTTTCGCTTCCGCAATGCGCCGTTCCGCAGTGACGCCCCGGTGGTGCATGGCGGACGGATTGCCGTAATCCTCGAGAAAGAGCTCATTCATCAGAGCTGCCACTTCCGGAAAGCACCGGGTCGTCGCGGAATTATCGAGGTAGATATCTCTTTTTTCATTCATAAATCTGTTCTCGTTTCTGTTGCGCAGGGCTGTTTTTTATCTTTTCTTTCCTGCTCTGTACACAAAGATCAGTCCAGTTCAAACCGATAGATCAAAAAGGCGAGAAAGGCCAGGCCGGCAGTCTCTGTCCGCAGGATCCTTTTCCCCAGAGAGACTGTTTTTGCTCCGATCTCAAGAGCCGCACCGATCTCGGATTCTTCGAATCCCCCCTCCGGGCCGACGAATACGGCAGCTGTCTGACCGGGCTTCAAAGATTCCAGAAGCGCCCGGGTCCCGTTCCCTGCTTCATCCGCCATCGCCTCATAAGGCACCAGGATCAGGTCTGCGGCAGAAGCCGCGTACTGCAGAGCCTCTTTATATGTCAGGATCACATTGACCTGCGGGATCACCGCACGTCTGCTCTGCTTTGCTGCCGCCTCGGCAATGGACTGCCATCGCATGACCCGCTTGCGGCGCTTGTCACCGGTCAGCTTTACAATACTGCGGTGCATTTCGACCGGAACGATCTCCGAGACGCCCATTTCCACCGTCTTCTGGACGATGAGGTCCATCTTGTCGCCTTTGGGAAGCCCCTGGAAGAGGATCACGCGGACCGGAAGCTCAACGTCGGACTCCTTTACGGAGAGCAGCCGGCATTGGACCAGGCTGTCCGAAAAAGAGACGATCTCAAAAATATGCTCGCCGCTGTTTCCGTCTGTGCCCCGGACAGAAATCTTCTCTCCGGCATGCATCCTGAGAACGTTTTTGATATGATTGTAGTCTTCTCCGCCTATGGCGAGCATTCCGTCCTGCATGGAGGAAAGATCTGCGAAAATCTGGGTCATACAGCGCGTTTCTCCTTAAGAAGCGAATAGAAGCGAATCAGGCTTTGCGGCCGACCACACAGCACCATTCGCCCTGTTCTGTGACGCTTACGATCTCGAGTCCCTCGCGCAGCATGGCATCTTTGACGCTCTGCGCGCGCTCGATGAGAATTCCGGAAGTGATATAGACACCGCCGGATTTAAGGCATTTAACTGCCTGGGGAGTAAGGGGCACCAGGACATCCGGCAGGATGTTGGCAAGTACAACGTCATAGCGGTTGTCACCGACTTTTGCCTGCACTTCCGGGTCATCGATGAGATTGCCGAGCAGGACTTCAAAGAGAGCCGGATCGACGCCGTTGGCCTGACAGTTATCGGCAATGGCAGGGATCGCGCAGGGATCAAGATCGGTCCCTACCGCGCCGCGGACTCCGAGCTTGAGTGCCAGCAGGGCCAGGATCCCGCTGCCGGTCCCGACATCCAGAAGGAAGGTCTCCGGCGTGATATATTTACGAAGTTCCCGGATGCAGAGCTGCGTCGTTTCATGCATGCCGGTCCCGAAAGCTGTTCCGGGATCGATGTGGAAGATCAGTCGGGGCTGCTTCTCATGTCCGTCCTCCATGACCGGTTCGGGTTTTTCCCAGGAAGGAATCACAAGTATATCATCAATCCAGAACTGATGGAAGTACTGTTTCCAGTTGTTGATCCAGTCGATATCCTCTGTCTCGTCAATGGTGACGGTTCCCTCACCCAGATCTGTAAAGGCGCGGATCTCCTCGATCTTTGCCAGGATCTTCTCCCGGACCTCTTCCGGTGTGCATTTTGCATCATCTACGATGAGGTTTCCGTCTTCTGTCTCCTCCAGGAAAAAGCTGAGGACAGCAGTGCCGTCATCGGCCGGTCCCTCCGGCAGGATATCCACAAACATCTGCTCTTTTTCAGAGGCTGTAAGAGGCACATTGTCCTCGATCTGGGCTCCGTACAGCCCTATATCCTCCATAAAGCTGATCAGTATATCCTCTGCGTCCGTTTTGGTGCGGACTCTGAATCTCATCCATTTCATGTCGCGGCCTGTCCTCCCGGTAAAAATATAAATAAAGATATAAATAAAGATATAAATAAAGATAAATGATATGATGTAAAATTCAAAAGCTGGCAGCAGGAACTCCGTCTCGTCGCGGAAATATCTTCTGTGACAGACAGATACACAATAACACGAAAAGTTGTCAGGAGACAATTCCCCTGACAACCTTACGGTTACATCTATGATTCTGTGTTGCCGCTCAGATCCACCTGAAACGCGAGGTGTTTTTTCGCGGCAATGCCAAGCTTTGTTTTTTCGCGACCCCCGTGTTCTACGGCGATCTACGGCATTATTTCATCATTTCTCCCAGAAACGTTTTTTCTTTTCTTTATGCTCCTTTTTGTCCGTGTCGGCGTCCTTTGCACCGGCGCGGTCCACTGCAGTGAGCGAATCACCTGTCAGTTCGTCAAACTTCCGGAGGGCTTCCTTTGCCTCCTTGCTGAGCTTTGTCGGGACATCCACCACCAGAGTGACATAATGATTGCCGCGGATATCTTTATTGCGCAGGGACGGTACACCCTTTCCGCGGAAGCGGATCTGGGTTCCGGTCTGTGTTCCCGCCTTGACATCATAGACGATCTTTCCGTCAACAGTATCGATCATGATGCTGCCGCCGAGGGCTGCGATCGGGTATGAAATGCTGACCATGGAAAAGATATCTGTTCCCTGGCGCTCAAAGATCTCATGGGGAGATACGATCACTTCTACAAGCAGATCGCCGCGGGGTCCGCCGTTGATGCCGGGCTCGCCTTTTTCGCGGATACGTACGCTCTGGCCGTTGTCAATTCCCGCGGGAATCGTGACATTGATGGTCTTGCGGCTGGTGATATAGCCTGTGCCGCCGCAGTCCGCACATTTGTCCTTGATGATCTTGCCGCTGCCGCCGCAGTCGGGGCAGGTCTGGACATTTCGGACCGTTCCGAAGAAGGACTGCTGTGTAAAGACGACCTGTCCCTTACCGCCGCACTTGGGGCACATCTGGGGAGACGTGCCGGGCTTTGCGCCTGTGCCGTTGCAGGTAGGGCAGGGATCCTTGAGGTTGAGCGTCAGCTCTTTCTCCGTGCCGAAAACAGCTTCAAGGAAGGTGATCCGGACACTGGTGCGGATATTTGCTCCCTTCATAGGACCGTTGGAAGCGCCTCTGCTTCTGCCGCCGCCAAACATACCGCCAAACAGATCTCCGAAAATATCCGAGAAATCCGCGCCTGTAAAGTCAAAGCCGCCGGCGCCAAAACCGCCGGTGCCGTCAAACGCCGCATGACCGTACTGATCATACTGCGCGCGCTTCTCCTTGTCGCTCAGAACCGCGTATGCTTCGGAAGCTTCCTTAAACTTTGCTTCCGCTTCCTTGTCATCCGGGTGCATATCCGGGTGATATTTTTTTGCAAGCACACGATAGGCTTTCTTTATTTCTTCGTCGCTGGCCGTCTTGCTGACGCCCAGCACCTCGTAATAATCTCTCTTCTGTTCAGCCATACTCCATCCAATCCAATATATGGGTTACAAATACCTGTGCAGTATGCACGCCTTTCATTCTGTTCAATTCAAGACGCTTCTCTCAAATCACAGATTCAGCCCAGGCCGCCTGCGCAGCCTGGGCAGTGTTCACTCTTCAAAACATGTTTTTTTCAAAAGATATAATATAAAATACTCGGCCGGTGCCCGCTTACAGGGGCAACAATTTGCTTTTATACCACACTGCGCCGGCCTCGTCAAGTGACGGGCCGCCGCATATGTGTCATTTACTTGATAATAGAATGATATGTGCCGTTATCAGACTTCGCGATAATCACCGTCTACGACATCATCATCTGCCGCATTGCTCTGTGTCTCCTGGTAATTGCCGGCTGCGCCGCCCATATCGGGACCTGCTGCACCCTGTGCACCCTGATACATCTGTGCGAACAGCTGCTGTGCGTCGTTCATCAGTTTTTCCTTGCCGCTCTTAAGAGCATCGATATCGGAATCGGAGAGGTCGGTCTGATCCTTGGTGCGCTCCAGAACTGCCTTGAGGTCAGCGATATCCGCTTCAACTGTGCCCTTGACTGCGCCGTCGATCTTGTCGCCGGCTTCCTTCATGGCCTTCTCGGTCTGGAAGACGATGGAGTCTGCCTCGTTGCGGGCCTCGACAGCCTCTTTGCGCTTGCGGTCCTCTGCCTCATACTGAGCAGCTTCCTGGACAGCCTTCTCGATCTCTTCGTCGGACATGTTGGAGCCGGCGGTGATGGTGATGTGCTGCTCCTTGCCGGTGCCCAGATCCTTGGCGGAGACATTGACGATACCGTTGGCATCGATATCGAAAGTAACCTCGATCTGAGGTACACCGCGCATTGCGGGCGGGATACCGTCCAGACGGAACTGGCCGAGGGACTTGTTGTC
>ODAI014531177.1_pt1 | contig 11625 bp, 7 predicted proteins | sample 1539321 | NCBI WGS metagenome assembly ODAI01 (sample SAMN02144231, study PRJEB22623) | gut metagenome | biome: sheep rumen | host: Ovis aries | place: New Zealand
CAGCACGTCCTGCTTGCCGGGGAAGTCAACCAAATATTCGTGGAGCCACACGGCCCAGTTCTTTGAGGTTGAAATCTTGTTGTCCTCCAGATTCAGGAACTCGTTAGCCGGCACGTTGTCGGGCATGATGTAGCCGCCATGAGCTTTCATCATTACGGGGAAGATGATGCAATGGAACACAATGTTGTCCTTGCCGATGAAGTGCACAAGACGTGTATCCTCGTCCTGCCACCAGCGTTGCCACGTGCCCCAGCGTTCGGGATTGGCCTCACACAGTTCCTTCGTGTTCGAGATATAGCCGATGGGCGCGTCGAACCACACGTAGAGCACCTTTCCGTCGGCACCCTCCACGGGCACGGGGATTCCCCAATCGAGGTCGCGGGTCATCGCACGAGGTTCCAAATCCATTTCGAGCCACGACTTACACTGACCATAGACGTTAGGACGCCACTCTTTATGACCTTCCAAAATCCACTGCTTCAGCCACTCCTGATACTCGTTCAACGGCAGATACCAGTTGGTAGAGTCGCGCAACACAGGCACGGCTCCCGTTTCCTTAGCATGAGGATTGATCAGCTCTGTGGGTTCCAGGCTACGCTGACAGCCTTCCTCACACTGATTGCCATAGGCATGTTTGTTGTGGCAATACGGGCATTCGCCCACCACGTCGCGGTCGGTAAGGAAACGCTTTGCTTCTTCATCGTAGAACTGCGGTGTGGTCTTGGCGATGAGTTTGCCATCATCGTATAGCTTGCGGAAGAAGTCGGCGGCAAACTGATGGTGAGTCTTGCTTGTTGTGCGGCTATAGACATCAAAGGAGATGCCGAACTCTTCGAAAGAGTTGCGAATGAGGGTGTGGTAGCGGTCCACCACATCCTGCGGGGTGATGCCCTCTTGACGGGCACGCTGGGTGACAGGCACACCGTGCTCGTCGCTTCCGCCGATGAACATCACGTCCTCACCCTTCAGGCGCAAATAGCGTGCATAGATGTCGGCAGGCACGTAGACTCCTGCCAGATGACCAATGTGAACACCTCCGTTTGCGTAAGGCAACGCCGATGTCACAGTTGTCCGCTTATAGTTTTTCTTTTCCATTTTTTGGCTTTTTATTGTTACAGAGTGCAAAGATACGAATAAGTGAGAAGAATACAAAACAAAAAGGAGGGTTTTTGTTTTATTTCTCGAGCGAAAATGTCCATTTCTTTCCCCGCTTACGCGACAGAGACCGTTGGCTCCCGAACTTTGTTTGCCTACCCGTACCCTTTGACTTTCCCTTCGGCCGTCGATTTTCAATTCAGCGAAGCTAAAGTTGCGGTTAAATGACGCAATAAAAAGAAATCTTAAACAGAATCATCGAACTTCCTCGATTTGTCAAGAAAATTCTAAATTTTGACCCCTAAAAACGGGCATCTTTTTGAAATGGAAAAGATTTTGGTGCGAAAATGGTCAAAAATCGACATTTTTGGAAGTCGTTGAATGTCAGCCACTTCCGTTTTTCTTACATTTGCTTGACTTGTAAAAGCTATGCTTTTGGGTTGTCAAAGCTATGCTTTAAGGCTGTCATTTGTGGCTTTTAAGCGCGTCAAATGCCACAAATGAGCGAGTCAGATGCCACATCTGACACCCTCAGAAGCCACAAATGACGATTCGGCTGACTAAAAGTGAAGGAGGAAAAGCGGGGAAGTAAAGATTCTTTACACATTTCTTTTCTAGATTGAACGAAAAAGTTGACAAACTTTTGTCGTGATTTTTCACAATTTTACCATTATTGTTTCCATATTATTTTTATAAGTCTGAGGGGTGGAAATTTGGAGGTTTGGGAAGTTTTTTGTAATTTCGCAAAATAGAAAACTAACCATAAACAATCCGTAAATGATGAGAAAAATGATGATGGCCTGCTGCTCTATCTTGGTTTGGGGATTGGTGGCATGTGGTGAGAAAAAGGCAGAAACTTCACAAGACCAGAAGACTGAAGTGGAGCAAACCGCCAAGACGGAAGACGAGGTGGCTGCAAAAACCGATACAGAGGAAACTGTTGACGAGCCCAATGACGGCAAGTCTGCGGAGCCCCTCTCGTTGGGCGATTTGCAGAAAACGCTTGTGAGACAAACGCTTCAGGTGCCGAAATCCATCAGCGACCCGAAGGCGAGAGACTTTGCGCAAGTGTTTTGCAAGAAATATCCTGCTTTCGGAGCCAACGCGCTGACGTTGAAGTATCTGCAAAATCCCAAAGCCTTCGACACAAAGGCCGGAAACGCAAAGATTGTGGACGACCGTCCCAACGGTTTTTTGAAATGCGAGAAATATGCTTTGTTCGACAATCAAGACGATGAAACCTTCGAGGCTTGCCGATGGATGAGGAAGAACGGACATTCGCTGGTGGGCGTGTTTATGCACAGTTCGAACGATGCAGGCCTCAACCATCATGCTTATGCCTTCTATGACTTTGACCCAGCCAGCAACATGATGATCCCCGACAAGGAGGCTCTTGATGCTGTAGCCTATATCATTGAAGAATTTAGTGGCGACGACATTGTCATCCGACTGCCGCAGAAAGGAAAAGACCTCGAAATTGAATCCATCGAACTTCGCGACGGTGATGTCTACAATTCTGCCCTTTTCACCCTGATATGGACAGGCGACAAGCTACAACGAGAGCCATTGCCCCACTAAATTAGGCAAAAGGGGAAGCATGCAGACCAACAATCGGGATTCTACATGCTTCCCCTTTCACATTAGATGATTCATTCTATTTCTTCGGATTGAGTTTCGGGACGTACTTCACGCTCACTCCCTCGCCCTTCAGCACGTCGGCAAACGTCTGAGGCTTGACGGTGACAGGTCCGCGCATGAACTCAGGAATGTTGTAGCTCCGCATGAACTGGCGATGATAGTCGGGATCTTCGGTCGGCAGCTCGAACGGTTTCGTAGCCTTCCCGTCCTTGTCGAAATGAGCAATGAACGGACGCGTAAAGGACCCGTCGTCGCGGCGACTGCTGAAGATGAGCCAACGCCCGTTGCTCGACCAAGAGTGATAGCTCTCCGTATCGTTGGAGTTGCACTCTGCAAGTGGCCGAACGTCGCCTGTCTGCAAATCCATCAGCCACAGGTCGGCATCGTGGTGCCAGATATGGAAATAGCCGAATTCCCCTATCGTGAAGAGCAGGAAACGCCCGTCGGGAGAGATGCGTGGGAAGGTGACACTCTTGTCGATAGCGGCAGCATCGAACACCAGTTCTCGTGGCCCGAACTGTCGGCTGTCGGGGTCGAAACTCTTGCGATAGAGGTTGTATTTGAGTTCCTTGAAACGACGAATCACCTCAGAGGTTTTCTTCTTTGCCGTGTCCTGACGCTCGAAATGGGCGCTGCAATAGTAGAGAGTCTTGCCGTCGGGGCTCCACGCTGGGAACACTTCGAATTCCTTCAAGTCGTTCTCCAGATTTGTCACTTCGTCACGTTCCACGTCGTAAGCAATGATGTCGCTCTCTTCGTCAAACACCTCCACTTTGTTGGAATCGACAGTGTGGAAGTCCTGATGCGTCTTGTCTGTGGCGTAGACAATGAGATTGAGCGTCGGGTGCCAGGCAGGATAGACACCAGCCGAGAGGATGGAGTCGTTCTTCATGTTCACTTTCTTGATCTGCCCGTCGTAGACGATGACGGTGCCACCGTTGCGCTGACGTGCGTGGAACTGCATGCGTTGCGGGTCGTATTGCTGGTAGTGGTGGCAGTTGATGCACTGTCCGTCACTCTCGAAGCCACACAGCATATTGTCGTAGATGACACTCTCGTCGTAGTTTTCCAAACAACGCTGGTTGATGGTCAGCGACTCGTACGACACAAACGACGGAGCAATCAAACGATAGCTGATGTAAGGGTCGATGGAGTCAGGCGAAACATGGATGTTGAAAGGCTTGAAGTGATTCCATTGAGAGCCGTTGCGCGTGTAAACATCCACAGAAATGTTGCTTCCTTTCGCTTTCTCCGCCAGTCGGCGCCAGTCGTCAATGTCAGGTTGTCCGTTGCACACGATGGCATCGTCGCCAACAGCGTAGCGTGCCACCATCTCGTCGCTCGCGCCATCGAACTCGAAAGCCAGCGGAGCAATGTTTACGGGCACCGTCACGTCAACATAGTCAGGATATATCGTGGGCAACTTGCCCGTTTCCTTGTACTCTGTGGGCAACTTCGAACCGCCACAGGCAACGAGTAGCAGAGCACAGGTGATGAACAGAAAGAGCTGTTTCTTCATATCGTCAATATTCGGGTAGGTTTGACATTAAATAGTAATCATAATAGTACGTATTCCCATAAAGGAGGTACAATCTATCGCGAGCCTCTTCAATATCCAACCCGTCGCAACTCGCAGCAGCCTCCATAAATTTGTTGTATTCCTCCTTAACGCCCGGACTGAAGGGCATGCGGTCGAGGTCGGAACGGTTCTCCAGTTTTCCATAGAGGTAAGCGGCCTGCTGATAGATGATGGGCATAGGCCCTTGAGGGTGTTGTTGAATATATCGGCTGAAATGATAATTAAAGAGTTCGGGGTCTTTTACCCACAACGATGCCAGCAGAGACTGCTCCTGGAAGATGGGGTCGGCAGGATAGCTGCAACTTGCGAGCTGCTTCATCAGGAAGCGTTCCACAAAGCCTTGGTCGTCGGACAAAGTGTTGGGATAACGCATCATGTGGGTGATAGGCTCCAACTCCCGCTCCTTCACAATCAGTTCTGGGTGGTCAACCAGATTCTCTGCCCATTCCGCCCAATCTTTAAAGAAGAGCGTGTGCTTCAAGATGTTGAGATACTTGCGAGCCACTTTCTTCTCACCGTTCAACAACGCACACCGAGTCAAGTATTTATAATATTCGGCCCGCCAATCGAACTCCACGCCCAACTCGGTACTCAGACGGGTGCAGTAGTTCAACATTCCATATTGATAATAAATGAGCGTTCCTGACACCAGCAGCATACGCATGTTAAAGGGAGCGTTGATTCGCTTAGAGCCGTTTTTATACTGATACATCTCGTCAGCTTGGCGCCCTAAACGCGACAGCGCAAGGTTCCTCATCATCACAATGGCACGTGTCGGCTCGTCCTGTTGAGTGGCAGCCTCTTGCAGCACGCCTTCCCAGTCGGTATTCTCCACCAGCCGTTGCATCTTCAGCTCATGATGGAAGTTCTCGTCTTTATACCAGAAATGCACAACACCCCACACGCAGACAGCCAGCACCGCTGCTTGTGCGCCCCAAGTCCATAAACCTTTCGGGAGTTTTTTCTTTTGGGCTTTTCCCTTTGCTGCCGCTTTTTTCCGCCCTTTCTCATTCACAGGGGCTTCTGTCTCAGCGGCTGGTTTTTCGCCCTTCGACAAGGGCAGGCAAACCATTACCAGCATGAACAGTGCCAACAGATAGAAAGGAATGTAGAATTGATGGTGCTCCTCGGTGATGAAATAGACGGGCAAGCCCACAACGTATATGTTGGCCAGATGCGTTTGGTAGAAAACATAGCGGTAGAAGAATAAGGGAACGGCTATCGCACTCAACACGGCTATCGCAGTATACACAATGCCTTGTTTCTTATTCATCAGACGCCACGACCAAATGCCCATCAGCAACGTGGCTGCCAACGCATAAATGCCAAAGAACGGATAACCTATCACGCACGTCAGCACCATCCACACACATCGCAGCCAATATCGGTCGGGCAGGCTGCGGAATGCCCATAGCGCAGCCACAGCCGCCGTTGTGCCAATCGTTGCCACAAAGAAGTGCCCGCGCAGTTTCAACATATAAATCCAATAGCCCATGTTCACATCGGTGATGAGCAACAAAGCGACGGGAATGAGCAGCAACGATGCCCATTTGGCAGGGAAGTTGAACGTCTTTTTGAGCAGTACCAGCAACAGCAGCCACCAAGCGCAGAGCATAGCGACACCAGCCCACGCAATGTGGAAAAACTGCGTGAACCACGTTCCCACGTAGGTCAGGAGCCCTGCAGCCACTATCATTTGCTGTTTAAAAAAGAGCGGAGTGTCGAGAAACAAGTTCAGTTCCTGCACTTTCCACAGGAGGTCGCTCTCGCCAATCAGTAGCCCGCAGGCAATGGCAGCGAGGGCTGCCATCCAAATCAAGAAATATTTCATATCGTTTAGGCCATTTTCAATTGATGCGCAAATTTAATAAACTTATCATAAAAACGAGGAATAAGGGAAAAGAAAAAGACTGCTTCTAAACAATATTAACATTTGCAAACAAGAAGCAGACCTTATGCAGCACGTTCATCCAGCGGAAGACTGCATCAAAAAGAATCCCCGACCGCTCATCGTTTTTCCTGCGAGCAGTCGGGGATTATGGGGGGAGTCTGAATGTAAAAGAATCCTTCGCCAAACGTCACAACTCTTGCAACATCTCGCTGAGCGTGGGATGGATGTGCGTGATTTGGCGCAGCTGGTCGATAGTGGTGTCACGGTTCATCAATGCCGCCACTTCTTGGACCATATCTGCGGCATGTGCTCCAACGATGTGGCAGCCGATGATGCGCCCGTGTTCGTCGGCCAGCAACTTCACGAGCCCCTCAGCCTCCGCCATAGCCAACGCCTTTCCATTGGCTCGATAGTAAGCTTTGTGGCAGGTGTAAGGTTTTTCTTCCACTTTGCACTGGTCCTCACTCAAGCCCACGCACGCCGCTTCGGGTGACGTGAAGATGGCGGCAGGCATAATGTCCAGTCGAATGTCGTCAACTGTTAATTGTAAATTGTCAATTGACAATCGGTTGGCGAGCATGTGGTTGACCGCACGCAAGCCCTGCATCGTGGCGGCATGGGCAAGCATCTGCCGCCCGTTCACATCACCAATGGCATAGATGCCGGGTACAGAAGTCTGCATGTTTTCGTCGACAACAATGCCGCCTCTCTCAACGGCTACACCTGCCACAGCAAGCCCTTCAGGCAGGCGAGGTTTACGCCCCACAGCGATGAGCACGCGGTCGGCCTCAACGGTGGTGCTCTTTCCTTTTCGTTCGAATGTCACGCCCTGCTCCGAAACGGCTGTGACAGCACTCTGCATGAAGAACTCCACGCCCTGCTTCTCGAGCGACTTGCGCAACCGTTTGGCGATGTCGCTGTCAAGAGAGGGCAAGCACTCTCTCAAGAACTCGACAACCGTGACTTGGCATCCGAAAGCATTGAAAATGCTGGCGAACTCCATGCCGATAACACCAGCGCCAATGATGCAGAGATGGCGAGGCAACGAAGTGTCGGCAAGCAGCTGGGACGAGTCGCAGACAAGGCTTGGGGCGGCCACCTCGAAGGGTGGCGCCTTGGACTCGGACCCCGTTGCAATGATGATGTTGGGCGCCGTAAACGTCTCTCCGGAAGAGGTCTGCACGGTTTTCGCATCAACAAAAGCAGCCTTACCCCTCACGAGGGAGATGCCGGGTTGTGAAAGCAAGGTCTCCACTCCACTTCTCAAGGCTTCAATTACCTGGTCTTTACGCTCCACCACACGTTTGAAGTCGAAGTCATAATGCACGTTGTCGAAGCCGAACAGGGCGGCATTGGCCATCGTTCGGGCTACCTCGGCATTGCGGGCGAACGCCTTCGTGGGGATGCAGCCAACGTTCAGGCAAGTGCCTCCGACGTGTTGCCCTTCGATAATGACAACCTGCAAACCCTTTTTCGCAGCATATTCAGCGGCGCGGTATCCACCTGGTCCAGCGCCGATGATGATGAGGTCAGTTTTTGTCATTGATGAGTTGTTGATAAGTGAGGATGGGATGCTTGGCAGCCAGCACGTCGTCTACGCGTCCGATGGGCGTGTTGTGAGGCGCGCTCTTCACCATGTCGGGCTGTTCTTTGGCCTCTTGGGCGATGGTTCGCATCACCTTTATGAACTCGTCGATGGTCTCCTTCGACTCGCTCTCGGTGGGCTCAATCATCATGGCCTCGTGGAAGAGCAAGGGGAAGTAGATGGTGGGAGCGTGATAGCCGTAGTCGAGCAGACGCTTGGCAATGTCCATCGTCGTGACGCCCGTTGACTTGTCGCGCAGTCCGTCGAAAACGAACTCGTGCTTGCAAAGTCCCTCGATGGGCAGCTCATAAACATCCTTCAGCGACTCTTTGATATAGTTGGCGTTGAGCGTGGCGAGCGGTCCCACCATCTTGATGTTCTCGTTGCCCAAGGAGAGGATGTAGGCATAGGCTTTCAGCATGACACCAAAGTTGCCAAAGAAGCTGCCAATGCTGCCGAGCGACTGGTCTTGGCTGTCGGTCTCCACTTCATAGAGGTCCTCGGCTTGATAATAAACCACGCGAGGAGTGGGCAGGAAATCTTCCAATCCCTTGCGCACACCGACGGGTCCGCTGCCAGGTCCGCCACCGCCATGAGGCGTTGAAAACGTCTTGTGCAGATTGATGTGCATCACGTCGAACCCCATGTCGCCAGGACGCACCACGCCCAACATGGGGTTGAGGTTAGCCCCGTCGTAGTACATCATGGCACCGCAGCCGTGAATCTCTTTTGCTATCAGCGGGATGTCCTTCTCGAAAATGCCCAACGTGTTGGGGTTGGTCATCATGATAGCAGCGATTTCAGGACCATGTTCTTCGACAAGGGCATGCAGATGTTCTAAGTCGACAAGTCCCTCGGCGGTGCTCTTCACTTCCACCACCTCCAGCCCGCAGACGGCTGCTGAAGCAGGATTCGTTCCGTGAGCCGAGTCGGGGATGAGCACTTTCGTGCGTCGGGTGTCGCCTCTGCTCTCGTGATAGGCGCGGATAATCATCAGTCCGGTGAGTTCGCCATGAGCGCCCGCACAAGGGTTCAGCGTGAATTCGCTGAGTCCGGTGAGCTCTGCCAACGCCTGTTGCAAGTTGTGATAAAGCATCAGCGCAGGCTGGCAAGTCTCGGCAGGCTGCAGCGGATGCAGGTCGGCAAACGCCTTCAGGGCGGCAATCTCCTCGTTGATGACGGGATTGTATTTCATCGTGCACGACCCGAGCGGATAGAAGCCGTCGTTCACACCGAAGTTGTTGTGGCTGAGGTTGGTGTAATGGCGCACCACCGTGAGCTCGTCGCACTCGGGCAGGGGTGCATCGTCCTTCCTTCTCAGTGTCTCGGGCAGTTCGGCTGTGCTATGCGTGGCGTCGCATTGAGGTAGCGAATAGCCTTTTCTTCCTGTTTTCGAAAGCTCGAAAATCAAGTTTCCGTATAGTCTGTTGTTCATGCGTTCTCCTCCTCTTTTTCTGTGAAGTTGCTGATGATGTCAACAAAATCGGCCAACTCGGCGTCCGTCCGCTTCTCGGTCACTGCCAGCATGAGGGTGTGGTCGCCAGTTTTCACGCCCGCCAGATAGCCATTGTCAATGCATTCGGCCTGCAAGGCGTCCACATCGCCGTCGAAGTTGAGGCAGAACTCGTTGAAGAACGGCTGGTCGAAGGGGAGGTTGAAGTGCCCCGTCTTCACCAGCTCATCGCACAGCCAGTGGGCTTTTGCATAAGATTGTTCGGCAGCCTCTCGCAACCCTTGGCGGCCCATCACCGACATGTAAATAGTGGCATAGAGTGCCATGAGGCTTTGGTTGGAGCAAATATTCGACGTAGCCTTCTGCCGGCGGATGTGCTGCTCGCGAGCCTGAAGGGTGAGCACGAAGGCGCGCTGTCCGCGGTTGTCCTTCGTCATGCCCACGATGCGTCCGGGCATCTTGCGCATCAGTTTCTCCGTGCAGCACATGTAGCCCAGCCCCGGACCACCAAACGTCATGGGAATGCCCAGACTCTGAGCCTCTCCCACCGCCACGTCGGCGTCCCATTCGCCTGGTGTGCGCAGCACGGCGAGGTCGGCGGCCACGCTGTTCACTATGAAGAGCGCCTTTTGTGCGTGGCAAGCATCGGCAAATCCTTCGTAGTCCTCGACGATGCCATAGCGGTTGGGCTGCTGCACAATAACGCCCGCCACACCGCCTTCGTCCAGCCTCAGTTGCAAGTCGTCGCGACGGGTGACGCCGTCTTGGGCGGCAATGGTCTCGATGCAGATGCCGTGAAACTTTGCGTAGGTGTCCACCACGCGGCGCATCTTCGGGTCTACGGTGTCAGAAACGAGCACCTTCGTGGCCTTCTTGGCATTGGCGAACGCCATCAGCGCCGCCTCAGCCGTAGCCGTTGCCCCATCATACATCGATGCGTTCGAGATGTCCATACCCGTCAGGGCAGCCATCATCGACTGGTATTCGAAGATGTAGTGCAACGTGCCTTGCGATATCTCAGCCTGATAGGGCGTGTAGCTGGTCAGGAATTCCGACCGTTCCACAAGGTTCTGCACCACGGCGGGTGCATAGTGGTCATAGCATCCGGCACCAGCGAAGCAGACGAGCGGCTGACTGAAGTCGGCGATGGCGGCAAACAAGTTGCGCACCTCCATCTCGCTCATCTCCTCGGGAAGCTCGTAGCCGTCTTTCAGCTTCACGCTCCCGGGCACGTCGGCATAGAGCTCTTCGAGCGAGCCCACGCCCACCACGTCGAGCATCTGCCGGATGTCCTCCTGCGTATGCGGCAAATATCTATGTTGCATGACCCTTACTTTTTGCAGAATTCCTCGTATTCCTCGGCACTCATCAGGTTGTCGAGCTCCGCCTTGTCGGTCAGTTCCACCTTGATAATCCAGTTTTCAAACGCGTCTTGGTTGAGCAGTTCGGGCTCGTCTTCAAGCGCTTCGTTCACCTCGACCACCGTTCCACTCACGGGAGCATTCAGGTCGCTGGCGGCTTTCACGCTCTCCACGGCACCAAACTCGGCGCCAGCCTCCACCTCGTCGTCCACCTCGGGCATGTCTACATAAACCACGTTGCCCAACTCGTGCTGAGCATAGTCGGTGATGCCGATGAATCCGAAATCGCCTTCCACGCGCACATACTCGTGCGACTCACTGTAGTAAAGTCCTTCAATAACTTTTGCCATAATCTTTTAATCCTTTAATTATTTAATTTCTTAATTATTTAATTTCTTAATTTCTCAATGATTTAATTTTTCAATTTCTTAATTTTTTAATTTTTCTTGTAGTGTTTATCGTAGAAGCGCTTCTTCACCACAACGCCTGGGAACGTCTTCTTGCGGATTTGCACTTCCACCTCAGTACCCAACTTGGCAACTTCGGCATCGACAAGCGCCATACAGACGCTCTTACCCGTGGAGATGGAGTTGTAGCCCGTGGTCACCTCGCCCACAGCCTTTCCCTCGCAAAGCACGGTATAGCCGTGTCTTGGGATAGCTTTGTCGCGCAGCTCGATCCCCACCATTTTGCGTGCCACGCCCTCGGTCTTCTGCTTGAGCAACGCTTCCCTGCCGATGAACTCGGGTTTGTCGAGTTTCACGAAGATGCCCAGCCCCGTCATGATGGGCGAGATGTCTTCCGAGAGCTCGTCGCCATAGAGCGGCAGCCCTACCTCGAAGCGCAGCGTGTCGCGGCATCCCAGTCCGCAGGGCTTGCAACGTCCGCTGGCGATGAGTTTGTCCCACATCTCGCGGATGAACGAGTGCATGCCATAAATCTCGAAAGCGTCCTCGCCCGTGTAGCCCGTGCGGCTGACGACGATGGTCTCCGACGCGCCGATGTGGTGGGAGATTTCCGCGA
>ODAI013762857.1_pt1 | contig 11623 bp, 6 predicted proteins | sample 1539321 | NCBI WGS metagenome assembly ODAI01 (sample SAMN02144231, study PRJEB22623) | gut metagenome | biome: sheep rumen | host: Ovis aries | place: New Zealand
GAGGACGCCGCCTGTGATCTTGATCCAGGACAGCCTGGCCCCGCCGGCATCATGGGTGATCTTGTAGACCCGGGCCCCGAATTCCGCGGGACGGGCCGGCTCCGCCGCCAGCAGGTCCAGCAGGGCCAGGAGGTCGTCCACCCCCTCCTCCTTCAGCGCGGATCCGAAACAGACCGGGAAGAGCTTTCGCTGTGAGACCAGGCCGCGGGCGTCGTCGAGGGTGACCTCCTCTCCCTCCAGGAAGCGCTCCATAAGGCTGTCGTCACAGACCGCGATCTCCTCCTGCAGATCGGGCGAAAAGCCCCGGAAAGTCATATCCGCAGACCGGTATTCCCCGGCTTTCCCTGCCGGATTCCCCGCGGGAGCCTTCCCTGCGGCCCCGGCTCCGGACCCGCCCGCCGCATGCGCCCGGCCCCTGCTTCCTATGACCTCCTGCAGGTCCAGGCAGGCAGTCCCAAGCTCCTGCCGGATCTGCCCGTAGACGGCCTCCCTGTCGGCGCCGGCCTGGTCCATCTTGTTGACAAAGACAAAGGCCGGGACTCCGTAGTGGTCCAGCAGCCTCCACAGGACCCTCACCTGGCCGGTGACACCATCGGCGGCGCTGATGATCAGGACCGCGTAGTCCAGGACCTGCAGGACCCGCTCCATCTCCGTCGAAAAATCCGCGTGGCCGGGCGTATCGACCAGGGTCCAGATCCTCTCCGTCCCCTCCTCATCCTGCCGGCCAGTCTTTTTCCCTCCGGATGTCCCTGTGCCTGCCGGTGCGGGGCCGGAAGCCTGCCCGGTCCCGGCCGGGACAGCGGGAAAGGTCGTAAAGGACGCCTGCTTGGAAAAGATCGTGATCCCCCGGTCCCGCTCCATGACATTGGTGTCCAGAAAGGCATCCCCGTGATCCACCCGCCCCGCGCTGCGGATCGCGCCGGTCCGGTGCAGCAGGGCCTCCGACAGGGTCGTCTTGCCCGCGTCCACATGGGCCAGAAGGCCCAGGCATAAATATTCTTTCTTATTGATCGGCATATCCGTTTTTACTCCTCTGAAAATATACCCGGCATAAAAGCCGCTTTGAATCCCATTATTTCAGTTTCCGCCTTTATTTGCAATCCCCCCTGATTTGTGATATGGCGTAAGTAACCCGGCGGCTGAAGTCACGGGTATTGCGCGATAAAGAATAAAAACCCCCTGTGCAGGCGGACCTTCATCAGGTCCCGCGCAGGGGGTTCTTTTTTCCGCGGTCTCACCGCCGCGGTCTATATGGTCTGCTGCGGCTCCGGGACGGGCTCAGCGCAGAGGGCTCCCATGTGATGCACGAGCCTCGCGCGGCTGATCTCCCGGCTGCAGTTCAGCACAGAGGGCTCTCTGCCTGCTGCTCACCCGCGGCCGGGCATGTTCCATCCGAAGTGATCGGTGTGGAGGAGGTGCTCGGCGAGCTCGCTGTTGGGGGCGCCCAGGCTCTCCTCGTAGAGCTTCTGGACGTCGGTATTCTCGTGGCTGTAGCGGACCTTCATATTGCGGTCGATGTTGTAGAGGACCGAGCCGCGGGGCTTCGCGCGCTCTACGTCGTCGCCCAGGATGGGCTGGCCGCCGCCGCCGGAGCAGCCGCCGGGGCAGGCCATGACCTCGACGAAGTCGTATTTGACTTCCCCGTTGATGATGGCGCTGCAGAGGGCGTCCGCGTTGGCCAGGCCGCTGGTGACAGCGACGCGAACCTCGGCGTCGCCGACTTCAAAGACGGATTCGCGCCAGGGCCTCTTCTCCTGTCCCTTGGCACGGACGGCGCGGAAGGCGTCGGGAGCGGGATTTTTGCCCGAGAGGACGAAATCCGCCGTGCGCAGGGCGGCCTCCATGACGCCGCCGGTCGCTCCGAAGATAACGCCTGCGCCGGTGTAGTCGCCCATGACGGGATCGAAGGGGGATTCGTGGACATTTTCAATATGGACGCTGCCCTTGCGCATCATGCGGACCACTTCGCGGGTCGTGAGGACATAATCCACGTCGGGATTGCCGTTTTCGTCCCGCATGGTGGGCAGGGCGCACTCCGCCTTTTTGGCGGTGCAGGGCATGATGGAGACGCTGCAGATCTTTGTCCTGTCCTTGCCGATCCTCTGCGCGAACTGGTTCTTGATGACCGCGCCGAACATCTGCTGGGGGCTCTTGGCAGTGGACAGCCTGGAGGTCAGTTCGGGGTATCTGGCCTTGAGGAAGCGGACCCAGCCGGGGCAGCAGCTGGTGAACATGGGATATTTCGCCATGTCGCCGGCCTGCAGGCGGTGGAGGAATTCATAGCCCTCCTCCATGATGGTGAGGTCAGCGGAGAAGCTGGTGTCAAAGACATAGTCAAAGCCCAGCTCACGCAGGGCGCCGGCCATGAGATTGACGGTCGCCTCTTCGGGGGCCAGACCCAGGCTCTCTCCCCAGGCGGTGCGGACAGCGGGCGCGATCTGGACCACGGTGACGACCTCGGGGTCGTCGATGGCCCTCTGGACCCGGTCGATATCGCTGCGCTCACGCAGGGCGCCGGTCGGACAGTGGGTGATGCACTGGCCGCAGAGGGTGCAGTCCACCTCCCGGATCGACTGGTTTCCGGCCACATCGACGCGGGTGCGTCCGCCGGTCGCCATCAGATCCCAGATATGCATGCCCTGGACCTTGTCGCAGACCTGGATGCAGCGCATGCACTTGATGCACTTGGTCGCGTCCCGGATCAGGGGGAAATCCTGGTCCCACCAGGCGAGCTTGCCGGAGGGCAGGTCCTCGTAGAAGGTATTTCCGGTCAGGTCAAAATCGTTGGCCAGCTTCTGGAGCTGGCAGGTTCCGCTGCGGACGCAGCTGGGACATTGTCCGTTGTGCTGGCTCATGATCAGGGCCAGATTGGTGCGGCAGGCGCTGCGCACGCGGGAGGAGTTGGTCGTGATCTCCATTCCCTCCGCGACGTGGGTGATGCAGGCGGGCACCAGCTTGTCCTCGCCCCTGACCTCGACGCTGCAGAGACGGCAGGCGCCGATCTCATTGATCTCCTCCAGATAGCAGAGATGGGGGATCGAGATTCCGGCCTTTTCCGCGGCCTCCATGATGGTCATGCCCTCCGGGGCGCTGACCGGCAGGCGGTTGATCGTGAAGTTGACGATCTTTTTTCCTTTGGCTTCTGTATTCTGTGTGCCTCCTGCGGGGAGGAGGTCTTTACCCTGTTTTACCATCCTGTATTCCTCCCTCCTCTGAACATACCGTAGCCGAAATGATCACAGCGCAGGCAGCGGCTGCATTCCTGCATGGCCTCCTCGTGGGTCATGCCGCCGGAGACAAGGCTGAAATCTCCGCTGATCTCTTCCATCCCGCGGGCGCCGGGATTGACGCGGCCGCAGGCGGGCGCATAGGTCATGAAGGGCTCCGGTACTTCGATATCCGTGCGGATCTCGTGCCGGTATCCCAGGAAGGCATCAATATTGTCAGCAGCCACCTTGCCCGCCGCCACGGCCATGATGACCGTCGCGGGTCCGGAGACGGCATCGCCGCCCGCAAACACATTGCCGCTGTCCGGGACATAGCCGGACAGGTCTGTCGCGATCCTTCCGCGGTTGACCCGCATTCCGCTCTCGACCAGGTGCTTGGTCTGGATGGCCTGGCCGATGGCGACGATGACATAATCGCAGTCAAAGCGGACCGGCTCCGCCTCTTCCGCCTTGCGGACAGAGGGACGGCCGTCGCTGCCGACCTTGCTGATGATCTGGGGCTGGGCGTAGAAGGCAGTCACAGCGCCTTCTTCATCGAGTTCAATGTGGTCGGGAGCCATCAGGGGACGCATCTCGACACCCTCGGCCTGGGCCTCCATGATCTCCTCCTCCAGGGCCGTCATGTCCATGATCCTGCGGCGGTACACACAGGTGACCCTGGAGGCGCCCAGGCGCAGGCTGGTCCGGCAGGCATCCATGGCAACATTGCCTCCGCCGACGACACAGACGCGCTTGCCCGTCAGGTCGGGCGCCTTGCCCTTGCCCACCTCGCGGAGCATGCCGACCGCGCTGACCACGTTTTTGCCGTCTTCGCCGGGGATGCCGACCTTGCGGTCGTCATGGGCGCCGATGGAGAGATAGACGGCATCATATTCGGTCTTGAGCTTGTCGACCGTGGTGTCGGTTCCGACATCGATCCTGGTCTTCGCCTCGACACCTGCGTCCAGGATATACTGGATATCCTTTTCCAGGATTTCCTCCGGCAGCCTGTAGTCCGGAATCCCGTAGCGCAGCATGCCGCCGAGCCTTCTGCGGGCCTCGTAGACAGTGACCTTATGACCCATCAGAGTCAGGAAATAGGCGGCTGTCAGGCCGGCGGGGCCTCCGCCGACGACCGCGACTCTCTTCCCGGTAGGCTCCGCGCACTCGGGCAGAGGGATCTGTCCGGCGTTGTCCACCGCATAGCGCTTGATCCCGCAGATATTGACCGCGTCGTCCACGATCAGACGTCTGCAGCGCTCCTCGCAGGGATGCTCACAGACATAACCGCATACGGACGGGAAGGGATTGTCCTTGCGGATCAGGCGGACCGCGTCCTCATAGCGGCCGGCCTTGACCAGGGCTATATAGCCGGGCACATCCACATGGGCGGGACATACCGCCGTGCAGGGGATGGACAGCTCCAGGCCGTAGTTGCAGCGGCCGCTGGTGACGTGGGCCATATAGTCATCCCGGAAACCGCGCACGCCGCGGAGCACCATCTGGGCCGCCTCGGTCCCGATCGCGCAGTCGGCCGTATCCACGATGACCTGGGCCGTCTTTTCAATATGACGAATGGTCTCCTCATCCGCGGTGCCGTCCAGAACTGATTCAAGCATCTTTGTCAGCTGCTGAAGGCCGATCCTGCAGGGCACGCACTTGCCACAGGTCTGGGCATGGCAGGTCCTGAGGAAGTTCAGGGCCATATCCACCGGACAGAGTCCCATCGGACTTGCGCCGATCCTGCGCCGGATATCCGCGTAGAGGCCTTCCAGCACCTTCTGCCCCTGAACAGGGGCTTCCATTTTCAGTCGATTCACACACTGACCTCCTTTCTTTTCATTGCTGCTCCTTGACGATCACTTTCCTATCCTGACGCGGGATCCTTACATCTTTTTCCAGACAAAACCGGCATCTGACACGGCAGAAAACCACCTGCGGACAATTGCGGATTTTGCAGGGCCAGTTTATGAAAAGCCCCGGGCAGGATCTTCATTAAATACTTTTACTAAATATTATACTATTCTTTTTGTCTGAGAAATATTGTTTTATCTAAAAGATTTATAGTTTTTAGCTATATATATGGTTTTTACAGGCCACATTTCTATGCAGAATGACCACTCAGCCACCCCTCCAGAAAGATAGTCAAAAACTATCAATCACAATGAAATAATGAATTAGTCATTGTTATTTCTTTGTCGTATAATTTTTGATAGATAACAATCTGAACATACCATTCTGATCGGAGGTGTTGGTAATGCAAAACAATTTCAAACATCTGTTCAGCCCCATCACCATCAACGGCCTGACACTGCCCAACCGCGTCGTGATGATGCCCATGGGAAGCGACCTGGCAGGACACACTGGTGAATTGACAGACGAACACATCAAATACTATGAGAAGCGCGCCCGCGGCGGCACAGGTCTGATCCTTGTCGAGAACGTCTGCGTGAAATATCCCGAAGGCTCCAACGGCACGACTCAGCTGCGCATCGATCAGGACTGCTATATCCCGCGCCTGCTCAATCTGACAGAGGCCGTCCACAAGCACGGCTCCATGATCGGCGTGCAGATCAACCATGCCGGTGCCTCTGCCATGAGCTCCAGGATCGGCATGCAGCCCGTCTCGGCCTCCACTCTTCCCTCCAAGCCGGGCGGCGAGATTCCCCGCCCCCTGTCCAGAGAAGAGCTGGAGAGCATCGCAAAGGATTACGGCAAGGCTGCAAAGAGAGCCCAGATCGCAGGATTTGACGTGGTCGAGATTCACGCCGGCCACTCCTATCTGATCAGCCAGTTCCTCTCTCCCTCCATGAACGACCGCACAGACGAGTTCGGCGGCTCCGCTGAGAACCGCGCCCGCTTCTGTCGTATGGTCATCGATGAAGTCCGCAAGGCTGTCGGCCCCAGAATGGTCATCTCCCTGCGCCTTTCCGTCGATGAATTCGTCGATCCCGGCAACCATGTCGAGGATACCCTGGAGTACCTTGAGTACCTCAACGACGGCGTTGATATGTTTGACACTTCCTCCGCCCTCAATCCCACGATCCAGTACCAGATCGATGCCAACTGGCTGGAGGACGGCTGGAGAGCCTACATGGCCAAGGCCGTACAGGACAAGTTCCACAAGCCCTGCGTCGCGATCGGCAACATCCGTGATCCCAAGGTCGCAGAGAAGATCGTCGCTGAAGGCACTGCCGACCTCATCGGCATCGGCCGCGGCCTGATCGCTGATCCCGACTGGTGCAACAAGGCCAAATACGGCGATGTCAACACCATCCGCAAGTGCATCTCCTGCAACATCGGCTGCGTCGGCAACCGCATCGGCGGCAACCGCCCGCTCCGCTGCACCGTCAACCCTGATATCATCGACGGTGAGGAGTACAAGAAGAATCCCGTCAAGAAGCCCTGCAATGTCGTCGTTGTCGGCGCCGGCACCGCGGGCCTCGAGGCCGCATGCACTGCCGCAGAGGTCGGCTGCAATGTCACTCTGATCGAGAAGAAGGAATATCTGGGCGGCCTGTCCGCAGAGATCTCCAAGATCCCGGACAAGAAGAGACTGGGCGACCTTCCCAAATACCTCATCTACCGCGCCGAGCATCTTGACAATCTCAAGATCATGAAGGGCACAGAGGCGACCGCTGACCTGGTCAGGTCCCTGGATCCCGACCTCATCGTCAACAGCACCGGTTCCGTCGCTCTCCTGCCTCCGATCAAGGGCCTGCACGACTGCCTGGGCAGCGAGGAAGCAGATGTCTACACCGTCTTCGATGTGATCGAAAACGTTGAGAAGGGCACCTATCCCGAGCGCTTCGACGGCAAGAAGGTCATCGTCATCGGCGGCGGCGCCGTCGGTCTCGACGTCGTGGAATTCTTTGCTCCCAAGGGTGCAGACGTCTCCATCATCGAGATGATGCCCATCATCGGCAACGGCCTCGACGCCTCCTCCAAGGCCAGCACCGGCGCCTGCATGGAGAAATACAATGTGCAGCAGCTGGTCAACACCGCCCTGCAGGAAGTCCGTCCTCACTCCTTCGTCGTCAAGACCCCTCAGGGCCAGATCGAGGAGATGCCCTTCGACTACGGCTTCATCTGCCTGGGTATGAAGGCCAATGCCCCCGTGCTCGCAGACCTGACCGCGCTCGCAGAGGAAAGCAACAAGGCTGAGCTGATCAACATCGGCGACTCCGTCCGCGCAAGAAGGATCATCGACGGCACATGGGCCGGCAGACACCAGGTTCTCGCCACCCTCGAGAGAATGGGCTTCATGGACTAAAGATTCAAAGATCCGGACCTTCGTCCCCGGACGGCTTCGCCCGGGACCCGCGGCAGGCCTCAATACTCTGAAGGGAACCGCCTGATCATGGTGCCAGGGGGCCTGGCGTTGCGGTTCAGGAAACCATTCTGCTTTTTCAGATTACTCTGAATATATAAATGTGATAAAATATACCGGATGGACAGATCTCATCTGCTCCATCCGGTTTTGTTACAGTTCACGCCCTCCTGAAGGGCGTGAACTGTAACGTTGCGTTTGGCGATAACAAAGCTTCGCATTGTCAATGCGCTTCGCGCGCGCCAAACGCCGTTAAACTCGGGTTTTGCGCAAAGAGCGTGCGCAAAACGCCTCGCGCTTCAGGTGGGTCTGAACTGTAACCCGGTTTTCTCTTATAACAGCCCGGCTGCCGGGAAGAGCATGGCGCCCGCCCTGCTCTTCCCTCTGCCGTTTCTCATGAAAGGGATCTGCTTCTGATCCTGAAAATCAGCAAGGAGGAAAAACTATGCCTTTAGGAGTTATCGTCAATTCCATGTCCGTCGTCATCGGCGGACTGCTGGGAACCCTGGTCGGAGACAGGTTCTCCGCCGATTTTAAAGATAAGATCAACATGATCTTCGGCTGCTGCGCCATGGCCATGGGGATCAGCTCCATCGTACTGATGGAAAACATGCCTGCAGTCGTCTTTTCCGTCATCATCGGCTCCATGATCGGACTGGCCGTCCACCTGGGCGACCGGATCAACGGAGCGGGCAGGGTCATGCAGACAGCTGTCAGCCGCTTCCTGCACGCGACCCCGGCCGGGATCTCCAGAGAGGAATACGACGCCACCCTGCTGACAGTCATCGTCCTCTTCTGCGCCAGCGGCACGGGGATCTACGGGGCCCTGGTCTCCGGAATGAGCGGAGACCACAGCATTCTGTTCGCCAAGTCCGTCCTGGATCTTTTCAGCGGAATGATCTTTGCCTGCACCCTGGGCGCCATCGTCTGCCTGGTCGCCGTTCCCCAGTTCATTCTCTTTCTGATCCTGTTCGCACTGGGCAGCTTCATCATCCCGCACACGACTCCTGCCATGGTCGCCGATTTCAAGGCCTGCGGCGGCTTTCTCCTGCTGGCCACCGGCTTTCGCATGATCAAGGGCAGGATGTTCCCGATCGCGGATATGCTTCCCTCCATGATCCTGGTCATGCCCGTCAGCCTCTTCTGGGCGTCCGTCATCATGCCCGCCGTGGCTTCCCTGGCCTGAGCCGGGCGGATCACATGCAAAAAACCTCCGGCTGAAACCGGAGGTTTTTTTTGATGTTATATTCAATTATTGTATCTGTTCGGGCCTGGACTGCAGGTGCTCTGCACCTGCAGTCCAGGATCATAGATGTGTAAGCATCTATGGGCGGTGCCGGGCAGTTACCAATTATTTTTTAAAGACATCGCATTTACGAAGTATGCTCTCCGCATCAATGACCGGGACGTGAAGCTTCACGGCCGGCTGATCAGAGGGGACTCTCACCGAAGACCTTCTTGTGCTGGGCGATCAGGTAGAGAGTGCTCAGGGTCGCGAGGATCGCGAGAACCAGCATCAGGCCCATCAGGGTGTAGACTGCAGCGCCCTCACCGGAGATGACGGTCAGTCTTGCGGCCACGACCGGGATCAGGTAGGAGGCAGCGCCCATGAAGGTGTAGTAGATACCGGTGTTTCTGCCCTTGGGGCCGGGGTTGAACATCTGGACAACACCCAGGCCGGTCTGCAGAGCTCCGCCTGCGGAGAAGAAGCCGATGCAGAGGATGGCGACATAGACGATGGCGACGTTGTGGATGAGCAGAACAATGAGCAGGGCAAGTGCTGTCATCACAGAGTCGACGATGATAACCTTCAGAGGATTCCATTTCAGCTTGGCCATCATGAATGCCCAGAAGATAACTGCGCACAGAGAACCAAGTGTGTAGATGGTGGTCATACCGGCAGCCTGGACCTCAGTCAGTCCCGAATAGGCAAGACCAAAGGCCTTGGTGTACTGCTGGGCGCCGTACATGATCGCCATGCACAGGAAAGCGTAGAAGTAAGCGAGGAACTTGGTGAAGGCGTTGGGTTTTACCTTCATGCGGTCCTTTGCGGCCTGGATCTCGGCCTCGATCTCGCTGCTGCCCTTGCCGCCGGCAGACTTGGCGGCCTTCTTCTCGTCGTCATAGACATAGGGGGCTGCGCAGGCAAGTGCCAGGACTACGAAGGACATGGCCAACGGGATGTAGATGTTCATCTTCCACATGCCGGCAGCTGCGTTGCGGACTGCAAGCAGGGGATAGATCATACCGGACAGGGATACGAAGAACTTGATGCCGATCAGGGCTGCGCCGGGAGCTGCAGGATATGCCTCCTGAACAGCGGGATAACCGGATGCATCCCAGAAACCGGAGGTCGCGACACCTGCCAGGAAGCCGGCGAAGGCTGCCAGAGTGGCGTTGCCTGTGGTCAGCATGGTGACGAAGCAGATCACGTAGAGGATCGCGCCGCCGATCATCAGCTTTTTGCGGCCGACGCGGTCCGAGATCTCGCCGCCGATCCAGACACTGCAGAACTTACCGAAGCCGGTCCACGCGATCGCGGTACTGACGGCCGCGACACCTGCCTTGTAGGCGGCAGAGTTGGGATCGGACATGTCAAATCCCCACTGAAGGGCGAAATTGACCTGGTTCTGTGAAAAGATGAGCGCCTGAATACCGTGTGTCAGATAAGCCATGTAGACGGCTATCATAGACAGAGCATATTTTTTAGCTTTCATTTTTCTCCCTCTTTTTTATGTGATTTTGAATGTTCCCGGGACTGCCGCCGCCCCCCTTTTCGAGTAGATCCTGGATGACACACGGGGAAAAGTGGATATTTCCGGCCGCAGCAGCCGCCTTCTATCATCTCTGCCCGGGAGCCCCGGACAGTTATGATCTGAGTTTGATCCGGCCCGAATAATATTTGTATCTGTTCAGCGCCCCGCAGCGCCTCTGTCAGCCCGGGATTGCAGGTGCAAAGCACCTGCAATCCGAGGGGTGCTGAACAATTACTAATATTTTTGAATATAAATATTATTTGGCCTGCTCAGCCTGCCATGCCTGATACTCCTCGACAGGCATCTCAAGGCCGGTGTAGAGCTCGTAGTTGACAGCGCCCTGATAAAGGAGCATGCCCTTGCCGCCGATGGCCTTGGCGCAGCCTGCCGCCTCAGCGTCGAGGATCAGCTGGGTCTTCTCGGGATTGTAGACGGTGTCTGCGACCACGAGGTCCTTCCTGAGCAGGGACTTGTCGACCAGAGAGATGCCGTCCTGGGGCTTCATGCCGACAGAAGTGGCATTGACGAGGATATCGCAGGCCTTGATGGCGGCAGCAAGCTTGTCTGCCTCCTCGAGATGGGTCACAGTGACCTTGACGTCGGGAGTCTCCTTTGCGAGCTTCTCCTTCGTGGACTCGGCCCTTGCGTAGAACTCATCGTCGCGGTTGAAGATCGCGACCTCTGCAGCCCCGTCCAGAGCGGCCTGGACCTGGATGGCTGTAGCGGCGCCGCCGGCACCGAGCACGACCATCTTTTTGCCCTTGACTTCAACGCCGTTGACAGCCAGGTTCTTGACAAAGCCGACACCGTCCGTGACATCGCCGTAGATCTTTCCGTCCCTGTTGACGAAGACGTTGCAGGCGCCGATGATGCGGGAGGCAGGGGAAATCTCGTCGCAGAGAGTAGCCGCGATGTTCTTGACGGGCATGGTGAAGTTGCCGCCGCGGAGATTCCAGAGCCTGACCGTATTCATGGTCTGCTCCATATCATCGATGTTTACATCAAATGCCATATAGGCGAGGTTGAGGCCGTGCTTGCGGAAGCACCAGTTGTACATGGCGGGGGATCCCGAATGTCCTACGGGTGTGCCGAACAGGGCCAGGAGGCCGGTGTGGCCGTCGATTCTGTTTTCCATGATCAATATTCTCCTATGGGTCAAATTCAAGACTCGCTCGCGAGTCTTGCGCGCCGGATGCGGGTTGACATGTCTTGTTTTTCAAAGACATGTCAACATCCTCCAACAGCTTTGCAAAGCAAAGATGTTCCGCATACCGTGCGCATCCTCGCGGAGCGTTTATTCTTCATCGCGGGATTGTACCCACGATGAAGCA
>ODAI010310378.1_pt1 | contig 11622 bp, 5 predicted proteins | sample 1539321 | NCBI WGS metagenome assembly ODAI01 (sample SAMN02144231, study PRJEB22623) | gut metagenome | biome: sheep rumen | host: Ovis aries | place: New Zealand
CGTCATAATGCCGGCTACTGACGAAGAAATAGATAAGCCTCATAAAAATGGACTTGAAGTTTCCTATATCGATGGCAGGATTGGGTACTGCTTTTCTGTAGATGGTAAACAGTATTCAAACAGTTTCTATGAGACTAAAACAGAAATAAAAGAAATGATGATGGAAGAATCAAGAATACTCTATGTAGCAATGACAAGAGCGATAGATAATTTCATCTGGTTCATCAATCTTGATGCCAAAGGTAACAACTGGGGTAGAATGCTTAAAGAAATGCACGAGGAGATGTAGGCGATATGGGCTTGAAAATATATACATACTCCAATCCATATGATATCCGACGTGAATCATACTGGAATGAAATTAAAAACTGCGCTCATTTCTGTGTGTCGCAGACAATGGTAAATGGTCTTGAAGAAATTTACCCGTCTTTAAAAGAAGGCGGATATCTCACAACTATCCGAATCCTTATCAACACTCTTTATTCCGACTGGGAAGATGAAAACAGGCGTGTGAAACAGATAATGGAAGTTGACAATGCTATCAATGCACTTTCGATTGATGGAGATGAAAGCGGTAATACAAGACGTTCGCTTGAATACAATACAAAATCGCTTGTCAAGTGTATACGTCTTTTCAAGGAACTGGGACTCAGTGCGAACAGCTTTGATATTTCCCGTATCAACACAGATCAGAAATATCTTATAGATATATATAAGTACATTTGCAGAAGAGAAAAGACTTCGTTTGAGTTCAAAAGAGCTTCACAGGCAGATATTATAGATGAAAAGATTCTGGAAGCACTTAAAATCAAACACAAGAATCATTCCTATGATAAACTTGACAGAAGCACTGTTGTTATTCACGGAATACACCAGTTTACTCCTGCTATGTTATGTGCTATTGAGGATATTTCACGTTTCAAAAACGTAATATTGTTATTCAATTATCAAAAACAGTATGAGGCGATTTATCAGACATGGACTAATATTTATTCTTTGTTTGATGAAGGAATAAAATACAGCGATGAACCGGAGTTTAAGCCTGTCTCTCTGCTGATTGACAGTTATCCGTGTAATACTTTGGCGGATAATATAGGTACGCTCTCAAATGGTGAACTTGAAGTCAGAACAGGTATACTTGATAAGCTTGAAGTCATCGAATTTGAGAATATTACCGAGTTTGCTGGCTACTGTGCCCAACTTTTTGAAAATGCCCGTAAAGTAAATAAACGTAATGGCTCTCATAATCCCGTACTCTATGATATGACAGAACAGCTTTATTCTGCATCGGGGAAAGTAAATGATATACTCAGAGCCTATTTTCCTGAACAGTTCGGAGAAAGGCATTTCCTTGATTATCCTATCGGTCACTTTTTTGTAGCTGTTGTTGAAATGTGGGATAATGAAAACGAACGTGTCAAAGTTGAAGATATGTCCCTTATCAAAGACTGCTTTGAATCGGGAATCATCAAAGAGAAAGTTCCGGGCGAACTTCTCAATTCATTTAATACTATTGAACCATATATTGAGAAAGAAACCACACTCGTCGGTATCATTAGTTCTCTGAAAAAACTTCGTAAATATGTTAATCCGACCGATAAAAAACTCCAGCGTATAGGATACCTCAATATCAGCAAAGAAAAACTTGATGAATTGAGGACTGCACTTGAAGAACTTAACAAGATTATAATCAGCTTTTTCTCAGATTTCAGCAGCGGTGGAGATAACTTCAATCGCTTTTACAGACGCATCCACGATTTTATCGTAAAGAGAACACAGGATATGGAGTCTCTTGATAAGGAGATGAAAGAAGTTGTTACTAAACTGCTTGCCCGTATGAATAAGATAGATCTCCCCGATACAGGTACTTTCACTTGCCTGAAACAAACCATGTCGTTCTATCTTAGTCAGGACGACAGCCTTATGCATGGGGCAAATTGGATTGTAAGGGACTTTGAACAGATAGACGGTGATATTCTCCGAAGCAGCAAACAGAAAGCTGACAGGACTTGTTATCATTTCTGTTGCCTCAGCGACAGTGATATATGTGCGGCAAGGGACGAAAGACTTCCGTGGCCGCTTGATATAAATTTCTTTGAGTACTCCTACGAGCCTCTGGAACAGAATTATCAGATATTCCTGAAATCAAAAATGGAGTTTAAAAACTTCAAACGTTATGCTCTCTTGTATGGACTTGAATTTAACCGTATTGGCTGTAAACTCAGCTATGTCAAGACCGTTGACCGTAAGGACAATGAACTCTATCATCTGATAAAGATGCTTGGAGTAAAGGTCAGAAAATATCATAATGATGCTGTTGACAACTATGTTCCACATTTGAAATATAGTAATCCAACCGGTGAACCGTACCTGAAAGATAATAGCAATACTGATAAAATCAAATATGCTATGTGTCCATATAGGTTTGCTCTTGAAAGCGTAGTGCAGGGAAAAACAATTTTTAGAGAAAGATTCCTTGTAATCTTCTATATGAGAGTAATGCTGCAAAGTACCATTCTCGCCAACAATGCCGAACATAGATTAAGTGAAGGCGACCTGAAAAATATTATTATCAAGGAATATCAGATTCTTGATGATAAGTTCAAAATATCAAATGAATACGAAAAATCGCAGATTATTTCAGAGATGTATAAATATCTCGCAGCAAGTCTTAAAAAATACGGCAAATTTATAAAGCCGTCAGATGATAAACTAAAAGAAGATTTTTTGATAGTAAAATTAGATGAATTTATGAAAAAAGCAGCGGGGATTGACCTTGATGCTGTTATAAACAACGATGACGAACGGTACAAAGATAACCGAGGTACGCACTGTAAGTACTGTGCAAGTAAGGATGTTTGCTTGCGAATAGCACAAAATTAAGAATAACAGGGGTGACGATATGTTTAAAACGGGAATGTATGTCAGATGTTCAATTGATACTGAAGACCCGAGTGAACCGAGAGACTTTATTTCAGGAAAAATAATTGAAATAAATGAATTTGCTGAAAAAGCAACTGTAAAATTTTATGATCTTCTTGGATTAAAAAACTATTACAAAGTTCCCGAAACGTTAGATTTCCCTTTATCAAAGCTCGGTCATTGCAAAATCAGCAATGGTTCTCTTGCTGAATACAGCGGTAAGATGTACCATATTATTCAGAACAGCAAAGATAAGAATGATGATTTCATCTACTATTTTCTTGCATCTGATACCGGAACAGTTATAAAAGCCTGTGAAAACGACATTGATGTCACTTTTAATTCCGGTGAAATATCTCCTTTGATACAGATGAAACGATTTGAGTTTCAAAACCCTATGTGGTACTTCGGCAGGAGTGCAGTCAACAGAACTATTCATACTATTGACAATGCATTCTATGGATTCAAGGAACTCGCCGGCTGTAAGATTTTCCTGAAACCGTACCAGCTTAAAACAGTAATGCGCTGTCTTTCAGAGCAGAATTGCAGATATATGATTGCAGATGAGGTCGGTCTTGGAAAAACCATAGAAGCGGCTTCCGTTCTGAAAGTGTATCTGTCAGACAAGAAAAACAAGAAGATACTTATCTGTGTACCTGACGCACTTGTCGAACAGTGGAAAACAGAGCTTGCTTTTAAGTTCAGATTGTTTAATGGCGAAAATCTGAATGGCAACATCATAAAGATAATACCCATGAGTCAGGTCGCTGTAGCAAACAATAAATACGACTTTATAATCGTTGATGAAGTACACTCTATTTTGAATAATCCTCTTCGCTATGTTACTATATTAAGACTGAGCCGAACTGCTGATAATGTAATAATGCTCAGTGCAACACCTGTTCAGAGCCGTAACGAGGAATATCACAAGCTTCTCTCACTCATTCAGCCTGAAAGGTATTATGGCATGAGTGAAGAAAAATTCATAGAATTACTTGAATTACAGAATAAGGTAGTCCGCAAGGTACATTCTGCTGTAAGCTATCTTGAAGATTATAAAGAAGCAATAAAAGATTCGGAAAATGAACATAATGAGGATACTCGTGAAGCGTTTGACGAACTTGTTGAAACACTTAAAGATATTGCAGACAGAACAAATGATAAAACGATAGAGGGAGATATTGAAAAACTTAACTATGAAGCGGAAAACTTCTCCCTTTTGAGACTTGAAAGGATTGTTGCATATATCTGTGAAGCTTATCAGCTTGAAAAATGCATAATCCGTAACAGAAAAAAGCCCGAAGACACCAATAACAGAGTTCTCAAAGAAATACCTTATGAAATGGATACTGATTTCAACAATACTGAATTCAGAATCTATTCGCTGCTTTCCGAATGGATATCAGGAAATACATTTGATAAAAATGATTTTAACAGCAAAATACTGCCACTTATCAGTGCATTTTTCAGTTCATCAGCAGCATTTTCCGATGAATTGAAAAAGAATCCTTCTGTTCCTTCCGAAATAAGAGAGCTGGCAGCCGGTTGGATATCCGAAGATCTGAATACAATAAAAAACATACGTCACATTCTTGATGATCCTATGGACTCTATGTCAAGAATGGTCACCATCTGTGATTATCTGGAGCAGGAAGCCTATGATAAAAAAGTCCTGATTTTCACGCATTTTGCAGGCACACACAGGTTGTTCCGACAGTTGCTGACCAAAGTATTTGGAGAAAACTGCTGTACTTTCTTCTGTGAGGGTATGACACCCGATGAACTGGAACTTAATACATATCGTTTTCAAAACGAATCCGGATACCGTATAATGCTTTCTGATGAAAGCGGTGGTGAAGGAAGAAACTTTCAGAAAGCTGACGAACTTATATGTATTGACCTTCCATGGAGTGCAAATACACTTGAACAGCGTATCGGACGACTTGACAGAATAGGCAGAGACAAGACAAAAGACGTAGTATCAGTGATTGTCTATGCACAAGATTCCGTTGAAAAAGACCTTGCAGATATATGGAATAAAGGTCTTAACATTTTTAATAAGTCACAAAGCGGTCTTGAAATCATCATGAATGATATTGATGAGCAAATAAGAACTGCCGTGATGAATGACTTCAAATATGGTTTGTCATCTATCGTTGATGAGATGATCGAAGAGATAAAGAAGATTGAAAAACAGGTAAAGGAAGAACGTCATTTTGATATTGCAACCTATACCTACCAGTATATAAACAGGGAAATTGAGAAAACCGTAAAGCGTTATAACGAAAGTGAAAGCGAATTGTTCCGCAACTCCATGATGTCTTGGACATCTCTTGCCGGATTCCGTGGAAATGCAGTAACAGAAAATGTTGTTCGATTTAATGCTTCATCTTTTTCTCCAAAATCGGCATATAATACATTATTTGTTCCTCCTGATATGGACGCAATGATAAAAGACAAACTTAACCAGATGCAGAACCATATCAGAGCGTTAAATGGAGACAAAGCTATTCAAAAAGATATTCACTCTATTCAGGGAACATTTGACCGTAATTTAGCTTTAGGGAATGATTATCTTCATTTCTTTGCTCCCGGAGACGGTATTTTTGACAGCATAGTAAATAATGCAATATCTGCATACAAGGGAAGATGTTCCGCTTTTGCTCTCGAAAGTGAAGTCAATTGGGAAGGCTTTGTATTCAACTGGTACATTATTCCAAATGAACTTCTTTTGCTTAAAAATGGGATTTCGTTGAAACAGGTCAATCAATATCGTGGTTTCCTTTCTTCGGAAATAATCAGTATTTATGTAACAATGGATGAAATGCACATTGAGACAGATCCAAATGTTATAAAAGAATTCAGAAAATACAATAACATTCCGATAACTCAATTAAGAAGTCGTTTTGCAAATTTTGGAAAACGCACCCCTTCAAATGATTTTCTCGGCATAAGAGAACGATACAGCATTTCCAATCTTTCATGGTTCAAAGAAACTCACTCTGCTTCTGAATGGGCAAGTAAGGTATCCGCCTGCTATGATATAGCAATAAAACAGGCTATTGAAGAGTTTAAAAAACTCAGACGCATAAAAGCTTTGAACGATACACTTAACAGAGAGTTTTGCTCTGTTTGTGCCGCCGCTGCATATTTCGGCAGAGATATTGATCCTCTTGAGAAGATGAGAATCAACGAAATTATACTTGAAGCTTTCACTAAGCCCAATATTGTACTTGATTCAGTATGTTATGTAAGGATGATAAAACTATGACCAACCAAGACATAATCTGTAAGGTTCAGGATTTTTATGATGCTCCTGATCTGACTACAAATAGTGCAGCTATGTTTGATAGTGATAATACTTGTTCTGCTGTGGCAGTGCGAATGCTCAATGCCTATCAGCGTTTTATGTCATGGCAGACTGCTGAAAACCGGATTGAATTTGAATGTTCACTAAGGAATTATCTTCTTTTTCTTAAAACAGATATAACAATAAAAGGTTATGAGCTTACACAGCCGAACCGTTTCGGCTTGATGATGAACCATTCCAAGGGCAGCATCTATGCCAATCTTGACTTTCCACAATATGTGAATGATTCCTTTGTCAGAACTGTATTTGACAGTCAACCTGTGCAGGAGGCTGTCACTGATAAAGAAATCAAAGAGATTAATCCCTATATATACAAACTTACTAATAAGAAATTCAGAACTTTCAAATCCATAGAACAACAACTTGCAGTTATGGGGTCACTCCGAGTTCCGGCTGGCTATACAGCTATGGTTGCTATGTCAACCGGTGGAGGAAAAAGCCTTGTAACTCAAACCGTTTCGTATCAATACGAGGACAGCCTGACTGTTATTATTGTACCTACAATCTCACTTATGCTTGACCAACAGAGAAATACTTCAAGTATTATTGAACCTGAGAATAAATCAGAGATAACCTATTATCACAGCGGCTGCAATGCAGATGAACTTGTTTCTGCACTTGAAGAAAAACGTGTCCGAATGCTCTTTGTGTCTCCGGAAGCACTGATCAAGAATATAAAGATACAGAACAGCATTTTCAAGGCTAATTCACAAGGCTATCTAAAAAATCTTGTAATAGATGAAGCACACATAATCATTGAATGGGGAGCTTCTTTTCGTGTAGATTTTCAGTGTCTCGATTCTTTCAGAAGGCTTCTGATAAATGATAATCCATATCTCAGAACTTTTTTGCTTTCTGCTACTTTCAGTAAAAAAACCGTTGATAGCCTGAAAATGTTCTATTCTGATAATGATCGCTGGATAGAGATACGGTTGGACACACTCAGAAAAGAACCAAGATTCGATATTATAAAATGCCGGTCATATACAGAAAAGCACAACAGAATAAAAGAACTTGTATGTAAACTTCCACGTCCTATGATAATATATGTAAATTCTCCTGATGATGCTGAAAAAATACGCAGTGAATTGTCAGAGTATGGATTTAACAATACAAGGGTTTTTACAGGAAGAACCGGTTCTGCTGACCGTGAGCATATCATAAATGAGTGGGTAAACGATAAATTTGACTTGATGATAGCTACCTGTGCTTTTGGTGTCGGTGTAGATAAAAAGGACGTAAGAACTGTTATTCATTCCTATGTTCCTTCCGGACCCGATCAGTATTATCAAGAATGTGGACGTGGAGGACGTGACGGTCTGCCTTGTCTGAGCGTTATGCTTTATACCGATGATGACATTAAAGCCGCCATGTCCATGACACAGAAAGTTCTTACAGTTGAAAAAATGTGCGGTCGATGGTTCAGTATGCTGAACAGCCGCAAAGCAAATATTCAACTCGACTCTATTGTGATAGATACATCAGTTAAACCGAATTATAATGACACGGATTATTTCTATGTAGAAGTTAACAATGCTGATATTACATGGAATGTCTACGTCATTCTTCTGCTTAGAAGAGCCGGACTGATAAAGATAACCGATGTTAAATACGATGCTGAAAGGTACATCTTCAACATAGAACTCATTGATAAACGCATAAGATTCAATAATGAACAGACTGTTGCTTTGTTCAATAAAGTGCGTGATGATGAAAGCAAAAGTATTTATTCAGAAATAAACGAATTAGTTTCCAAACTTCGCAGAGTTGGAAAAAGCTGCTGGTCATCTATGTTTAATGATATCTACCTGCTAACGGATGAATACTGTGCAGGCTGCAATAATCACAATTCTGTCAGAGCAGAGAAGAGAAAGAGCTTTCCGTTAAAGAAACCTGTGTTTTATCCTTTATCTTCACCAACCGGAAAGCTATGTGATATAATGACAGGCACAAAGGAAATGCTTGTCATTTGTGAAAAATCCCCCGATGAAATAATAAAGGAACTGTTCAATGCCGGTGCTGATATTATAGTAATGCCTGATGAGTCTGACTATGCATCTGAAATACTGAACAGTAATGCAATGAATCCCACACAGTTTTATATGGGATACAATGAGTTTTTTGAACTCAGCCGTATAAACAGTTACTATTATCTTTCAGGTACTGTTGTGTTCTATATAGGTGATGATGAAGAACTTGCCAATAAAGTGCTGAATATCTCATCAGGCAAAGAATATAACCGTGTATTTGTAGTAAACTCCGATTTCTATGTTCCAAAACGGGGTAAGAAAATATCCGAACTGATAAATGGTTCTTGCAAGTTCGACTATATTATTAAGAAGGAGTTGACATAATGTTTTTTAGTCCAATAAAAACAGAACCTATTCCGGAACGTGTTCTTTCGATAAGTCAGATAGTTGCGGATAAAGGTCCGATAGATGAAAGGGATTTGGACAGTATCCTTATTCCCTCAAAATTGAATACAGCTAAGACTTCATATTTTCGACCAGTGTTTGATGTTGCAAAAGAACTTGAACTAATAGGCTATAATGAGGATAAAAAAGTTGTTTTTATAGGGGAAAGAGATAACATAAAATCATTATCTTCTTTTCGCCTATTCTGCAATTCTAAAGTATTTTCAGATAGTTCCACAGATTTTTATAAACTGATTTCATGTTTTCTGTCGGCAAATGACGAATGGTTAAAATACGGTTCGGCGACAAGTTCTAATGAAATAGTTCGCATTGCCGTATCTGTAACAGGGTTGCCTTCAAACTACTTAGAAAAGCATGGATTACTTGGATTACGATTTTGGATAAACTTTCTTGGCTTTGGATTCTTTCAGGAGCAGGCTAAGATTTTTCTTCCTAATATGTACACCGCATTAAAAGATTTTATGATTCTTGGCAGCATTGAAAAAGGCAAAGAATACTCTGTTGAGGAATTTCTTGACAATCTCCACAGCAGTTCTGCTGTTGCATTAAAAAATGCCAGAGAATCACTGACACTGAATCTCGCTATGTCAAATGCTTTGAGACTTCTTCATGATAACAAAGAAATCGAACTGAAAAAACATCTTGACAGTGAGAAAATATGGCATCTGTTCCCTAACGAAGAACATGAGTTTACATCTGATATTACTCATATCATTATTAAAAAGGCGGTGAAGTGATGGATACAACTATTGCAAAAAAGAGAGTCGGTCAGGTACTGAGAATAGACTCCATTGACAGTACTGACAGCGATTTCCTTGCAACTCACGTTCCTTTTCGCAAGATAGTAGTCGGTACAAACTCCGGAGATAAATTTGATGAAGTCTATAAATCGGAAGAAGATATCTTCAAAGATATTTTTAAAAACGAACTTACACGGAATGAACATCAGTTTATAATAGTTGAAGGTTCAAGCGGAGCAGGCAAGTCCCACTTTATACGCTGGATATATGCCATGCTTTCAGCAAAAGAAAAAGACAATGATGTTGTTCTTCTGATACGAAGAAGTGATAATACTCTTAAAGGAACTATCAGACAGCTTCTTGATATAAAGGAAGTTAAAGAAATATCGAATAAGGAAGCCTATGAACGACTTGTAAAGGCTAATCAGGCTATTACTGAAAGCAAGTTCAAGTCTACGATATATCACCAGTTCATTGTTGAAATTGAGAATGACACAAGTGAAGTACTCGGTAATATAAAGCGTAAGAAACTGATTGCCTTGCTTAACAACTCAACATTTCAGGAACGGCTTATGGCTGCTGGCGGTCCGATTGACAGGATTTACAGCAAGATTACAAATTCATCAAGCGTTGACCTTGATCTTATAGCACAATTCAGTAAAGCTGATCTCACACTTGACATTGATTTTATCAATCAGCTTGAAGAAGCCGACAGAAAGGCACGGGACTTTGCAAACAGTCTTATGGAAGGTGATGACGAGGAGTTTATTCAAAAAATCACCGACTATATGAACTCTTTCGTTGAAACAGTTATTCAGACAAGTGCCGGTATAGAACCGGGCGATTTTCAGCAGATATTCAAGGAGATCAGACAAGAATTAAATAGAAAAGGCAAAAATCTGATACTGCTTGTCGAGGATATCACTTCTTTTACAGGCGTTAATCAGGCACTTCTTAATGCCCTTGTAACAGGTCATACAGGCTCGAACGCAGTTGACAACCTCTGTAAGCTTATTTCCGTTGTTGGTACTACAACACAGTATTATAATCAATTCCGAGACAATTATCGTGACCGTATTACTAAGCAGATAACTATTCATGATGGTATTATTGGCGATAACAAAAGTGATCTCATTCAGTTTGTTGCTAAGTACCTTAATGCGATTTCACTTAGCAATGATGTTCTCGATGAATGGGCAAAGAACGGTGCTTATTCGGAAGATATGCCTGTTCATGAAGACAATGAACACAAGCACTGGGATAAATTTAAACTGGCATCAGGAAAACAAATATCACTTTTTCCATTTACGCAAAACGCTATTATTAATCTTTATGATGCCATGTCAGACCATAAAACACCGAGATATATTCTGAGGGACATTGTAGAGCCTGCCGTAAACGAGGCAATGCATGATATTTCATCGTTCCCGAAATTCTGTTTAGGCTGGCATTCTTCGCTCCCCGAATCTGTAGAAAACAGAATAGGAAACATAGTTCAGTCCACACAGATAGCTCAGGAAAAGAAAGCCGATTACAGAAAACGTTTAGTCGCCTTTATGAGTTTCTGGACTGACAAAACGCTTGACGTTACAAGTAACGGCTGTATCGCAGGAATCAATACAAAGATTTTCTTTGAACTTGATTTCGGTGATTTTGTAAGTAAACTTACAAGCACAGCAACAGTAAAGAATGTTGCTGTTCCTGCTCCTGTTCAAAGTAAGAATTCTCCAGCACAGACAATTGATATCGGAGCAGTTGAACCGGAGCCAATAGTTCAGCCGGTAAAATTCGCAACTAAGGAACAGCCTAAAATTGATCCTAAGAATCAGAAAGACTATGATTCGTTCAGAGCCAATGTAATCGCATGGCATCGGGACGGAGGAAATCTTATAAAATTCCAATCAATTCGTGAACAGATCAGTAAATTCATTTACGATGCTATAAATTGGCAGCAGGAAGGTATACCTCTCGATTCTAAAAAGAGGTTTGAAGAATCGGTAGGTAACAGGCTGGTTGGCTTTGAAAGACAGGATCAGGCTCTTGACAGATGCGTTGTGATATTTGAAGATACTGATGAAACGTATCAGCTCCTTCTTTGTTTTGGCAAATGGCTCTAAGTTGGTAATAAATCATGGAATTTCCCTGATTCGGCATC
>ODAI014567245.1_pt1 | contig 11622 bp, 8 predicted proteins | sample 1539321 | NCBI WGS metagenome assembly ODAI01 (sample SAMN02144231, study PRJEB22623) | gut metagenome | biome: sheep rumen | host: Ovis aries | place: New Zealand
CATATCCATAGTGTTTACTCAGGTGATTCCCGTTCAGAAGTTATAGATATTCTTATAGAAGCTGAAAAGAAAGGACTAGATGCTATTGCAATCAGTGATCATAATGAAATAGAAGGTTCAAGGCTTGCAAGGTCTTATGGCGGAAGCATTATTGTAGTTCCATCAATTGAAATTTCATCTGACAAAGGGCATATTTTAGGATTAGGTGTAGATGAAATCATTCCAAAGGGATTATCTGCTGTAGAGACTGTAGATAGAATTCATGATGCAGGTGGACTTGCTATTGTTCCTCATCCATTTTCATATTATAGGCATGGCCTCTTCTGCAATGTTGACAAGAATCTTGTTGTCGATGGTGTTGAAACCAAAAATGCAAGGTACATTTTCGGATACTCAAACAAGCAGGCAGAAACTTTGGCATACAATAAAAGACTTGCAACCTTAGGTGCCAGTGACTCCCATTTCCTTAAATCAGTTGGAGATGCATTCACTGAAGTGAACACCAAGGGAGACGATTCTGTAGATGGAATCTTGAAAGCTATCAAGCATAGACGCTGTAAGGCAATGGGTCATAGAACAAGCAATTTCCTCATAGCTAAAGAAGTCTTTGTAAAGAAAGTCCTTAGAAGGTATCCGAAAAGACAGGAATAGCTCTAGCTTTTTCATCTTGTGTTTACGGAATTTTTCTATTTTCAAAAATCTATTTTAAAATAATTTACTTATTTTAACTATTTCTCTTTTTTTAATTTTTTTAATTTTTTACCAACTAAATAGGCTATTGTTAATGTCAAAAAGTTCCTCATTCCAGTTGTTAATTATAATACAAATGCTGTTAATTTTAATAGATTTTTTATACTTAAGTCATCGAAATATTGATTGATTATGCATAATACTGAAAGCACAACTATAAGTTTCATGGGAAACATTGTGACATGGAGACCAATTAATTGATTTATAACATTTAATAAAAAAAGCATATCTTCTTCAACTGAAAATATCTGTAGTAAAAAAAGTTAATTGGGATAAGGATGGGTTGGCAAAATAAATTTGCTCATCCCAATCCGATATATGGTCCTCAGACCATCAAGAGGTATTTATGCATATACTTAAGATCAAATGAAATTAAGACTGGTATTTCATGAAAAAGCCGAATAGCTTGTCTTCATTGCCTTTGATAGGGTAGTAATCAATGATCTTGCCATCCTCGAAATGAACGACATTGGTGCAGCAGTTGAGTATGAATTCCAAGTCATGGGTAATTACAAACTGTGTCTTGCCCATTTTCTGCAGATTTAGAATGTTGTAGCCTACATGATGCATATGCTTTAGGTCAAGCCCACTTGTAGGCTCGTCGAAGAATATTATATTGCTCTTTGATGCTATTGCGCATGCAATGGCTACACGCTGCTTCTGTCCTCCTGAAAGACTCATCGGATGTGAATCCTTAAACTGCAACAGGTTAAGGCTCTCAAGGATTTCCTCAGCCCTTCCGACATCTTCATCGCCCATGCTTAAGAAAAGCTCACTCATGACGCTTTCAGTAAACAGCTGGTGATTGACATCCTGCATAACCATGAAGCATTCCTTTAAACGGCTCTTGTTATCCATCATGACTCCATCAATGTATATCTCACCGTCCATCTTCTTATGCAAACCGCAGAAACATCTGGCAAAAGTTGTCTTCCCTGCTCCGTTGAGTCCTATTATGACGTTTATTGTGTTGCTTGGGAAAACAATCGGATCTAGAGAGAGCACTGGAGTTCCTTTCTGATATTCGAAGTTCATCTTTTCTATCCTGATGAATTCATCGCTTCTCAAGGAAATGTCCGGAGTCTGATAGCGTATCTGATCAAGGCTGAAGGGTCTGATTCCCATCTGACCTATCTCATCACTGCTTAAGGATGCAATATCATCTTTTGAATATACCTTTTCGACAATGCCTTCCTTAAGGTAAACCATCTTGTCTATAAGTCCGTCCAGATAGTATACCCTATGCTCAGCGACTATTACGGTTTTTCCGTTGTCCTTCCAGAACTTGATGATTTCCCTCAGGTTCTCTATTGACTGTATATCCAGATTTGATGATGGCTCATCAAGGACATAGACATCCGGGTCTGGAGAGGTTATGGAGGCACAGGCAATCTTTTGCTTTTCTCCTCCTGACAAGTCGAATATGCTTCTGTCCATCAAGTTTTCAATATGGAGATTTTTCACGGTATCATCGATTCTTCTATGAATCTCATCTATTGGAAGGCCCAGATTTTCACATTCGAAGGCCAGTTCGCTGGTTGTGTCGATGTTGAAGAACTGGGAACGTGGATTCTGGAATACGGAACCCATCTTCTCGGATATTTCATACAGCTTCATATCCTTGATAGGCTTGCCCTTCAGTGTGACTTCCCCTTCAAGAGAGCCTTTGAAGTAATTCGGTATCAAGCCGTTGATCAGTCGTGTTATGGTAGTCTTTCCGCTTCCTGATTCTCCACACAACAGAATCAATTCCCCTTGATTGATTTCCAAATCAACATCATCAATTGTTGTTACATCATTGCCCTTCTCATAGTCAAAGGACACCTTATCCAATCTTATCATTACAACAACTCCATCAATCCAATAAGCAAAATCGCCAATCCGACAATGATATACAAATAGTCTATTGCATGAAATCCTATTTCACATATGTTGGTTCTCTGAACTGGATTGTCCATGCTGCGTGTAAGCACTGCAGCAGACAGTTCATCCCCAATCTTCACAATAGACATTATCAACGGAATGAACCAGTATTCAAGCATCTGCAAAGGCCTGGTGAAAATGTTATGCAGATTGAATCCCAAGCCGGACATTTTCATTGCATCCGCAATTGAAGCGCCTTCCTCCGCTATTGTCGGAAAGAACCTGAAAATCACTGAAAAGGGTATGATGATTTCCTTAGGCATGTGTAGCTTTTCCATGGCTGCGACAAACTCGCTTACGCTTGTTGTCAATATGAAATACATTCCCATAAGGAATACTGGTATGAGCTTATGGAATGTTATCAGGAATATTCCAAAGAGATACACGAATATTCCGCCTATATATGGTATTACATACATTACCAGAAGCGTAAATACCAAATATATTAAAATGGAAATTGCCGCCAGCTTGATTTTTTTATTGAAGATGAATAATGAACTTATGATGCATATGATTATGAATGGAAGTATGTACGAATCATATTTGTGGAAGATCACTATGTTGAAAATCAACAGCAGCAGAAGTTTGGTTCTAGGATCCAAGTTGAACCTTGAATCCTGTTTTAAACCTAAAATATAAGCCATGATATAACCTATTCTTGTTTAAGCTATTCCTGCTCTTTCAAAGTGTTTTTTAAGAATTGCTCTTCCGAGGTAAGCGCCTATGATACCACCGATAATGATGGCTATCATATAGATTATCAATGACCATTCAGGTGCCAATGCGAATACCGCTTGGGTGTATTCAGGCCCCATTGCTGTATTGTACATAGCCATGGTCTCTTCTCTGAATAACCATAGAGGAAGGAATCCGCCGAAACACCATAATGAGAATATTCCGGTACCTAATGCAATTTTTTTGAACTCCTTGTAGCCTCCTAATTTCATGATGTAGTCACCGATGATCGGGAAGACTATTCCTGTAATAACTGCAAGATAGCTCATTCCCATTACAAAGAGCAATATGGAAACTATTATTCCCATAAGGGACAGCATTCCGAACTTGTCTACTCTTGTAATGAATAACATCAATGGAATTCCGCCGACTATTGAAAGAATCAGCGGTGACATTGCATAAAAGACGGGAATAACCTGAAGCATCCCCACGGCATAGAATATTACGAAGTACAACACTCCAAACACACCGACGTTTATCAAATCTTTAACTTCTAATTTTTCCATAATGATTGTCTCCTAAATTTTTTAAAGTGAAATGACCATAAAAAAATAAAAAATAATTTTATCAAATGCACTTTAATGTAAAATGACTATATTAAATAAAATTTAAAATTAATCAAATACACTTTAATATAAATGAGTCGCCATATTTATATTTAGTTGAACCTAAAAGTCAAATTAGGCCTAAAGGTCAAAATCGTTGTGTTTGAAATGCCTGTATTTTAGGGGGGTCATGCCAAAATATTTTTTGAATGCTTTGGTGAATTTGCTGTGATCGCGATAGCCTACTCGCTTGGAAATTTCAGAAACTCCCATATCAGTGTTTTCCAGATAAATGGCTGCCTTGTTCATTCTATATTCTCTGCGCCAGGTTATTACGGGCTTTCCATAGATTATTCTAAAAAATTTTTTCAGATATGTTTTGCCGATTTTAAACCTTTTGGACAGGTCATCCAAGGTAATATCCTCATCGATATGTTCGATTATATAGCTTCTAATCTCCTTTATTTTCTTAACGTTTGCATCTTTCAGTTGTGGTAATCCCTCTTCCAGACTTTTTATTTCTGAGCTTTTCAAAAAGAGCAGCAATTCGACGACCTTAAGCTTATAGTATGCCCACTTGATGTTTTCATCCACATCATAGAGTTCGCTTATCACATGGTCCACTTCCTTATTGAAGCGTGTGATGGCAAAAGATCCGTTTTCCTTGATTTCATTGCTCAGCTGCCTCAAATCCAACATGTCCTTGCCGATTACCGTATCGATGCTCTTCTGGGCTTGACTTAACTTGATTATTATCTGCAGACCTTTGTAGTAGCCCAATGTAAAGTTATGAGTATAGCTGTTGGCTCCGGATGAAAAGACAAGGTCCCCTTCAGAGAGGTAAATGTGCCTATCCTTAAAAATAGTTTCGAATCTTCCATTCTTGCAGTGATTTATAAGAATGTAATCCCCGCAATTGTATATGTCATGGACCTGATTGCAGTCTTCTGCATTGAAATCCATGAATGCCAAGTCCACCCCCGGAAAAAGATGATATGATATCATGAACCCATAACCGGTATCCAAATCGAACTTATAAGAAGTAAAAAATGAATTGTCCTCAAGAACGGTTATGTGTTTCTCGCAATGTTCTTTCATATCATCTCTCCCAAATCACATTTAAAATATGTTTCAAATGCTTATTAAAATTTTCTAACAAGGCATTATGGGCAATCGATTTTACAATACCCATTCATCGCTTCTGGTTTGGATATCCACCATTTTGGTAAATAGTCCTCCTTGCGCATAGAGTTCGTCCGGCTTTCCCTCTTCGGCAATCCTGCCATCCTCCAGAACGATGATTTTGTCGACGTTTCTTATTGTCCTCATTCTGTGGGCGATTATTATGACGGTCTTGTCCTTTATCAGAGTATTCAACGCTTCCTGTATGCTGGTTTCGTTTTCAACGTCCAAGAAGGATGTTGCCTCATCAAGAATGATTATAGGCGCATCCTTTAAAAGTGCCCTTGCAATGGATATGCGCTGCCTTTGGCCTCCAGACAATAGCCTGCCGTTTTCTCCGATGACTGTATCATACCCTTCAGGAAGCTTGTCTACAAACTCATCGCATCTCGCTAGCTTGGCAACTCGATAGACCTCATCTTCGCTTGCCTCTTTCTTTCCGACCTTTATGTTGTCGAAGATTGAGCTGTTGAAAAGTATTACATCCTGAAATACGATGGAATAGTTTTCAAGTATCTTTTCGTTGTTTATTGTGCTTATGTCGACATTGTCAATCTTCACATGGCCTGAATCCGGATTCCAAAAGCTTGCAGCAAGCTTTGAGACTGTTGATTTGCCCCCTCCGCTCGGTCCAATTAGAGCGGTCACCTCATTTTGCCTTGCGGTAAATGAGATGCTATGGATGACCTCCTTGTCATCGTCATATGAAAAGCGCACGTTTTCGAAATGGATGTTGTAGTTTTCCACACTGTAGTCTGTCTTTCCACCTGTCATAACCTTGCTTTCTATTTCCCTCATCCTATTTACCTTGACATCGACGATTGTCATTTCCGATAGAAACATCAGTGCGTTTTCCACCGGAGCGAATATTATTGTTGATGTTATCACAAAGACCAGAAAGGTAAAGAGATCTATTTCATTGTTCAAGAGCATTCCTATTCCGACAAAGACAACGGAAAGCATTCCCAATTTAAGAAGCAATTGGCTTGAGGTTACAAGGCTTCCTGTTATGTATTCCCCCTTGATTCTGGCTTTCTGAAGGTTGGAATTGCTTTCATATATCTTTTCCATGTATTTGTCTTCATAGTTGTATGACTTTATGTCCTTTACTGAATCAAGGCACTCCTGCACGTTGTCTGATATTTCCCTTGATTTGTTTACAACATTTACATTGAACTTCTCCTGGAACTTGATGGAGGATCCAAGCAAAAGGAAGGATACCGGAACGACCCACAGGAGGGCAACGCTCAATGTTGGATTGAAAAGAAACATTCCGATTGACATCAATATCATGGAGATTATGGATCCGTAGAACTGTGGTATGGCATGTGAGAATACATGCTCAAGGTCAGTGCAGTCCCCCATGATTGTCACGCTCAAGTCTGACAGGTCCTTTCGCTCAAAGTATGACAAGGGAAGTTCCCTTATGCTTTCCGCAAGGCTTATCCTCTTTTCCATGCTTGAATCATAGGTGGTATTGTAGACATAGTAGTACTGCTTCCAGTGAACCATGAATATCACTGCGGCTATGGCAATTATCAGAATTATGAACAGCCCGAGGTTCGGGTTGATATACTCCCCACCGGTCAGTGGATTTATCAGTATGTAAATCAACAACATATAGAGCCCCATTGGAAGCATCAATACCAGATTCAGTATTGTAGTGGAAATTATACCCTTTATGAGGTTTTTACTTGATTCATGGCTCAATCCATATTTCCTTTCGAAATATTCTGCAATCATTGTAAATCACCTGTCCTGTTGTCTATTTTCCATGCTATGGACTTGTTGTATTCGCTCCACATTCTAGCGAAGAGTCCATCATTTCGAGTCAGTTCATCATGTGTTCCGTTTTCAACCACTTTTCCTTCATTTATTACAAATATTCTATCCACGTTTCTTATTGTGGACAGGCGGTGAGCGATTATGAGAACTGTCTTGTCTTTGGTAATCTGATTTATTGCCTTTTGCACCTGAAGCTCGTTTTCAGGGTCTGTAAATGCTGTTGCCTCATCCAGAATGATTATCGGTGCATCTTTTAGAAGAGCCCTTGCAAGGGAAATCCTTTGCTGTTCCCCTCCTGAAAGATAGAGCCCTTCTTCCTTGACGACCGTGTCGATGCCATTCGGCAGTTTTTCTATGATGTCTTCGCACTGGGCATCCCTTAAGGCTTTTTCTACCTCTTCGTGTGTGAATGTCTTTCCCATTGTGACATTATTGTATACTGTGTCCTTGAAAAGGTTTGAATCCTGGAATACGAAGGCTATCATTTCGTTGAGCTCCCTTAAAGGAATGTCCCTTATGTCAATGTCGCCTATGCTGATTTCACCTTCATCAACGTCCCAGAATCTGTTGATCAGTTGGGCGATTGTGGTCTTTCCACCTCCGGAAGGCCCAACCAGAGCAACGGTCTGGCCCTCATCGATTGCCAAATCGATGTTGTCAATCGTATGGGAAGTTGAATTTTCCTTTCTTTCATAATCAAAGGTGACTTTTTCAAGCTTTATATCATACCTTTGCGGAATTATTCCTTTTCCTTCCTTTAAACTTTCTTCGGCCAATATTTCATTGATTTTGCCTAAAGCTTGCTCGGCAGTCATCCAAGCCTGTGAAACGTTTATTATCTTGTTTATCATCACTCCACAAAGAGGTGTGAATATCATATAGAAAATCAGATTCAATAGCATATGGACATCCAGTGGATTGGTGCACAGAAGAATCCCCACCGGAATCAGGAGTATGAAAAATCCGTGAACGGAAAGTGTGAATGTTGTCATCGGCAACTGCATTGAAAAGGTGTATTCCTTTACGAATTTCCCATAGTTCACTATGGCCTGATGAAAGTTCTTATATGAATATATGCTTTGCTGGAATGTCTTTGTGACAGGTATTCCCCTCAGATATTCCACGGCTTCGCTGTTCATCTTTTCAAGATATGTCTGGTATTTCATCATGAAGTCGTTGTTCTCATCTCCGAACATTTTCATAACTGATGCGAATGCCACTGCCAACGGTATTATGCATACTATCCCCAGTTTCCAGTCAAAATAGAATAGCATTATGAAAAACACGATAGGGGTGGTTATTGCCCCCACCAAGTCTGGTAGGAGGTGTGCAAGGAAGGATTCTGTTTGGCTGGTGCTGTATTCTATAATTTTTCTTATGCTTCCGCTGGGATGAGTTGAAAAGTATCCGACAGGAAGGGTGAGCAGGTGTTTCAAGGCAGCATTCCTCATGTTCTTTTCGTTTTCAAATGCGGAATAGTGTGTGCACATCAATGCCACAAAGTATATCACCATGCTCGATACGCCAAACATCAATGCCGTGAATGCCAGATTCTGAATCAATGCCCCATTATAGTTAGGCATTGTAGTTAGTAGCTGTTCGATTATCTGATAAATATATACGAATGGCATAAGCAATAGTATTGCAGCCATTGCTGATAATACGCATCCCATCATTGACAGGTATCTGTATTTTCCTGAATAGCTGAGCAGATTAAAGAATGTTTCCAACATGTTTTCACCAATATAATTTTAAAAGTTTAGTCGTACCTTAAAATTTTAATCTCATAGGACAATTTGAAAAAATGCTTTAAATTAATGTTTTAATCTAAAAATTTACAATTCCAAGGCTAAATATTAAAATAAATAATTTAAGAAAAATATTTATCTTATACTCTAGTTAAAAATAGCAAAAAAATATTATATAAATATATTTGAACCTAAAAGTCAAAAATAATCCAAAAAGACAAATTAATTTAGCGAGAATTTCTGTACTCATTAGGGGTCATGTCATAGTATTTCTTAAATGCATTGGTGAACTTGCTATGATTTTTATAACCAACCCTTTCGGAAATTTCACCAATGTTCAAATTGGTTTTTTCCAAATAAGCCGCAGCACGGTTCAGCCTGTATTCCCTGCGCCAAGTATTCAATGGCTTTCCATAGACTATCTTGAAATAGTTCTTGATGGATGTCTTGCTTAGGTTGAATTGGCTTGATAGTTCGTCCAAAGTGACGTTTTCACTTAAATGTTCAACGAGATACCCTTTGATTTTTTTAATTGTTTTAATGTTTTCCTCTTTTAAGGAGGGATATTCCTTTTTTACGTTTCTTATGGTCAGGTTTTTCAAAAACAGAAGTAGCTCCATAACCTTGAGCTTATAGTAACCCTCCTTGATTTCATCGTCTACGCTATACAACTCACTTATGACATGCTCTATTTCAGTATTTGAGCGTACGATTACAAAAGATCCGTTATCCACAATCTTTTTAAGCAGCTTGTTTATGTCGACAATTCCCTTTCCAATGACATCATCGACGCTTTTCTGGGCAACGTCCAAATCGATGGTTATCTGAAATCCGCTGTAGTATCCCAATGGAAAGTCATGAATGTAATAGTTGGTCCCTTTTGAAAAGATAATGTCTCCCTCTGAAAGATAGATGTAGTTGCCTTCAAAAACAGTTTCAAACCTGCCTCTGTTGCAGTGATTGATGATTATGGAATTGTCATAGTCGTCAGAATTGTCTATCTGATTGCAGTTGTCTGCATTGAAGTCGTTGTAGATTATGTCAATGCCAGGAAAGAGAGGGTAATGGAACATGTCGCCGTAGCCTGTATCCAAATCAAAATGGTAATGTGTAAAAAAGTCACTGCTTTCCTTGAGGTCAACTATCCTTTCATCGAGATTCATATGATTCACCTTACTGCATATTGTTTTTTGAATTGTCTTCAATATATATTTTAGTTTTAAAGGTAAAAAGTTTGTGGATGAAGTAATATATTTTTTATTTTTTATTTTAATCATAAAATTTTTTCGATAATCTATATGAAAATTTAAGTAGATTTGTTAGTTGAAAAATTTCAAGTAAATCTTCCCATTGAAAATTCTATTTTTACCACTAAATCATGCCTATTGCCAATGTCAAAAAGTTCCTCATTCCAGGGGCTAATCCTAATACAAATACTGTTAATTTTAATAGATTTTTTATAGTTAACTCATCGAAATATTGATCGATAATGTATAATACTGAAAGTACAACTATAATTTTCATAGGGAACACTGTCAGATATGTACCAAATAATCGATTTAGAGCATTTGGTAAAACATGCTGTTCATAGTAATTAAAGCACTCGACAGCAATAAATGTTGTAGAGGCATCGAACAAATGTGCTAAGATTATGACCCTATTGATTCTATCGGATAAAAGTTTTACAATCGACGAATAATTCTTTAGCAATTTCTCTCCAATATAAAATATGAGAAAAACAATCAAACTTACAAAAGTTAATGTTGAAAAAACATAAATCATAGGCCTAATGTTTAGGTTTGGAATAAAAAATAGTGTTGGCACAAGAAAGACCATTCCAATCATAAATAAAGTGTATCGATAATCTATATTTTTTCGCTTAAATAATTCTAAACTAAATAGAAATGAAAAAATAGTTATAAGGCCAACTAAAATGTAAATCCCCGGTGTAATCAAGAAAATGGTTTTTGGAAATGCTCCATGGTCCACCAATGCTCTAATGAGGCATCCAAATATGACAAATGGGATTATTGAGCAGATGATTGAAAGAGGGTCTATCTTTATCTTTTTGAATATTTTTATAATTGCAAGTATAAAGACAAGTAGAATTAGAGTATAGACAACTGTGTTAAAGACAGTATAGCCTGAAAAGAAATTTGTTTGAATAAAATCAGGAAGAAAACTGTCTACAGTTGGCATTTTATCACATTTAACTGATTTTTTCAATGGACAACAATCTGTTGATTGAGTTGATGACTGCAACTACACTTGAGATGATAACGTCCTCTCTTGTAGCTCTTCCTGTTGCCCTATGGCCATCCTTGTCTGAAATCACTACAAAGGTTTCTGCCAATGCATCAGTACCACCGCTTACCGCTTCAAGCCTGTACTCTTCAAGGTTAATGTCAACGGTTTCCTTTACAAGTGATTTGATTGCACCGATAGCTGCATCAACTGGACCTACTCCAATTTGAGAGGTTTCAAGAACCTTTCCTTCAATTGAAAGCCTTACAGTTGCTGTTGCAGATACGGACTCTCCAGTCATTACACTCATTCCAAGTAGCTTGATGTACTCTTTACCACTTGTACTCAATTCAGTAATTGCAATGGATTTCAAATCCTCATCTGTAATGCATTTACCTTTATCACCAAGTGTCTTAACCTGATTGTAAATGTTTTCGAATTGCTTAGGGCTTACCTCTATATTGAACTCTTCCAATTTGGATTTGATTCCAGCATGGCCAGTATGCTTTCCAAGTGCAATTCTTCTTTTGTGGCCTACAAGTTCAGGTGAAATCGGTTCATAGGTGGAAGTGTTTTTCAATATTCCATCCACATGGATACCGGATTCATGAGCGAATGCATTTTCCCCTACTATTGGTTTTGTAGGAGGCATCTTTATACCTGTAATTGATCCGATGAAATTGGAAGTGTCATAGAGTTTAGTTGTATCA
>ODAI011140200.1_pt1 | contig 11621 bp, 8 predicted proteins | sample 1539321 | NCBI WGS metagenome assembly ODAI01 (sample SAMN02144231, study PRJEB22623) | gut metagenome | biome: sheep rumen | host: Ovis aries | place: New Zealand
AGAATTTACGAAAAATGTGTCACCCTCGTGTCACCCGTGTCACCCTCCCAAACAGGTTGCACGCCCTCTGTTTATCAGCGTTGTGACACCCGTGCACCTTTTTTTCAGAAAAATCCTATATAACTTTCCTTCAAGTGCAAATCTTCTACGCTACAAAAGCCCGCCAACGCCGCATGCGAGATGATGACATGAGTGTCACTTATTCCTCTGCTCGTTTTCTCTTGAAACTCATTGCAGGGGAAGCCAAAGACGAATCTACAGGTATCAGATTTTTATATGTAGCTGCAGGTACGGTACGATTAAGTGATTTGTTAAAAGACTGACAATCTTTCTTTGGCAAGCGAAGCGACCCACGACTATAGCCGCTTGCAAGACAAGAAAGCCGAGTGACACGGGAAGTGTTGCCTATATCAGCCATTTGAGAGTTAGTGGGAAACTCAAAACCACTTCTCGCAGCATCTATATCAGCCTTCCTTTGATGTTTCAATTGCAAAGATAGTAGGAATTCGCGTAAGTTGTATATCTTTCGTGGTTAAAAAATACGAAAAGCTACTAACTTAACTCTAAAGGGTAGTAATAAAAAAATCTCCCACATGGCTTACAAAGCCACATGGGAGATGGAATAACAGCAAATCTGCTAATTATCCTTGGGAATAGCGTTTATCTGTCCCATTGTCAGCTTCTGCATCACGAATGGCACATTGTCGTTAGGCAGAAACGCCGTTCTTCCTGCCAGTGTCACTTTGGTCCCCAATGTGCGAGACATTGAAAGGCCACCCGCCGGGCCTATACCTATACCTTTCATATCATCCTCTGTTTTTCTTTGGCAAATTATACGCATAAAAGTTGATAACAGCATGCGTCCTGAACCTTTTTCACTGAAAATCACAGATTATTTAGCACTTTTTCATATTTTCTCTGCTCTTAAACGATGATATGCCTCCACCACCTCCCGCATAGACATGATATACATCTTCAACCGCCTTCCATCAAGGGGTGTGCGCTTGCCGTCCATCCAACTGAGTTCCTGGAATTCCTGGCAGAACGTTTCGTAGTCTATCTTGCCCTGCTGATACCACAGCAGTGCGTCGGCATAGACGGAGTAGTACAAGTTGCAGAAAGGCTTGAAGAATATGAAGTGTTCTTCGTCTTCATAGACTCTCTTACAGAACTGCTCCACGATGCTTGGCACAAACTGCCCGTCGCTATATTCCTCTACGAGCCGCTTGAACTCCTTGTATGTGGCGATAGATTCATCTGTACTTTCCTCCTGCGTGTGCAAGAAGTCAGCTGGCGATGAATGGAAGATGGTCATCTGGTTCATCATTGCCGCCGACCGCTCTGCCTGCTGATACGTTGTCTGCTCCTCGCTCATGGCTAACTGCCTGTGAAGCATGGCCAGATGATACTTTCCATACGTCAGCGTCAGCTTGGCGGCCAGCGTCACATCAATGGCACGACGTTGGTAACGCTCTGACAAGCCCTGTTGCGGCTTAAAGTGACTGAGTGTTGTTTCAGAGAAATATCGAATATACATTCCTTTCGTATCTTTGTTCGTCATTGGCAAAAGTACACAGAAAAATTGGTAAATCCATGCGTTTTGAGCAATTTTATGGGTAAAAGTTGTGAAAAGTGCATGTAGACGGTATTTTTGTTGGGTTTGGATGCTGTGATTTGAAGTTTTTTGTGTATTTTTGCAGTCTAAAGTAAAGCCGTCAGGCATTTCTACATATCCAGATATGGCATCATTCATTATACGACATAAAAAAGCAATAGCAGTTTTTGCAGTACTATTTCCTATACTGCTGAACTTGCTGGTGGCTATTCCTGCCCCTTCATGGATGTGTGTAGTCGGTGATGCTTCCGATTGGCTGTTATTTTGGGCAACATATATTACGGCATTAGCCTCATTTGCGATGGTGATTGCCGCATACGAGACTTTATTGGAAAGTAGAAAGCAATGGATAGCCGAACATACTCCCAAAATAAGTGTCGGTGCTTTCCAAGACAAACGCCATCAGGTTATTCTTCATATTTGTAATGAGTCTTCAGTTTGGGTGACCATACAATCCATTCAGATATTGCAGGAGCCAAGTGATACTGTTAAGAACTTGTTTTGTAGCGTAAAATCCAAAGACCAAACAGACAATTATTATCAATGGCAACGTCTTTACGAACATTCTTATATGGTTATTCGTCCATACGAAATTGAGAATGTCGTATTACTTCAAAATTTTCCTCGACAAATTCAAGAAAAACTTAGTCTAACAATAAAATACAACAATGTCTATGAAACAGTAACTATCGATTTAAATAGCATTTTTATCATTCAAAATGAGCAGCGGTAAGCATATGAGTGAAAAATTCACACGAATTGAAACTTTAATAAGAACTCAAACAAATTCATTTAACCTTACAAGAGAATTATCTATATTTGCGAGGGACGTTCTGAGTTGCTCACAGATTAGTACATTTTACATCTGGCTGCCGACGCAGATTTATATGAAGTCGGTTGTGAATTGCTCACAGATTAGTACATTTTACATCTGTTCACCGTCTTTAACGACGCTGGCAATGGTTGTGAATTGCTCACAGATTAGTACATTTTACATCTCATTTTTGATATGAGATTCAAAGACAGCAGTTTTCAAGTGATGTTAAATGAAAGAACCCATCAATGTAATAAGAGGCATTGATGGGTTTGTTTTTATTTATCTTTCCATTTAATAATACCATCAGTTTTTTTATTCGGATAAATTTTAAAATTTACATACTCAAACAATGGTTGCTTGTCCATAAATATGTTTATAGTTTTATTATCTATCTGACTTATAGATTTGTTCCTTCCCCCTTCTTCTATTTCGGTATATTCGTTTACTAAGGTGTGATGGCACAAAAAGATTCCTTTAGATTCGTTGACCTTAACTATCACATGCAACCGTTTTAGAAGTTTTGATGTAGACAATCTGCGTAGGTTCTCATTATTTTCTTTTAAAAGAACTCTTAAACCAGGTTTTATTACATGTCTTAGACGATATTCGCATGAGGAGTCATAGTATAACCAACCTGTTTCCTCAGGTATATCGTTAATGGTCTGAATTGTGAATCGTTGATGTTTTCTGAATTTTTTTCTGAAAAGGCCGGCAACTTTCGACAGATCAAATGCCGAAATATATCTACCCTTCCACAGGGATTTTCCGTTTTTGTTTCTTTTCTCATAAATTAACAAAAGAACGTTTTCACGGTTCTTGACATAGGCAAATTGTTTATATGCTGGAGCGTCTACTTTTCGAAAAACATGGCGACTCACAGGTATTGCAGATTCATAACTAATTTTGGCCCTATAGCAACGTACATGGCGAACAGGCTGGTGAACTCCACTTTCGCCAAAGTCATAATAGATACCACTGAGAATATCCTTTAAGGGAACATTATCTTTACACCTTTGCTCATAGACTTTCTTCAGGTAATTGCGGAGTTTACCATCAACAATGCTCTCCAAACACTTTTCTATGTCACCTTTTGTAGATAACTTACTCAGTTTTACTCGTTTGACAGGTCTTGGGATTCTTATTAAATTGACACTACCATCCTTGGTGTTTTTCTCTTTCTTCACAGTCTTCACTATACCGAGGAAGGTCTTCTCATGTAGGTCTAACCGAATACTGTCACCATTCTTGTTCGGCTTCAGTTGTCTGTCTACAACGTTCTTGTTCACCAAAACAGATGACTTTATCTGTTTTTCAATGGACATAACACTCCTCTTCAGAGATTTCAAATCAGTCCCTAAGCGTGCAGCACGAACCTCTTTATTTAAGTTTTCTATTATCTTGCCTATCTCATTTTTATCCTTTGCCTCTTCTCTTTCGTAATACAATGCTATCATTCTGTCTCGTTGAGCAGGAGGCGGTATCATGGTGAGTACAGCAGCGTCAATAGCATGATGGTAATGATTGGTTCTGTCTTTCGCTTCATCCTTTTCTTGGAAACCGTATAACTTACGGAACAGTGCAGTGACGGAACCTTTCTGTACGTCAACACGATGAAAGATACTCTTCAGATAGAGAGTTGCATATTTGGCTACTATAGCAGTATCTGTTAATTGGCTACGCCGAAAACTTTCAGGGACTTCCTCTGCTGTGAAACGTTGCAGTTTTCCATGCCAATAGTTAAGTTCCATTTCCCATACATGCCGTCTCACAATCCAATAGTCTTTCCATTCTTTATCTGCTGCTCGACGTGACTTTGAGCGACAAGTGGATATTTCGCTCTTTATTCTTTCGACCTTGTCTCTTATCGGTTGCAAGCGAGGTGAGATTTCAGCTTCAAATTCAGAAATCAATGCAGGTAGCTGATCCTCTTTGATTTTTCGATTGTAGTACTTGAAGCATAGCGTCTTGTTCATTCTTGAATTGTCAGGCAATACGCTTCGTGGTATGGTGTGTTCGACATCCACGTCAGGCTGCTCTCCATTACGGATAGAGCTAGTAATACCTATATCAACTAATGTGATAGGATTGCCTGTATAATAGCAAATGCCACCCTCTTTCAGCCAATTCTCATATCGCTTCTCATTCTTGGCTTTACTATCCTTCTTGTCTTCAATGGGATTATCTTCATTGATGTAGTTCTCGTTAGAATGTATTAGTAATCTGACTTTTTCTATATCTTGGTCGCTATATTTTACATTCTTGGGCAAAGCAGCCAAGATGCATTCTTTTTCCTTTTGCAGTCTGCTCTGATAAAGACTATATGCCTTTCGCATATTGGCATCGTTAATCTCACGAGGAACCTCTATAACTACTCGTGTAGAATCCAATGGGATAATGCCTGCATCCAAAAGCGCATTCACCTTCCGGCGTAATATATGCATGGCTCGGAGATATACAGGATTCCTGATGTTGCCCAGTGCTGGACTTCCAAGACGCATATCACCTCTTCCAGTAATGTCAATAGGCGTGAACTTTGAGATCATTGAAGGATGATATAGTTTGCCAAAGTCATTTTCTACGGATTTGTCTTGGAAGAAGTCGTTCACCATTACCTTTGCCAACTCATCTCCCAATCGTGGCATTTTCCGGAAGTCTCGATTTGAATCTTCCAGGAATGACCGATATTCCTCTATAACATTTTCTTTTATTGTCTGTTGCTTCTGCACATCAAAAGTTTTCCAAGTCGCTTTGCCATAATGACTCTCAATAAAGCGAAGAATCTTTTTCTCGTCGTTTTTATTGATTGAAGTGTCAAATCTCTTTTTCTTGTCAGAGTTCTGATTCTCTTCATCTTCTGTCAAAGTCTTGAAATCAGCAATGAGTCGATTTGTGATGGCCACAATGGCAGAGTTCTGTACAACATTTTTCTTTAGTGTACAATACCCTCCTTGTATAAACTGGAATATCTCTTTTTCTTTGAGTTTCCATGCTTTTTGCCCTACAATGTCAGGAATCTTTGCAAAGAATACGGCATCAGAGTATTGCAGGCCACGTTCAAGGAAATAGTTGATGTTGCGTATTGCCTTGTGACTAAGACGACAACGTTTATCAGAAATGTCATTCCACAAATATTCCAGCTTCTGTATCTTGTCTTCATCGTCCCATCCTAAAACTCTATTTGCATAATCAAGCAATTCATCAGGATAATCGATACATAAGCATTGGTGCCATATATCCATCGGCTTGTAAACGATAAGGCGAGATGGATGTTTTTTGCCATGCCCACGTCTCTTTTTCCCGTCAATAGGTAAGACCTTGGTTTCCCAGTTACTGCCAAATAAGTCAATAAGTCTTTTAGTAACCTTACATGCCGATACAGGATAATCGCTTGGATAATTAATCGTCCTTGTCTTTGGCCGTGAAGAATACCTCAAATTTATTTTCTCAAATCCATCCTGTTGCTGAATGAACGCTCTTATATCTCTGAACTGAAAGTCTTTGTCCGCAATAAATAATTTTTGATAAATCATCAGCTTTAACTCCAAAGGCAGATTTACAAGTTCACCATTAGAGTTGCGAATGATAATGCTGTTGATGAAACTCCATGCACGGAACTTCTCAAAATCAGGATGGCTTTCCAGGCATCGTTTCTTCTCTGGCTCCAAAGTACAGGTGCCTACAGAAGTTTTACGTGGTGGGTTCCTAAAAAAGATGGTGCCACTACCCTCCTTATCGCATAACAACTCAGCAAGGCATTCCTTTTTATCTTTAAGTCCTTCCTGAAAATTGAAAATAAACTTAATTTCATCCTGTAACTGCGAACGGATTGCTTCATATTTAGAACCTCTGACACGAATAGGACCAGTTAGGTCTTCCCCAATCCCTTCTGTAAGCAACAAGTGAAACGCACTACCTACTGTATTTATTTTGGGTGAGTGATTATCCATGTATGCTTGCAGCTTATTTGACTTTTGTAGTTCAGACTGCTTTAGCTGCTCTGCCATGTCTATTATGGGTTCCTCTGTCTCTTCATGGTCATCAGACTTCCTTCCGAATCCCTTTTTATTGCTTTTGAATCCTCGGTGTTGAGCTATATGATAAAGTGCCCTTCCCAGAAGGTAACGGTTTTCTGTTTTCGTGAAATCCAATTGGATTGTAGCTAACAAATGGCGTATCTCGTATGGCGTTTGATAATCAGAAGTTCCATCGCCATTAAAGTCTAATGCAATCCACTGAGAAAAAGACTTTGAGTTGATAGGGTACTTGCGAAAGTAACCGCGCCTTTTGTCATAAATACGCCAAGCATCCAGCTCTTCTTGTTTAAGAGGACACAAATTATATTTAATGAGCAATGCTAGTGTGGCCCACAATCTGTTTCTTCTCACCCTAAGTTGTCTTCTTTGACGCTTATCTTTAGAACGTTTAGCTGCCAAGGATTCACCATTTACTAATACACTATCGAATGTATCGACAGAGTAATATACAATCTGGTCTAATAGTTTGTCGTATGTCAGGTCTCTCACTAAGGTTCCCAAAGAATTTGAACCAGGGTCCAAGCCTAAAATAAAGTCTTCCATAAAAATATATGCTCTATTATTTGTCTATTTCATTCAAAAGTGTTATCTTTGCAGCGTACTATCTGTGAAATTATCTTTTCACAACAAGGCTATAAGCCGTAGTAAATCTTCCCCCAGGGGAGTAAATTCCCGCGTTGCAGTTGCTGCGACGTGGGAAGTTTTTTTTGACATATCATGTTAAATCGCAACATTATCCCCATTTTCGAGAAAACTTAGTGTTAGAGTCTCCAACATGCGTTTAGCCGTTTTATCTCGTCTGCTATATATTCAGTTTTTTCACTATCTGTTTTATTTTCAGAACGAATTATATAGCAACAATAGGCCCAACAAACAGCTTGTGTAAAGGCTGCCATATACTTAAAGAATTGGTCTCGTTGTTCAAGAGTTTTAACACGCTCGTGAGAGTGGAGGTAATCTCCACGGAATCTGACCATGCAACTAACAATCCCTGAAAAGTTCCAATCCTTCTGGCGTCTCTTTACTTCTTTTTGCATCCATTCCACATATAAAGATTCCAAAGGGGTTCTACATAACATATCAATCGCAGTTAATACGCACAAATGCAAGACATCCGAGCCTACAAAATTATTCTCAAGTTTGGCCATATGGTATTCACCCTTTCCAAAAGCCTCCTCCATCAGCATGAAATAATTGACAAAAGCAAAATAAAAATTGTCATTTCTAAAAGACACGTTTCCTTGTCTCAGAAACTCAAATGCGTAGATACAATCTGTTTGTGTTGAACACAAAGATATGAGTTGCTCTTTTTTATCCTCTGAAACCTCAGTTAAGGAATTGCTCTTTTCTATACTCCACTTGGTTTGGGGAAGCCTATCAATGATTGCTTTTTCTTCATCTGTCTCAGCCATCCAATCAGTTTCCCTTTCATCATATTTTATGTTGTGAATACAGAAAAGAAAAGAGCCTATTGACTCGAAACTTTTTAGTGCTTTTAGTAGTGGGGCTTCCTGTTCAGATTCATATTCCAAATTATCTTCAAATCCATTGTCTAATATATTATGGTAAGCAACGACTTGCCGTGATGCCTCGACAAAGTTTCTCTCGTTTAATGTAAAAAGGTTGATAGTAACTTCATTTAAAGAAAAGGATACCTGCTTATTTAAGAGGAATCCACCTGTGATTTCTGCTTTAGTTCTGATTTTCATAATTGTTTATTGTTTATGTTTTTAATTATATTCTAATTGTAATGGGTATTGTTAGAATGGTGGATTATAAAGCTGGAAGTGATAAAACCTCGTTATTTGAAAGTTGTTTATCTTCACGACTTAAAATCTCTTTCACGGTTTGTTTTGTCAGTTCTGCTGTTGGTTCTTCATCGTCAACGGCAGCAATCTCTTCATAATGAGCGTCAATAATCATATCAATTTTTTTTTCCAAACGAACAATGTCACGCCGAACATTCAGCACCTCAGCCCTGAAGACAGCCAGTTCACGCTGCGTAATAGCGAAGTTGGCCAGGATTGACTCGTATTGAGACTCTGACACCAAAGTATGCTTTCGCTCAATAGGATTAACATGTAGGGGATTGGGGTCTATAATGGCACAGAACGGGTCAATGCCAAAAATCTCGCAAGCGGCAAGGAAGCGAGTTAATGGAAGTCTTGTTACAGACAAAAGAGATTTTCTCAGATTAGAACGTGACATCCCAAGTTCATTAGCCACTTCTTCCCAGGTAGCGACACCTCGTATGTCAATAAATTGTATCAGATTCTTGGTGTTGTAAAGACATGGCCTGTACGGATTTTCAATGTAGTCATCCTTACCACCCACCATGTCAGTATCATCATACAGAAAAAAGCGCCTCACAGGAATGTGTAATCCGTTAGCGATAGCAATAAGTTGCTGAACAGTGATTTCATCAGGATGTCCCATGACGCGATACCAAGTGGCGTTACTAATACCAGTAGCTTTTATTAGTTCCGTGTTGCTCATACCAAGAACACGTCCAAGAGTTGAAAACAGTGTTGTGTTGAGACGAATGACTCGTTTTGTTCTCGTATTATTTATGTTCATTGCTATCGCACTATTTTATTCTTTTTGATATTATTTGAATTGTTTTTGAGTGCAAATATAAAAGAAAAAGTTGAATTAACAAAAAGAATCGAGAGAAAAATATCAAAAAAGCGTATTTTGGATGAATTTTGTCGATGGAGTACCCTAAGCCGATGTCTATATAGCAAAAGAACTCGCTGAGAAATATTAAATCACTTGTCATTCCCAATGCCCATTCGCTTCGAGCAATTAATAGTAAAACATGCTTTTTAGGTTGCCCTTGACGGTTGAACATTGACTTCGTACATTGCCTTATCTAGCCACGTTGGCTGGTGTTAAAAAGCAAAAGCAATGAACGAACAAAACGAATTTAGACGAGGACAAATGTCCTTAGGAAGCAGCAATGTGGAATCACATCCTTTTCAAAACAGAAAGCGAGAAACAAAAGCAGTATCAGAATTGCGCAAAGAATGCAGAACATGGTTTAATAATCACGTCCGTCCTGTGTGTATAGGGAATCGTGAAGAACGTTCTGTAATAGTAGAGGTTTATGAAAGCGGAACTCTATTGACTGTGCGAAAGAGATTTTTCGATGAGACATTAGCTAAGAATCTAAATAACTGCCGACTTTCTGAAACAATGAAGGTTGCCACGCATTTTGAAGAATGGATACCGCGTGCAAATTTCATACGGAGGGAAGAGGGCATACACCATCCGTGTTCATTTTTAGTCTATCATACTTCTTATTATGGGGTGAGTATTGAGTTTAAGGCAAAAGATGATGGTTGCGTCTACATGATGCACTTTTTGTAAGGAGCTATAGATGCGCCTTTAAGAATGTAAGCATAAGAGACAATACTCTATGGGGGGCGTACCTATTGTTGGCACATCCCCCATACAGATTGTTTCATCGTTTAAATTGTCAATGGAATAATGCCATGTAGGGCTGTGTTAGTATGTAAGCATACCGGTACTTATTTTCCCCGATGACACATTGGATTTTGTACATGTACAGTTTCTGCATTTTCCATAACAGTTTGCGCTACTGCTACAATTACAATTACCGTTGTCATCATCATCCTTGTCACACGATGTAAGAAGCGCCATTCCAAGCATCGAAGGAACAAAAAGAAAGAGAAACAACTTTGATGCTTTACTAAAAAGCGTCTTTAAAGACAATCGTTTTACATTAAACTCGTTTGTAACCATATAATCATTTTTTTTGCTTATAGACTTCCAGAGATTCAGCATTTATATTATCGGATGTAGGAGTCTGTACTATGTACACATCCATTAACTTCTGCTATTTGTTTGTACGTAGATACGTAGAAGCGTAAATTCATTAACACATACATTATTGGAGTGTTCAATATACGTTGCCCTCGGATTAATCCCAGCTTTTCTTACGAGATACTGGTGTGTTTCCGTCTGCGGTCACACAAAATGTAGTGACATTGAAACGATTCTTTCCTGTTAATGCATTCGGGTCCCCAAGCAATAAACCATATTCTCCAGGTTCTAAATTCTCAAGGAAAATAAGATAGGATGATTCGCCGTATTTATTTGCATTATAGTCGATATTACTCAGGGATTTTTCAGAAGCACCAGTAAATGTTCCAGCTTCAGCAACCAATGCCTGACGCTTGTTTACTTTTTCTTCAAACTTGAAGAGACTGATGAAAGATTTTGGATCAGTCTTGTTGTCAGTCGCCTTGACTACAAGTCGTATTACCGGCTCTTGCTTCACCACAATACTTGAATGTTCGCCTGTCAAAGTAATTCTTGATTTCACTTTTCCAATTCCTGTAAGGTACAACGAAGCTGATGCCTTTGTTTTTAATGCAGCGTTTTCACGAGGCAGCATTTTCCCAACAGAATCAGAAATGAGGATTAATGTTTGTTCTGCAAACTCAGGTTCCTCTACAGAAACCTGCTGTGCTTTACCATAAAAGAATGATGAAGCCATCATCACTAATAGAAAAATTTTTTTCATACTAATTATTATTTGATGAATGAGTTATTATAATAATTTTCGTCAGACAATATTCTGGTCAGTCAAACTATGAATAGAAAAAGCGTGAACAATCTACATCGTTTACGCATTCTGAGGTATTGGGGATAACCTATCAATCTTAAACGAGTAAATGCCCACGCCGAACGGCGTGAACTATCTACTTCAGTTCTTGATTGATTCGTCTAATTCCCCAATTATCAGAATGCAAGAATCAAAAGTGGACGTTCAGTCTTATGTCCTTATATCTTTATCTGTCCATTAGCATATTTTTTTTAAGATTATACATTTGTTGTTTGAGAAATCCGCACATAACAGAATCCGTTTGCAAGTTTACTAAAACTTTAGCATTTAACCAAACAAATTATACTAAATAAGGTATTTTTAGTGGCTTATTCTTTGCTTTTTGCGAGAAAATGCTTAATTTTGCAAGCGAAAAGTGAAATATCTGGTATGGTAATGACAGATCGTAAGAAAATCATTTTGGCAATCCTTGAGAAGATGGGAGGCTATGTTTCTGCAATTTGTATGCAGAAATACCTTTTCATCTATACAAGGATTGGAGGGGAAAGACTTTACGATTTTGTG
>ODAI012207982.1_pt1 | contig 11621 bp, 2 predicted proteins | sample 1539321 | NCBI WGS metagenome assembly ODAI01 (sample SAMN02144231, study PRJEB22623) | gut metagenome | biome: sheep rumen | host: Ovis aries | place: New Zealand
CAAGGTATATCCACTTTCTTTATAAAATTCAAGTGTTTCATCATCACAAGAATTTTTCATAAATTCAGGCAACCATTCGTTAACCCACCATTCCATTTGTCTTTTAGACCCTTTGCTAACCAATGTCTTCAAAAACCATTCTCCTTGTTCCCTGACCCTTTCATCCGATGAACTTATCAACTGATGATAGATATCCATACAGTTGTCATAACATTGCCTTGACAAGTTTGTTCGCAGATAGTAAAGCATGTTGTCTATTCTAAGTTTCAGGGTATCAGACCAATCATTCGATTTAGCCAACTCTTCATTCAACAAATCAAGTCCAAGTTCCTGAGACTCTTCTTTGAGGCTTGTCATTTCATCTGGCACATCTGCAGCCCATGTCATATCAATCCCTTCAGAACGATTTGTTTTGCCCAATACTATGGGGAATGTGGGAGTTGACAATACCAGTTCAGTCTGTGTATTTACTCTATTTATCTTAACCTCAACAAAAGGCTTGTTATTATCTTCCAGCCATTTGCGTATTGACAAAGACTGCCAAGCCCAAACATATCCTATCAGTGTCTTGTCAGCATTATACACCCCCACAGCATACATATCATATTTATTACTCTTTGGTTTCAGATATACTATCTCACTGCCAAAAAGTTTTGCTATATCTTTCTTCTTTATAGGCACCTTCATGTCATACAAAGGACTGACAACATCAGCCAGTTGTTCATATCTGGTGCCTACTATGACGATTTCCTCAGAAAAGTTCTCTTGTTCTATTGCATCCATCACTTTAGATTTTATTTAGTTAGTACATACTTTTTCAAAATTGGCATGCAAAAGTACAAAAAAATCCTCACTTAATCATAATAAGTGAGGAAATATTTTTAGTTAATGAAATTGAGCAAGTCTCACATCTTCAACGCATCGGGTATGGTGTACAGGATGCCATTTTCTGCATCGTAACACTTCAGTGTTACCGTTTCTCCTGCTGTACGGCCGTAGATGACGAGCGGTGTATTGCCTGATGTAGAGAGCTTTGCCAGGCCACGACATTCATTGCCTACGAAAGCACCGACGATATTGCCGTTGGCAAACGGAATGCCGACCTTTGTCAGATGACTCTCTGCTCCTACAGTCTTCACAATAGGATACTTTGGTGAGCCGAGAGTGAACAGTGGTATGTAGTCTTCGTCTATGCCTGTACTCTCGTCTGAGTTAAGGTTGATGTTTTCTGACAGGTTAAAGATTTGGTTCAACCTCTGGCTGAAATATTGCAGCGAGACGTTCACGGTTTCTGTGCCCGTTTCGTTGCCATATACCTTCATCAGGAACGTCGCATTGCCGTTCTTGACTGTTCCCTCGGCAGGAGTTGCCAGTCCACGTATTTCTCCGTTTACGAAGATTGCCATCATGTCATCGTCAGAGGCAAAGGGACGCAGTGTCTCCTCTAATTGCACCATCATGATAGTCCAGTTGCCATAACTGCCTGCGTCAGGCTTTGTCCATGCCGGGCGTTCCTGATTGAATTGCCAGTCTATCCCCCACACGGGAGCCTCACTGACTGCGGTCTCTGTGTATTTGACATTATTACTGTTATTGCCGCCGTCATCGTCGCTGCCGCAAGCCCCGAAAACGAGGCCTGCAAGCAGTACGAATGCTAATTTTATCTTATTCATGATTTTCATTTATTGAACACTTAATGTTATGGTTACGTTATCACTTAATCACGACCTTCTTACCACCGAAGATATAGACGCCCTTCTGTGTAGGCTTGTGCTGCAGTCGGAGTCCGTCGATGGTGTACCACTTGCCCTCCTCGTAGGTTTGAGTGTCGGAGAAGTTGATAACAGCCGGTTCTTCAGGACTGCCGATGACGGCATTAGTCTGGAATGTCATGATGTCACGTGTATAAGCTACTGTCTCGCCGTCACGTTCGATAGTGAATCTGATAGGCTGCTTAGCCTCACCGGAAATGCTCATGAAGAACACCGGCTGGTCTGTTGCAGTCGCTGCTGTTATGAGCTCTTCACATCCTACCACCTCGCCGTCGGAGTATGCTACCAGACGGTCGCCATCCTCCATCTCGAAGTTTTCTACCGTTGCCGAGAGGGTCATCGTGCTGCGTGTCTTCAGGACTGCGCTGCGTGCCTCATTAGAAGAGGTGAGCCTTGCGGCTTTAGCACCATTCTCGCTGGAGCTGGTGCCCATCTCGTAATACGGATAGGTGAACGAAACAGGATCATCACCCTTGCGGAGCAGCATGTAGCCTTCGCCTGGCTTCATGTACTGCAGGCTACCGCGCCAGCGTCCTACGTTGCCGGACTTGCTGAAGTATGCAAACTCGGTGTGACTCTTAATCACATCACCTTCCTGGGCATTGTCGTAGTAGTCGCTCAGGGCGGTCTCTACGCTCAGGTTCGTCATCGGTGTGTAGCCGATAGCGTTCCAGCCCTTCTTCACTTCGATGGTACGAGCACTCTCTTCCTTGATGACAGTGCCGCCGATTGGGAAGAGGCAGTCTTCCTGAACCTTGATAGCATACGACTTCTTAGGTGAAATGGTCATATTCTGCGTGCTTCCTGATGTCAGCCACTGCTTATTCTTATATACAAGCAGTGTATCGCTGCCCATGTCAGTCAGCACGTCGCCTTCCTTCCAAGGTATGTTGTTGAGCAATGGGTTAACATCAGCCAGCTGCGAACTGTTCACGTTGAACGATACCCAGTTCCAGCCCTTCTTCAGGCTGAAGTTCTGTACGAAGCTCTCACCTCCGTCGAAGCGTACCGGTGTACCGCTGCCCACTACAGCCGAATTCTCGAATGTAATGTTCTGCTTCGGTGTCAGTACCAGTTCGCGTCCAGTGCTGTATTGCCACAGGCGGAAGTTCAGTTCGCGACCGCTCACCTGATTGTCATAGACTGTCAGGTAGAGGGCGTTATCACCAGACTGCTCATCGTGAGTGATGTTAGCAAAACCGTGACATACATTCTCCTTGTCGAAGACGCCGACGATGTCGCGTGAATCACTGTCAATCTGATCATACAGATAAACCTGTCCGATAACATTCATCGAGTACCTGAGGAGGTCGCTGTCCACCTTCTTCGACCATTCAGGCTGCTCGCCTTCTACGGTCAGGTTGAGGTATAATGGTTCTGCTATACCCTCATCGTCGGTCAGATAGATAATCTCATTATACGTTCCGACGTTCAGGTCATTGCTGATTGTTGCTGTGACATAGTCTGCATTCTGCGGTGCCATCGCATCGGTGTACTTGTTGAGTGTGAGCCATCTTGGGCAGTTCTCTATCTTGTAGGTATGGTTCTTCGCACTCCAGTTATAGAACGGCAGGGCTATTGCCTGTCCATCGCCCTACTTGATGGTGGTATCCATTCTGTTCACCAGCCACTCCAGACTGCTGTTGGTAACAAGATAACTTGCCGTCTTCGGCGAAGCCATCATGTTGCCGTTCCTGTCCTCTACGTCGCGCACCGTCACATATATGTTGCAGTGGTTCAGTTTGGCAGCCGGCTCGTCGAGTTCAACCATGATCTGGTTGCCCTTGCCGATGAAGCTGAAGTTCAGGTTCGTCACGTTCTCGTTAGGCACCACGGGAGCAGCCACTTCGGCGTCGATGCGGGTCATGACCGTCTCCGGGCTATCCTTGAACAGGTAGTCGCGGACCGGTGTGCCTGTAGGCTTGCCCGTCACGGGGTCTTGCTGGTATCTCACCTGGCCTTTTTCGTCCAGGTGTAGCTTCCTGCTGTATGCATAAGGAGCCATGACAATTTCGTTATTCGCATTGCGCTCCTGGTGGTCGAAGCTCAGATAGGTCAGCAGACCGGCCTCGTCGCCGTTCGGACCCTTCGTCGAGTAGGTCTTGATGAGCGTCTGCGGCAGAGCCTGTCCGAAGACAATCAGCTCGTCCACATTACCCTTCAGCGGCGTGTTGCCGTCGACGGTAGCGCCGATGCAGGGCTTTCCGCCGCTGATGCCGCCCAGGCTGTCGGCAGCGAAGGTCGTGCTCAGCTCCGTGTCCATGTAGATGTTGGCCACGTTGTGGGCGCGGTTCACCGTCATGGCATAGTGGTGCCACTGGTTGTCGCTCCAGTTGCCAGCCAGCTTAGTGGCAAAGCCGTTCGAGCGGAACGTCAGCGAGTCGGCTTCGAATCCGATGTTAAAGCGGTTGCGGTCGTCGCTGATTTCCTTCAGGCCCTTGCCGTTGCTCAGCAGCGTACCGCGGCCCTCGGCGTCGGTCTTGAACCAGAACATCAGCGTGTAGTCCTGCTCGGCCGAGCGGTTGATGGCTTTGTCCGTCAGCTGCAGGCCGTTGTCCTTCTTGTCCAGGTGCAGCGACATTCCACGCGGTATTGCCCAGCTGGTGCCTATCAACTTGGCATTGGCACCCTGAGTGTGGTCAACGGCATAGTCGCCAGAGCCTTCATTCATCGGATAGTAGTCCACCAAGTCCTTCTCGTAGCCCGTCAGGCGATGCAGGCTGTATGTGCCTGCTACTCCTGCGCTCATAGCACGATACCACAGGCGAACCTCCATCATGCGGCCCTCGTAGTACTGGCTTGTTGAGCGTTCGAGCTCGTTGGTGCGTCCGAAGATAAGCGGACCTGTACCAGTATATGGGGCTTCTATCTTGTAGTCCTTGCCTATTATCACGCCGTCACAGTAGAACATCAGTGTGCTGTTCTTCTGGTCTATGCTTATAGCTATAGGGCTGAAGCCGCTCTCCTTGATTGGCAACTGCGATTCGAAAGTCTGCTTGTTTATTATCGCACGCAACCTTCTGTCCTTGGTCAGCCAGAGTTGCAGCTTCTGTCCGTTGCCTCCGTGTGAGAAGATCGGCATATCGCGACCCGTAGCGGCGGGGTTCACCATCAGGTCGATGGTCAGATCCTTACCTGTAAAGTTACGCTTAGCCTCCGTCTCCATGCTGGCCTTGCCGGAGAACTGCAGACTCACATTCTCAGAGATGTCATTGTTGTTCACCTCGCCCCTTACCTCGAAGTTGTTGAGGGCGCTCAGGTTGTTGTATTCTATGTCTTCAGAGAAGTTGAACACTATATTGTCGTTCAGGTTCAGCAGTCCGTTCTTCGGTTCTGGTGTTCCGAAGAGCTGCGGACGGCGTGTGTCCTTGATACCGCTGATAACATTCGACGGCATAGTCAGGAACGCGCCACCGTTGCGGCAGAAGAGTACTGCCCTCAGGTCGTAGCTGCGCTCTATCTCCCAGCCTTCGCCATAGAATTGCGTTACGATGTTGTCGTTTGGCTTCATCATCTCACATACGCCGTTTGCCTTAGCCATCAGTGTTGAGTCGGCATAGTACGAACAGAGGTTCGTCCACGTGTCGTCGCCACGCTGCGTCTCCTTATATTGGAATTCTATATGGTCGAAGTTATGCTGATGGCGGTCAAATCCGTTTATGGTCACAGGTATGTACCAACCGCGGTCAGGGTCCTTCTGTGCGCTGGTATTCAGCACCCACTTGTTGGCAGGTACCGATATGTTCACCGCACCTGCCTCACGCAGGAAGTGTACGTCAAACGAAGCCGTCGTCGTAGTATGGTCGGCATCGCCAGGCGACATCAAGCCGAGGGTCAATCCCTCATAGTCGAAACCGTTACCTGCACGCACCTCCATTTCCAGCTCCGTGGTCATGCCCGGCACTACCGTTACGTTCATGCCGCCAGAGGTCAGCGTCTGTCCGTTTACGCTCAGCTTTGCTCCGTTAGGATTAGCCTTATCTACCGAGAACAGCGTGAATACGCTCAAGCCGCCAGTAGCCTCTGGCTTCTCGCTCTCGTTAGACAGATAAACCTTGAAGCGCGCAGCATCGTTTACAGACACACCGCTCACACTATGCTTGTCAAGGCTGAGGGTCGGGTTGTCCACCTTCAGCGTGCGCTCGTCGAGGATGGAGCCGGCCTGGTAGAAGCGCGTCTTGCGGGCGTCCTCCCATGGATTAGAGGTATAGCCGCCACGTGTGCGGAACACGAAGCTGCATGGCGAAGCGTGCTGAGGCACGTTAGCCTCCCTGCTCAGATAATCCATTGTCTCTTTGGTGATGTTCTGGAAGTTGTAGTTGCTATACACATCCTCCGGATTCCACTTGCCCGTGACGGTCGTGGGATCAGCCATCGGCACACGATATACGTCCACGCTCAGGCGGCTCGTCGGAGCTGCAGCAAGGGTGAACGATGCCGTGCGATTATATTCGTTCGACAGGCTGTTGGTATCAATTGTCTGCGAAGTCAGCACTGGGGTCAGTGACCAACGGAAGTACACGCCGTTAAACTTGATGGACGTTGATGATTCCTTGCCTTTGCTTCCCTTACCATCAGAAGCCGTCGGGTCGAGCTTCTTAAACGACTCGATATAGCCGAAGAACGCAGCGCCAAGGTAGTTGGTAATGGTCGAGGCTATCGACGAGATGGTGCCGGTGCCCTTGCCGCCGAAGTAGTCAGGCTGCACACCATAAGGGAAGTACATCGACGTAGAGTTAGAATAGCTGCTGCTGAACGTCTCGCTGTAGTTCACTCCCTGTGCACCACCAATGTCGAAGCTGTTCACCAGGTCGGTAGCGTTCAGCTTCTCGCGCTCGTTCTGGGTAATCATCTTTGTCCAAGCATAGATAATCTCACCCTTCTCAGCTATTTCGTCGGGATATTTGCTACTGTCCGCGCCAGTAGGCAATACTATGATGTAGTGCGTAGTGTCGTTTGGCGTCTCGACGGTCGTGTTATACTTCTTGTTAGGCAGAGCAAATTTTGGGTCGTCTGGCTTGCGCAGCGAGCGATAAACAGGCTTGTGCGTTGAGTTTGCCACTGCCTGTGCGTCCTCCTTACTGCCAATGAACATCAGGTTGAGTATCTCGCCCACCTTGTCAGGTATTATCTGCTCCAGAATCTGCTTCTGCGAATAGATGAAGTTCGACTTCAGCTTCGGGCCGTAGCCGAGCGACACGTCACGCACCAGGTGGAACTTCTTGCCGTTGGCATCCACACCGTCGGCAATGTTGACCAGCGTGCCGTACTTGGCATACTGTGCCACGTCGCCCTTCGTGTTCGCCTGGCCGATGCCCGTCTGTGCCAGCCGTGACTGACACACCGAGTCGGTGATGACACTGATGCTCGACAGCGGTGTCACCTGCACGTTCTGCACCTGTCCGATGTAGAGGTCGGCGTCGGCACCCACCATGCTGGGGTCGCCGCTGGTGCTGACAGCGTCGGAGAGCACCATCGTGTGCGACCAGGCCTTGCTGCCGTTATAGTTGAACACCAGTTCTGAGTACTCCACGTCTACCTTCTCCGAGCCGTGCTCGACACCGTCAAAGGAACCGGCATATTCATAAAGGATATCACTATATATACCATCAAAGTCGCCTTCCATCCAGTCCGTCTTGTCAGCCACCGAGAAGCTGAAATTCAAGCCGCCAGCCATTGACAGATTCATAGCATACGAATTATTGAGCGTAGCGCCCTTGGCGAGCGTTGACGAACTGTAGGCACCCGGTGGGTCACGCAGTATGTCGAACAGCAGCGGCTGGCCGTCAGTCAGCAGTTCCTTAGCACTGCCTATAGGGAACAGGTTGAGCACATAGGCGTGCAGGGGTTCTGCCTCAAAGTGGGTTCCGTCCTGCTCGGCACTGAAGGTCACTGTTCTCAGGGCGTTATCCACGCCTACAGGCTGCGCCACGCGGTCAGCGCTCACCATGAATGTTGCCTGTCCCATGTCGTCCAGGCGCAGCGTATCTACCGCTACGCCGTTCTTCATGCCGTTATGCATGGTAGCCATACCGCCTCCTATGCGTACATAGTCAACCTTCTCTGCCGTATAGTCATTGTTATATACATAGCGCTCAGCCACCTGCACCTGTATGTAGTACTTACGCTCCAGGCTGAACACTGGGTGATCGAAGGTGTAGAGAGCCTTAGTCTTATCCTTAGGATTCATATATGCCAGCGGCACCTGCACCTTTTCACCCTTGAGGTTGGTGGCGTTATAGTTCTTGTCGCCTAAGTAGTCAAACTCGTCATAGTTCAGCTGCTTGTAGGTCAGTTCCACAGGGCTGCGATATATTCTGTTATATATGGCGTTATATGATGCCTTTGGCTCATGTATGGTTCTGTTGTCCACATCCCTGTAGCTGCCCACGTAGGTAGTATCCTTCTGGGTTAGGCAGTCAGTCAGGTCTATTACGTCATTAGCCTGTCCGTTCTGATACAGCGTAGGATAACCCTTACAATACACCTGCTGCACCTTCCAGCGCACTGGCGGCAGCATCAGCACATACTCGCCTGTCACTGGGTCGGGCGTCACGTCGATACGCTTGCGCGTTGTCTTCGCCTTTGTCTGGTGAGCGCCACCTGTATGCAGATATACGGTGTCGCGCTCAATGAGCTCTGGATGCTGTACATCCTTCACCAACCATGACTTAGTGTCGCCCTCGAGTGCGAACACCATCTGCAGGTCGTCGCCAAGGTTATTCTTCGACAGGTTGTTGCCTAATGGCAGATCACCCTGATCCTTGCCGCCTACCACGCGGCCTATGAGCTTCACCTTCGTAGCGTCGCGGAAGGTGTAGGCTGCCACGTCGCCTATGAAATTATGCTTATAAATGCCTTTGTCCACAAATGTGTGGCCGTCCTTCACCGCCTGAATGGTGTTATCGCCACGCTTCACGCGGAATGAGAAGTTACCCTCCTCGTCAGTTTCCACCGGCTTGCCCGCTGCGTTGTGCAGCATCTTGCCGTTTGACAGGAATTTGACACCCTTCACTGGTATGCTGGTGCCGTCATAAAGCACGGTGCCAGAGAAGCGCTTGCCATTAGTAACGACAAACTCGCTCACCGTCACGTCGTTTACCTCGCCATTGAAGGTTACTGAATATGAAGACACATCAGCCTCCACACCTCCTACAACAGTCACGTCATACGTGATGCTCGGCTGGCCCTGGTAGGGCAGTTCGTCGGCAACGTAGTGTCCGCTCTCGTCAGTGCGTGCTTCTATTTGCTCTTTGCCACTTGATATGTTCACTACCACGTCAGCTACACCAGTGCCGTCATTGAAGCGCACGTAGCCCTCCAGTCGGCCGGTGTGCTTGCAGGCGCCGTCCGCAGACAGGGTCTCGCTGTTCTGATTACCCTCGCAGTCGGTCATCGCGCGTACCTTATATTGATAGTTCTTCAGCGGCGAGACGGTCTTGTCCTCGTAGGTCATCTGGTCCAGGTTGGTGGCTATCTCCACCCACTTGTCGTCGCCCTGGCCGGCCTCGCGGCGGTACACGATGAAGTAGTCGACGGGGTTGCCGTCGGTGTTCCACGTCAGCACCACGCTGCTCTGGCGTGTCTCTGCTAACAGCTCCTTATCAATCTTGCCAGTGCCAGAGTGATAGAACAGGTCTTTCAGGTTCGGGTCGTTGATAGTGCTGTAGCTCACGTCGGCAGTCTGTGTCGTCGTGGGCACCACGGTGTCGCCAACCTTCGTCCAGGTGGCAAGGTTATCCAGTGCGGCATCGCCCTCGCCATCGGTCGTCTCGGTCAGCGTCTTCGACTTGGGCACCGCCTTGCCGTCGACAACCGTCCAGTTGTCCTTGCCTAAGGTCTCCACCAGCTGGGCTGCGGTCAGATTTTTCTCTGTAGTCTGCATAACTGGTACGGCCTTGTTGTTGACAAGTTGCCACGTACCTGCTTCCTTGCCGTTCATCAGGCTGACCACTTCGCTCTGGTTGGTTTTGTCGTTTTGATTCATTCCCTGCCAGTTATCTCGGGTGACGGTAAAGCTGCCACTATTGCTACTCCAGCCAACCCAGTTTCCTCTACCGGGACTAAAATCTATACAAAATCTTACCCATTCGGCTGATCCGGAGCCGTTGTCATAGACACGCTTTAAGGACCATCCTCCGCCATTGCACCAGCCGATGATTTTACCTACAACACCACCGCTCGAACTTGCGGTAACCTTGCCGTCGAAGAGGACGTCGTTCATAGACACAACGGCATAATCAGAATGACCTATGATACCGCCAGCATGAGTGCTTGTCGTAGTTGTCTCTACTGATACCCATACATGATTAAGTGTGATGGTGGGCTGGTTACTACTTCCTCCTGTAGCACCGCCAATAAGACCAGCAGAATGTTCACCGCCATTGACCTTTCCCGTTACGTGCAGGTCGGTGATAGTGACACTCCAAACTTGGGGAAAGAGGGCTGCATAACTGTTATTGCCACTCTGGATATCGATATTGATGGTGTGGCCGTTACCATGCAAGGTACCGCGCCAGGGCGCATCGTTGAAGCCAACTGACTTGTTGACGCTAATGTCGGCTTGCAGGATGGCATCCACCCAGTAGCTGTTCTTTGCGTCTTTCACCAGCTGAACGAACTTGTCCCAGTCGCTGGAACTGCGGATGATGATTTTCGATGGTGAATAGTGGGTGATAGCTTCACTGTTTGTTACCGTTACCTTAGCCGATTCATTGTCTAACTTGCGTGCCCACGTTTCGCAGCCTTCGAGTTTGGTGCTGAGGTGGTCGGGCTCGAAGACGCAGTTCTCAATGGTCAGACTGCTGTTGCCGTTAACCCAGCCAACGAAGCCGCCGTTGTTACTGCAGTTGGCTCCCTCGAAGCTGCCGTCGAACTTGCAATTTCGGATGGTGACAGTGCCATTCATACCTCCCACAAAGCCACCGTTGGAGCCATCGCCACTCACACTGCTGTTAATCGTCACCGACGAACGGCAGTTCTCGATGTTGACGGTGCTGCCTGACAGAACTTCTGAGATAAGACCGGCAGCAACCCTTTTGCTCGTAGAAATGGTACCTGCCGTGTGCAGGTTGCTGATGGTGGTAGTGCCTCCTACATAGCGGAAGGGGGCAATATGTTCCTCCGAGAAGCCCGACTTGTTGAAGGTGATGGTATGTCCGTTGCCGTCGAAGGTACCGCGATAGTAAGCTGTCTCGGCGTCTCCCACATAGTCGCTGACGGTGATGTCGGCAGCAAGGATAGCGTTCACGTCGTATGCGTTCTTGGCATCTTTCACCATCTGGATGAACTTATTCCAGTCACTTGCACTACGGATGTTGAGCATCGACGAATACTCCATCGTGGCGAAGCTGTTGCGAACGTACACGGTGGCGTCGGATGCGGTGCGTGCCCACGTCTCGCAGCTCACGCCACCGGTGTTGATATGGTCGGGGGCAAAGAGACAGTTGTCGATGACGGCCGAGCTCTTTGGCTGGCAATAGCCGATGAAGCCGCCATTGTGGTGGCTGTTGCCGCCCTCGAAGTTGCCGTCGAACTTACAGTTGCGCAGCACGGCCTTGACGTTTTCGCCAATGGTGGAAATGAAGCCGCCGTTTTCGGTTTCGCCATTATAGGTGCTGTTGATGGTCACCGTCGAGTGGCAGTTCTCCACGGTAACCGTAGAACCAGCCAAGACAGAACCGATGAGACTGGATAAGTTCCGCTCGCTGGTCTTAATGGAACCTGCGACGTGCAGATTTTTGATAGTAGCATTGCCCACATAGCGGAAGGGAGCCATGACACGCTCGTTAGCGGCTGTCCTGACGGTCAGCGTGTGACCGTTTCCGTCGAAGACGCCATTGTAGGCGA
>ODAI014655357.1_pt1 | contig 11621 bp, 8 predicted proteins | sample 1539321 | NCBI WGS metagenome assembly ODAI01 (sample SAMN02144231, study PRJEB22623) | gut metagenome | biome: sheep rumen | host: Ovis aries | place: New Zealand
CCCTTCATGTGTTCTGCCTTTGCTACAGCCTTCATGTGAGAATCGTAACGGCTTACTCTGAAGGTGCAGGCTTTCACGTCTGGGCGATAGACATGCTTGTGTGCATTGAAATGAGTAGTCTTTTTGTCAACGACTACAACATAACAGAGGGACGGTTCTTTTGTTATCGTGCTGTGATAACGAAAGAACCGTCCCCGTGTATGCTTGCCTCACATTTGTTTTGTGGACAAGTATTCAAGGTGAAAATGTTAAAAGTTCACGGGAATGTGAAGAATTTGCGAAAAACAAATGGCAATTCCAAATAAATATCGTACTTTTGCATGGAGTACCGGCAGACGTAGTGCTGGCATAAGCTCTGCCGCTCTAGCCTCAGCAAAGATACAATTTCAAGAAATCATGTACGATCAGATACGGGAAGACACTCTCTACATCATGCTATACGCAGTAGTGACGGCTATAGCCGTGCTGGCAAGCTGCTATCTGCTGCTGCGTAGGGCCAACGCCATTGCCCCTGACATTACGCCGCCGATACGTCTTCGTCGGTGGACGGCAGCCTTCTTTGCATCCTTCGCCCTGAACCACCTGTGGTATATGCCGATACTGTTCCATATCCCGAGCGACGATGTCACGATGATCGACCTGACAGGCGGGCTGCTCGACTGCATGACAATCGTTCCTTTGGCAATAGCAGTACTGTTTACCATGCTGCAAGACCGCCGCCGACCGCTGTGGCCTATTGCCGTGATACTGGCACCGGTCATTGTGACATACTTGTGGTACGTTGCCGTCCGCAGCTATTTCCTTCAGTCGGTGGTATATGTCTATTTCCTGTTGATGTGTATTGGCTTAATTATATTCATGGTACGCGCGTTAAGGCAATACGATTGTTGGCTGCGCGACAACTTTGCCGACCTTGAGCACAAGGAGTTGTGGCAGAGCTTCTTGGTGCTTGCCATCATCATGACGGTGTTCGCCATCTACGCGCTAACCAGCGAAGGGCCGGCTTACCAATATGCCATGCAGGTGGTCATCGCCGGGCTTATCGGCTTCCTGCTGTGGCGGGTGGAGACGCTGAGCGACCTGAGCGAGGCGCGATGGAGCGAGTTCCAGGGGCACGGGGGAGCGGGGGCGCGGAGGTGCGAGAATAGGTACGAAGGGCAGAATCCGCCACAGGTCATTTCTCGCGCCCCCGTACCCCCGCGCCCCCACGCCTCCGACGACAGTCGCACCCCCGATGACACCATCGGCCAGTTGCTACAGCAGCACTGCATTGACACGCAGCTCTACCTGCAGCACGACCTGACCCTCGCCCAGCTGGCCAAGGCCATCGGTACCAACCGCACCTATCTCAGCCAGTTCTTCTCCAGCCAGGGCGTCACTTACAATAGCTATATCAACGGTCTGCGAGTAAGCCATTTCGCCAAGCTCTATCAAGCAGCGACGGCTGACCGGCACTCCTTCACCGCACAGCAACTGGCACAGGAGAGCGGATTCCGCAGCTACCGCACCTTCAGCGAAGCCTTCAAGCGCGAGACGGGCCAGACCGTGACCGCCTGGATGAAGATGCAGCAAGAGGCGGGGGCGCACTGAAGTGGCAGAATCTACAAAAATGATAGCAGGATTTACAAAATCTCTCGCTGACAGCGGTTTATGCGAATGCGTTTTGGAAAATTTGACTACCTTTGCAGCCAAGATTTATTAATCCCAAAACTATTACATGATGAGAAATTTGAAAAATTGGATGCTTGCCGCCATCCTGATTTGCGGCACGACAACGGTTCTGAATTCATGCGCCAGCAAGGAGGACACCCCCACCCCCAGCACACCGCTCCCCAAGACCTACAACCTCGTGGCCGATGAGTACAAGGAAGCACTGCTCGACCCGCTGCTGGAGGTTAAGTATATGATGATAGAGCAGGACCAGGGCGAGACGTTCACCATCGACAGCCCCAAGGCGGGCGAGAAGATCACCATCCACTACTATCGTCCCGACGGTGTCGGTGAAGCGAAGACACCCGCCGTGTACTACTGTCATGGAGGCGGCTACCAGTCGGGCAACGCCACGATGTACGGCAACGACTTCCGCGAGATGTGCAACAGGCTCAAGGCCACGGTGTTCTCTGTGGAATACACGCTGACTTCCGACCCGTCGTACACCTACCACATCGAGCTGGACCAGGCATACGCAGGTTTGACCTATATCTACCAGCACGGTGACGAGCTGAAGATAGACGCCGACAAGATTGTCATCATGGGCGAGAGTGCAGGCGGCGGACTGACCACCCGCATGGCACTGTGGAACAAGGACAAGGGCAGCGTGCCCGTCAAGGGAGCTGTGCTCATTTATCCGATGCTCGACTATCGCACCGGCGGTCCCAACGACCTCCATCCTGACGACACGACTGGCGAGTTCATCTGGACTAAGGAGATGAACGTGAAAGGCTGGGCCGACCTGAAGCATGGCCAGGAGATCCCTGCCGACGAGATGATTTACTACACCCCGGCAGTGGCCACGCCCGAGCAGCTCAAGGGCTTCCCCACAACCTTCCTCATCGTCGGCACCCTCGACCTCTTCGTGCATGAGGATCTGGCCTTCGTGGAGCAGCTGAAACTGGCTGGCGTAGAGGTAGACTCGTTCGTGGAGCCCGGCGTGCCCCACTCTTACAATGTCATACTCAACGACAGCCCTCAGACCGTCCGCTTCAAGGACCTCCGCGACCAGCACGTGAAGCAGATGTTTCAGAGTGGCTCTAACTAAATAGTCGTTTAGATAACTTCCTATAGGCTGTATCGCCCGAAGGCCATCCGTATGCTTTCGGGCGGTATTGCTTTTGCACACACGGGAGTTCATAAACAATCTTAAAAAAGCGATTCAGTAATGGCACATTCAATTAAATTATCGTATCTTTGCAAAAACTATAGAATATGGCAGCAAAGAGGAAATACATCGCCACCACCGACTGGAAGGCCCTGCCGCTTTAGCCTCAGCAAAGATTCTATTTCAAAATCATGTACGAGCAGATTCGGGAGGACACCCTATTTATAATGCTTTACACAGTAGTGACGGCTATGGCCATCATAGCATGTTGCTATCTGTTGCTGCGTCAGGGCAATGCCTTTGCCGCCGACATCACGCCGCCGCTGCGCCTAAGGAGATGGGCTGCCGCCTTCTTTGCGTCTTTCGCCCTGAACCACCTGTGGTATATGCCGATACTGTTCCATATCCCGAGCGACGATGTCACGATGATCGACCATGTGGGCGGACTACTCGACAGCATAACGTTCTTCCCCTTGGCCATTACGGTGATGCTCGTCATGCTACAAGACCGACGGCGCCCATTGTGGCCTGCCTTCGTGATGATGGTGCCGATGGCCAGGGGAGCGGTCTGGAGCGTTGTCAACAACAGCTATGGCCCATTGCATGTATTCTATGGCTATGCGCTATTGGTATGTATTGGCCTAATTATATATATGGTACGCGCGTTGAGGCAGTATGCCCGCTGGCTGCGCGACAACTTTGCCGACTTGGAGCACAAGGAGGTTTGGCAGAGCTTCATGGTGCTGGCCGTCATCTTGTTGGTGTTCGGGGCCTATGCGTTTACCATCGAAGGGCCGGCTTATCAATATGCCATGCAAGTGCTCTGTATCGTACTGATCTGCTACCTGCTGTGGCGGGTAGAGACGTTGAGCGACCTGAGCGAGGCGCGGGGGAGCGAGTTTCGGGGGGAGCGAAGGCGCACCCCCGATGACACCATCGGCCAGTTGCTACAACGCCACTGCATAGACACGCAGCTTTACCTGCAGCACGACCTGACCATCTCGCAGCTTGCCAAGGCCATCGGCACCAACCGCTTCTATCTGAGCCAGTATTTCTCTGGGCAGGGCATCACCTACAATGCCTATATCAACGACCTGCGCATCCAGCATTTCATGAGCCTGTATCGCGAGGCTGTAGCCGCCCAGCGTAGCTTCACTGCCCAGCAACTGGCTTCCGAGAGCGGCTATCGGAGTTACAGCACTTTTGGCATTGCCTTCAAGCAGCGAATGGGGCAGACCGTAACAGCCTGGATGCGCGGCAACATGACGATTTGACATTTTCACGATTCGACAATTTTCACGATTCGGCAGTTCATTTTGGAAAATCAGCAAAAATCCTTTTAAAATCAGCAAAATCTGATGCGCCAGGCATTTAGGGTAGCGCTATTAGGGGAATTTTGGCTATCTTTGCACAACCAAAGCAAAGATATCCGAATAACTTAAAATAAGTTTTACTGTTAAATAATTGTATATAATGAGAAAAATGAAATTGCGGATGCTCGCCGCCATCCTCATCAGCGGCGCTACGGCGGTACTCTCTTCATGTACCGACAAAATCGACAACCCGGCTCCTGTCACGCCAGAGGACCCCACGGCGGCCACCGACTATTCACAGCAGTCGAGCTGGTATCAGATTCCTGAGATCACCAAGGCTTTCGACACCTTCTACATCCCCGCTACGAACTACATCTTGAGTAGCTACGAGGACGGTGCCCCTGATTTTGCGGCTATCGACAACGACGAGATGATTGCGGGTGTGAAGGACGAATACGAGGGGCATGCCAGCGCGTTTGCTGATGCCACCAATGTGTTCGTGCCACTCTACCGCCAGTCGGGCCTGAAGCATGAAGAGGACTGCTGGAAGCAGACTGGCGACATGCTGACGGCGCTGACGGGCACGCCTTATACCGACATCACCGCTGCCCTCGACTACTACTTCGCCCACTACAACGAGGGCCGTCCGTTCGTCATCGCTGGTCACAGCCAGGGCTCGGCCATGACGAAACTCGTCTTGATGAACTATTTCAAGGCCCATCCCGACTATTACAAGCGGATGGTGGCTGCCTATGTGATAGGCTACGCCGTGACCAAGGCAGACCTGAAGGCCAACCCGCACCTGAAGTTCGCAACAGGCGAGAGCGATGCAGGCGTCATCGTCAGCTGGAACACCGAGGGTGCCGGCAACGCCAATGCCAAGAACATGGTGTGGATGCCGGGCTCCATCAGCATCAATCCGCTGAACTGGAAACTCGACGACACCTATGCCCCGGCAAGCGAGAACCTGGGCTCGTGGATGCAGAACATGGAAACCCTGAAGCGTGAGATTACCGACGTGGGGGCCGACGCACAGGTGAACGTGGAGCGCGGCGTGGTGGTGACCAACGCCAAGAGCGACTACAACCCCTTTACCAACGTGTTCGGTCCGGAGAGTTTCCACAACAACGACTATGGGTTCTTCTACAACAACATCAAGGACAACGTAGAGAAGCGTATTGCATCCTATCTGATTCAGAACAGGGAGATCACAGACGGCAATTATGACAAGTCGCTGGCCGTGAAGTGCATCAACGGCACCTTCGTCGGTCAGAAGACGGATAATGTCATCTCGTATCTGGGCATTCCGTTCGTAGGACAGCAGCCCGTGGGCAACCTGCGCTGGAAGGCTCCGGTGGAATATACGCCGGTCGAGGGTGTCTTCGAAGCCTATAACTATGGGAAGACTCCCGTTCAGGCAGCAGGCGACCCCGCCGCCCTCTACACTCAGGGTGAGGACTGCCTGTACCTGAATGTATGGAAGACCGATGAGGCGACAACGGCGAAGAAGCCTGTCATGGTGTGGATCTACGGCGGCGGCTTCGAGACAGGCGGAACCATCGACCCGCAGTACGACTGCTATAACCTGCTGAGAGAGAATCCCGACGTCATCGTCGTCACCATCGCCTACAGGCTTGCCGCCTACGGCTTCATGCATCTGTCGCACCTGCCCGACGGCAAGGACTATCCCGACGCGCAGAACCTGGGTATCATGGACCAGATGATGGGCCTCAAGTGGGTGCATGAGAACATCGAGGCCTTCGGCGGCGACCCCGACAACGTGACCATCTTCGGCGAGTCGGCCGGTGCCTCAAGCTGTTCTCTCCTTGCGCTGATCGACGAGGCACATAAGTATTTCAAGCGCGCCATCATACAAAGCGGCTCGCCCATCATGACCAGATCGACTGAGGAGGCCATCGCGGTGACCGACGAGATTATGAAGGCGCTCGACTGCAAGACCGTCAGCGACCTGCAGAAAGTATCGCCCAGGCGGCTCGCCGACAAGGTGGGAGAGCTGTACGGCATCTATCAGGTGCTCGGATGGAGCATCTGGCCTGAGAGAGACGGCAAATTGCTGCCCAAGGACGGATGGGACGCATACGAGAACGGCAAGGCCAAGGATATAGCACTCCTCTTAGGCTGCAACAAGGATGAGTTCAACGTCTTCTCGGCTGCCTTCGGACCAGAAAAGTGGAACAAGTGGGCTGCCGACCGTATGGCGAAGCGTGCCAAGCTGATGACGGCCGAAGAGAATGCGCTGGTGGAGAGCTACGTCAACAGTGCGCCGGGAGCAGACTGGGAGAAGACCAGCGCTCTGTTCAGCCAGAGCTACTTCAATGCACCGGCCATCCGTCTGTCGGAGAACCAGACCAAGGCTGGCGGCAAGGTGTTCACCTACCTCTTCACGCCCGAGGCCTCTACGCCTGGGGTGAAGAGCGGTCATGCGATAGAGCAGTCGGCCGTGTTCAACCATCCCGAGCTGAGTGTCCAGATTGCGGGAAGGGCATTCGACGAGACCTTCTGCAAGACCATGCGCAAGATGTGGATCCAGTTTGCCAAGACTGGCAACCCCTCGCTCACGGCAGAGCAGTCGCCCGACGGCAAGGCCAAGGAATGGCCGCTCTACGACTTGGGCGACAAGCAGGTGATGGTGCTCGACGAGCAGAACATCCATCCGGCAAAGGAGTCCGACGTGAAGATCGTGGATTGGGAAAAGACCTATTTCCTGACGAAGTATTATTGCAACTGATCGGTTACATGTGCTGCTAAGTTGCATTAGCTCATTCATAACTTGGGGACGGCTCTTTTGTCAGTAGCAAAAGGGCCGTCCCTGTAGCAGGAGTTCCTAAACAATCTTAAAAAAAAGTAACCGAAACAGCACATTCAACTAAAACAGCGTATCTTTGCAAAAACAAGTCCGTGTTGCTTTAGCTATTTATCAATGAACGGCAAGAATTTTAATCGTAAAGTGAACAATGAGAGAGTGGAAAGAAATCCGGAAGTTTGAGGAGATACGCTTTGAGGCGTATAATGGTATCGCAAAGATAACCATCGACAGGGCGAGGTATCGCAATGCCTTCACGCCCAAGACGACGTGGGAGTTGAGTCAGGCCTTCGCCATGTGCCGTGAGATGCAGGACATCAGCGTGGTGCTGCTGACGGGAGCCATGTCGGAAGTGCCTGAGGGCAAGACTGTCAATGACGTGAAGCACGCCTTCTGCAGTGGTGGCGACATGCACGTGAAGGGCCGTGGGGGCTATATCGACGACGAGGGCGTGCCCCGTCTGAGTGTGCTCGACGTACAGATGCAGATACGGCGCCTGCCCAAGCCCGTGATAGCGATGGTGAACGGCTATGCCATCGGCGGGGGCCATGTGCTCCACCTGGTGTGCGACCTGACCATCGCTTCGGAGAATGCCATCTTCGGACAGACAGGGCCCAAGGTGGGCTCGTTTGATGCTGGTTTCGGCAGCAGTTATCTGGCCCGTATCGTTGGGCAGAAGAAGGCGCGTGAGATATGGTTCCTCTGTCGGCAGTATACAGCCCGCGAGGCTGAGGCGATGGGGATGGTGAACAAGGTGGTGCCTCTGGAACGGCTTGAGGATGAGTGCGTGGAGTGGGCAGAGACGATGATGCAGCGCTCGCCGCTGGCCCTGCGCATGATCAAGGCCGGACTCAATGCCGAACTCGACGGACAGGCTGGCATCCAGGAGCTGGCCGGCGATGCCACGATGCTCTACTACTTCCTCGACGAAGCACAAGAAGGCGGGCGTGCCTTCCTGGAGAAACGCACGCCCGACTTTAAGAAATATCCGAAACTGCCGTAATTACAGTTTACAGTTTACGGTTTACAGATGATTACTTTTGGATGATCTTCCGGCCGTTCTGTATGACGATACCCTTGTAGTCGTCGCCCACCTTGATGCCTTGCAGGTTGTAGCGCTTGGCAGGCTTGTTCTCGGTGCTGATGTCGTCGATGCCTGTGGCTTTGACGGGGGACATGTTGGAGAGACGCTCCCAGGAAGTGCCGTCGGTGGCCGTCACTATTGCCTTCAAGCGGCATTTGCGAGTGGATGATGGGGTATACTCAAAGACGTAGGGGGCCTCGGTCTTGGTGTCGAGCAGCTTGTCGTTGACGTAGAGTTCCACTCGTTCGATGGTCTTCGTCTTCAGACGGGCATTGACAGTGATGGTCGTCGGCTCTTTCGATACAGGTTTCAGCGACGCAGGCTTCACATAGATAGATGCCTCCTTCACCATACCTGGGAAGGGACTCTTGGCCTGCTTGGCAGCATCCGTGGCCATGTATTCGCGCAGCCAGCCCAGTGCCGGACGTTCCTTCTTGTTCTTGATGAGGCCTGTGTTGTCCTTCCAGGTAGAGCCGTAGAACCATCCCCAGAGGGTGATGCCGGCCACGTAGTCGGCCTCCCACATGTAGGGTATCTGTTCCTTGTATCTCTGCAGCTGCTGATTGTCGTCAGCCTTGTTGATGTCGTATTCGGTGCAGTACATGGGCATCATCAGTGCGTTGTGTATCTCTTCCATGGCACTCTTGAAGGTGCTCAGGCCCATGTCGTTGAGGTCGTGCGACTGACAACCGTAGGCATCAATAGGTGCTCCGGCGTCGCGGAGGGTCTTGACGAGGTCGATGAACTGGGTCTTCTGCCATTGGAAGGTGTTGTAGTCATTGTAGATGAGGATGGCATCCGGCCACCGCTCGTAGGCCATTTCGAAGGCACGGATAATCCAGTCGTAACCAGTCTCGCCATCACCACCGAGAGCATCCTTGAAGGGTGCGGGGGCATGGCCTTCGATGGCCTCGTTCACCACGTCGATCATGGCGATGTCGGGATAGCGCTTCTGAGCTTCGTCCATCCACCGCACGATGGCCTTGTACTGCTCGTCCTTCGAGAGGTTGGTAATCCAGTTGGGATACTGCGAACCCCAGATGAGGGTATGGAACTTGAAGGGGAACCCATGCTGCTTGGCATATTTGTAGGCGGTGTCGGCACCTCCCCATGAGAAAGAATTGGGATTGTAGGGCTGAACGCTTCCCCATTTGGAACCGTTTTCGGGTGTCACCTGATTCCAGTAGTCGGAGAATTTGAAGCCATTATAGTCCATGGAGCTTTGCCAGCCAGTGGTGATATTGCCCAAGAACTTGTCGGGATTGGTGGATAACTGGGCACTGGCTCCGAGCGAGCAGATACCGAGAGCTGTGGAAAGAAGAATCTGTTTGTAGAACTTTCTCATTATAAACATCGTTTTGTCTGTTTCGTGGCTGCAAAGGTACGTCTTTTCCCAGAATCAATCTTTGCAATATGTATCATATTATTTCGAAAAATGCCGTTTTTTGCAGGAAATTGTGTATCTTTGCAGTCGATAGCCCAAAACAAAAGAGAGTTATGGAAGCAAGAGTGACGGAGCGCACGCTCCATTTCAAACAGCCCGCGGGGACATCGCGAGGCGTATATACTGAACGGAAGAGCTGGTTTATAGAACTCACCGACGGCGAGCGCAAGGGGGTAGGAGAGTGTGCCCCTCTGCCCGACCTGAGTTGTGATGCCTCGCCTGACTATGCAATCATATTAAATAAGGTATGCACGGATTTCTGCCAATCGGGAGCCATCGACTACGAGGCCTTGCGCCCCTATCCCTCGATGCTCTTCGGACTGGAGACGGCTCTGCTTAACCTGCAGCGCGGCGACCGACTCTTCGACACCGCCTTCAGCCGCGGCGAGGAGGGCATTCCTATCAATGGCCTGGTATGGATGGGACGCTACGACGAGATGCTCCAGCGGCTGGAGCAGAAGCTGGAGCAGGGCTTCAGATGTGTGAAACTGAAGGTGGGTGCCATCGACTTTGAGCAGGAACTGGATCTGGTGAAGCGAATCCGCGAACGCTTCTCCTTCCACGAGGTAGAACTGCGGCTGGATGCCAACGGAGGCTTCAAGTACGACGAGGCGCTCTATAAGCTCGAGTTGCTTTCGCAGTATGCCATCCACAGCATTGAACAGCCCATCAAGGCCGGGCAGTGGTTCTATATGTCGGAACTCTGTCGGGAGTCGCCACTACCCATCGCCCTCGATGAGGAACTCATCGGCGTGAACGACCCGGAGATGAAGGCCCACATGCTGAGTGTGATAAAGCCTCGCTACATCGTGCTGAAACCCTCGTTGCACGGTGGCATGCAGGGCTGTCGGGAGTGGATAGACATGGCCCGCGAACAAGGCATCGGCTCGTGGATTACCTCTGCCCTTGAGAGTAATGTAGGCCTGAATGCCATTGCCCAGCTGGCCAGCGATGTCTACGGCGACCATATCCGCATGCCGCAGGGACTGGGTACCGGGCAGTTGTTTACTGATAATATCCCCATGCCGTTGGAAATCAGAGGAGAGCAACTATGGCGATGTCAGTAGAAGAGTTCATCGCTGAATGGCATAGCGACAGTGCCTATGTCCGTGTGCAGACCAGTGGCTCGACGGGGGCACCCAAGCCGATGCTCGTAGAGAAACGGCGGATGCAGAACTCTGCCCGCATCACCTGCGACTTCCTCGGGCTGAAAGCAGGCGATACGGCTCTGCTCTGTATGTCGCTCGACTATATCGCAGGCAAGATGATGGTGGTGCGCTCTCTTGAAAGGGGACTGCGCCTTCTGGCGGTAGAGCCTTCAGGTCATCCGCTCATGGCACTCGCCAACAGAATCGACTTCGCTGCGATGGTGCCGTTGCAGGTGTGGAACACGTTGCAGGTGCCAGAGGAGCGAGCGAGGCTGGAGGGCATCAAGCACCTGATCATAGGCGGTGGAGCCATCGATGAGGCTATGGCAGACGAACTGCGTGCTTTCCCTAATGCCGTGTGGAGCACCTATGGCATGACTGAGACCCTCTCGCACATTGCGCTGAGAAGACTGAACGGGCCAGAAGCCTCGGAGTGGTATACGCCCTTCCCCAGTGTCAGCGTTAGTCTGACGGATGAGGACTGTCTGGTGATTGATGCCCCTGAGGTATGTGCACAGCAGCTCGTCACCAACGACATTGCAGAACTTTCGGCCGATGGCCGTTTCCGAATCCTCGGGCGCAAGGACAATGTGATTTGTTCTGGTGGCATCAAGATTCAGGCAGAGGAGGTGGAGCGTCAGTTGCAGCCGCATCTGCACGAGCCGTTTCTCATCAGTAAGCGTCGCGATGCGAAGTTTGGTGAGATCGTCGTGCTGTTGACGGAGGGGAGTGTCGATGAGGCGCGCCAGATATGTGAGCGCATCCTCACCCAATATCATCGCCCAAGGGCCTACGTTCATATCAATCATATCCCACTGACGGAGACGGGCAAACCGGCACGTCGAGTAACACAGCAATTAGCGGAATGAAAGAAAAGAGGTGCAGCTGCTCTCCCGAGTGGCTGCACCTGCGATTAGTTAGTAATATGATATAGGTCTATTAAGTTGATTGGTATCGTTTTCAACACTCCCGATAGAAATCGAGAGCTTC
>ODAI010468936.1_pt1 | contig 11620 bp, 9 predicted proteins | sample 1539321 | NCBI WGS metagenome assembly ODAI01 (sample SAMN02144231, study PRJEB22623) | gut metagenome | biome: sheep rumen | host: Ovis aries | place: New Zealand
ATATGCACGAGTGGTGTGTGGGGTCGGTGTTGGCTGTGAGCTTCAAGATGAATCCGGTGAACTTAGGCTCGTCAGGATGTACCTCGCGTTCCTCGGCCATGACGGGGCGTGGGCAGGGTGCAATCTGCACGAAGCAGTCAAGTAGCTCCTGTACACCGAAATTGTTGAGCGCCGAACCGAAGAACACGGGTGCGGTATCGCCCGAGAGGTATAGTCCCTGGGGGCCATTGACCTCGCTGATGGCAGGATAGACGCCCTCAATCATCTCCAGGTCTTCGCGCAAGCGGTTGGCATCGTCATCGCCTACCCATTTTTCCAGTTCGTCTGTATCGATGTTTATCTGGACCTTGTCGGTTACCTTCTGTTTGTCTGGCTGGAAGAGGTTCAGGTTCTGCTCGTAGATATTATAGACTCCCTTGAATCGCTGTCCTTGGTTTATTGGCCACGAGAAGGGGCGTACGTTTATCTGCAGTTCCTGTTCAAGCTCGTCAAGCAGATCGAAGGGGTCCTTACCCTCGCGGTCCATCTTGTTGATAAAGATAATGACGGGGGTCTTGCGCATACGGCAGACATTCATTAGCTTGCGTGTCTGTGCTTCGACGCCCTTGGCAGCATCCACCACGATGATGGCGCTATCAACGGCGGTAAGGGTGCGGAAGGTATCCTCGGCAAAGTCCTGGTGACCGGGGGTGTCAAGTATGTTGATTTTGTAGCAGTCACCTGTAGTGTCTCCCGAGGGGGAGTAATCGAACTCCATTACGGAGGTCGTGACGGAAATTCCGCGTTGCTTCTCGATTTCCATCCAGTCGGATGTGGCTGTCTTCTTTATCTTATTGCTCTTTACGGCTCCGGCAACCTGAATCTGACCGCCAAAAAGGAGCAGTTTTTCGGTCAGCGTTGTCTTACCGGCATCGGGGTGTGATATTATGGCGAAGGTTCGCCTGCGTTCTATCTGTTCGTTCATTCCTGTGTTTTGTCGTATAGTTCTGCCAATGAGTTGAGCAGGTGACTGATTGCTGTGATTGCTGTGGAGGTCTGGGGGGAAACGGGCTTGTCCTGCATCTTCAGCAGGGTGTATCCGTACATACTGTCCAGACAGGTCTCGATTTCGTTCTTACGCTTGCCGTCGCCCTTCTGACGCAGTTCGACGATAAACGGCAAAGCCTTGTAATAGGCGGCGCTGTAAAATGGCTGCTGGGGGTCGGCAAGGAGTTCCTTGTGACGGTCCGAGAGCAGGAATATCGTATTGCGCACAACCTGTACGTGTCCGCGTCTGGTGCATCCCTCCTCGTGCATCATGCGAATAAGGCCGTCGTACCATTCCAGAACAGCATCCAGCTGTTCGTCATCGTAATCAAATCGTGTTAGGTATTCGTTTGCAAGACGTTCGATGTCCAAATCGTAGGTACGTATGACGTCCTCGACCTGATACATGTACAGAACATATGCAATCAGATTCTGTTTGCGCAATTTCCTGGCTATATACATATCAAAGGATTATTCCGAATTTGGGCAGCAGCGCCAATACACATCCTACGAGGGCTGCTACCATGACTATTACGCCTATAGTGCAATTCATCTTCCAGATGGTGTCGTCCTGGAAACGATTGCGCACCTTGTCGATAATGGCTGTGAGGGAGAACCACCATATCATGGCTCCGCAAAAGATTGCCATATATCCTATACCCTGGGCAAAATAATTTTTGGATATCACAAAGTCAAACCGTGCCATAAGGGCAATGAACAGGAATACTATCAGTGGGTTGGACAATGTTACCAGAAAACCTGTAAAACCGTTGTGCATGAGGGAACCCCGATTACCCTGCACGTGCTTGACCTTGCCCGGATGTGAAAGGAATGTATAAAGGCCGAATACGAAAAGCATGATGCTCCCGATGAGCTTGAGCCAGAACATATTGCGGGGCTTCTCGACAAAATCCATAACAAGACTGATGCCAACAAGCGATATGGCTGCATACAATATGTCTGATATGGCGGCTCCGATTCCTGTGACAAAGCCATACCAGCGGCCTTTGTTCAGGGTTCGCTGTACCGTAAGTACGCCTACCGGTCCCATTGGAGCACTGGCAATAATGCCAATGATGAGACCCTTGACTATGAATTGAATAATTGTCAGCATAATAATAGCGGTGACAAATTTCGTATTTTTATTTCAATTTACATAAATTTTGGACTAAAAAGTATCTTATATTAGTGGAAAGTGCTATATTTGTGCTGAAAGCTGATAATAAAATTTACCTTATAACATTTCGTCATGAGTAAAAAAACCTATGTAATCGGATTAGACCTTGGTGGTACTAATTCTGTTTTCGGTATCGTAAACAAGAGTGCCGAGATTGTACAGTCGGTTTCAGTTCCAACTAAAGGACATGGTACGGCTGAAGCCTATGTGAAGAATTGTGTGGAGGCACTGAATCCGTTAATCAAGAAGGTGGGCGGCATTGAAAAAATCCAGGCTATGGGCATAGGTGCCCCGAATGCCAACTACTATAGCGGCTGCATCGAGGATGCTCCCAACCTGGAGTGGCGCGGCAACGTGCCTCTGGCTAAGATGTTCCAGGAGGCTCTGGGTATTCCTGTAGTACTGACTAATGATGCCAACGCCGCTGCCATCGGCGAGATGACGTATGGTGCGGCACGGGGCATGAAGAACTTCATAGAGATTACGCTGGGAACAGGCGTAGGCAGCGGTATCGTTGTCAACGGACAGCTGGTTTACGGAAGCGATGGTTTTGCAGGTGAGCTGGGACACGTCATTATCGAGAAGAACGGGCGTGACTGCGGCTGCGGACGCAAGGGATGCCTGGAGTGCTATTGCTCAGGCACCGGAATTGCACGCAGCGCACTGGAGAAACTGTCTATGAGCCGCAAGCCAAGCGTCTTGCGCGAGAAACTGAGTTCGGCACTCGAAGCCAAGGACGTACATTTCGCCGCTCAGGAGGGTGACGAACTGGCATTGGAGATTATGGCCGACACGGGTCGCAGGTTAGGCGAGGCATGCGCTAACTTCGCAGCATTCTCAAGCCCCGAGGCATTTATATTCTTCGGTGGCCCGACGAAGGCTGGCGAATTGCTGATGTCACACATTCGCAATGCCTACGACGAAAACGTCCTGTTCGTATATAAGGGTAAGGCCAAAATCCTGCTTTCGGAACTGGACGGTGCAAGTGCAGCCGTTTTGGGTGCAAGTGCACTGGGATGGGAGGTACAGTAGGCCTTAATCCAAAATTTTCAGATTAGTAAATCCCTAATACTCAATAATTTTTACGACTTATGAAAAGGTGTTTGTTTGTCGTCGTAACTATTCTGTTTACAAGTGTTGCGGCAAATGCACAGCTCAGGGATGACAAGAATATGTTCAACCACCTGTCGCTGGGTCTGAACCTGGGTACCGGCGGTATCGGATTTGAGGTCGGAACGGTTTGTACTCCCTATTTGGGATTGCGTGCCGGTTTCGAGGCTATCCCATCATTTACCATAAGCCCCAAGGGTATTGCCAATATTCACGTAAACCTGCCTGACGATTATAAAAACCTGCCTACTGAAATAAAGAATGAGTATCCCGCACAGGAGGATATGGAGTTTGACGGCAAGGGCAAGGTTACGATGAAGAACGGAAAATTCCTGGTTGACATCTTCCCCGGCAAAAACTGCATGTTCCACTTTACGGTAGGATTCTATGCCGGCACAAGGCAGGTGGGAAATCTGATTGCCAGTCAGGTCGAATTCGGAGCCGAGCCTAATCTGGAGGTTGTTGAAAGGTATAACAGGGATATCAACACCCCCGGTACTATGGTTTACGGAAGAGGACTTACGCCTATTGACGTGAATATGGAGGACGGAACTCCGTTGTTCTACATGGGAAATGCCGTTCCTGCAGAAATCAGGGTCAACCCCGTCAAACCGTATTTCGGCATAGGCGTAGGCCGTACTGTTCCACGCAAGCGTGTGGGGGTCAAGGGTGAACTGGGTGTGATGTACTGGGGTACTCCGCGGATATACAATGGCATCAACAATATCACCGAATGTAGCGAGATACGCGATGTCACAAAGGTTTCGAACAAGATTCCAGTGTATCCGATGCTGAAGATTACAATCTTTGGACGTATCTTCTGAAAAAAATGCCTGTCAAAGCATATTTGACGCTTAATTGAGTATTAAGAGAAAAAGGTGGAACTCCCTGATGGGGCTTTCATCTTTTTTTCGTACCTTCGCACGCGAAAACCAAATAAACCGTAAACCGTAGCTGAGTATATGGCAATTTCTTTTTTCAAAACCGAGCAGAACAGCATTATTGCTACTGCATGTAGTCACACCCTGACCTCCGAGGATACCGAAAAGCTTTGCTGGCTGTACGGCCAGGCTACCAAACTGGATGGCGACAGCATCGAGGGACTGTTTGTAGGACCGCGTCGCGAGATGATAACTCCGTGGAGCACAAATGCCGTCGAGATAACGCAGAACATGGCAATAGACGGCATTTCGCGTATCGAAGAGTATTTTCCCGTTGCCAGCGAGGATGCTGAATATGACCCAATGTTGCAGCGAATGTACAGGAACGGATTGGACCAAGACATCTTTACCGTCAACATCGAGCCCAAACCCATCGAGTACATTACCGAGCTGGAGGAATACAACGAGAAGGAAGGTCTGGCCCTGTCGGACGAGGAGATTGCATACCTGCACAAGGTGGAGGGACAATTGGGACGCCCGCTGACGGACAGCGAGGTATTCGGCTTTGCCCAAATCAACAGCGAGCATTGCCGTCATAAGATTTTCGGAGGAACCTTCGTTATCGACGGTGAGGAAAAGGAGAGCAGCCTGTTCCAGATGATAAAAAAGACCACTCAGGAGAATCCCAACAACATTCTGTCGGCATACAAGGACAATGTTGCGTTCAGCAAGGGGCCCGTCGTCGAGCTCTTCTCCCCTGCCGAGCATTCCAAGCCCGACTTCTTCCGCACAAAGGAGGTCGAGAGCGTCATTTCACTCAAGGCGGAGACACATAACTTTCCCACGACCGTAGAGCCCTTCAACGGAGCATCGACCGGTAGCGGCGGAGAAATCCGTGACCGCATGGGCGGTGGTGTGGGTAGCATGCCTATAGCCGGAACTGCTGTCTATATGACATCCTATCCCCGAAATAATGGGAGCAAAGGTCTTTTGCCCGAGCGCCCCTGGCTGTACCAGACTCCAGAGCAGATATTGACAAAGGCATCCAACGGTGCCAGCGATTTTGGCAACAAGTTCGGCCAACCCTTGATTGCCGGCTCGGTACTGACTTTTGAACATCAGGAAACGCCCCTGGACGCGACATATGCATACGACAAGGTTATAATGCTTGCGGGCGGTGTCGGGTATGGAACAAGACGCGACTGCCTGAAGGGCGAACCTGAGCCAGGCAACAAAATCGTGGTAATGGGCGGTGAGAATTACCGCATAGGCCTGGGCGGCGGTTCAGTCTCTTCGGTAGAGACCGGTCGCTACAGCAGCGGTATCGAGCTGAACGCCGTTCAGCGTGCCAACCCCGAGATGCAGAAACGCGTTTACAATGTCGTTCGCGCACTGTGCGAGGAGGATGAAAATCCAATAGTCAGCATTCACGATCATGGCAGCGCCGGTCATGTTAACTGTCTGTCGGAACTGGTCGAGGAATGCGGTGGCTTGATTCATATGGACAAACTGCCTATAGGTGACCGTACGTTGTCGGCCAAGGAAATCATCGCTAACGAGTCACAGGAACGCATGGGACTGCTGATTGACCAGGAAGCTATAGGGCATGTGCAGAAGATTGCCGACCGCGAGCGTGCGCCAATGTACACAGTGGGCGAAACAACCGGCGATCACCGTTTTGTATTTGAACAGGCCGATGGTGTACGTCCCTTTGACCTGGCCGTTGACCAGATGTTCGGTTCATCGCCCAAGACGATAATGACTGACAGGACCGTGGAGCGAAAGTACGAGGTGGTTTCGTATCCGGCATTTACCGATAACGTATGGATTAACGAGCACCTGGAGGCCGTACTGAACCTGGAGGCGGTCGCATGCAAGGACTGGCTCACCAATAAAGTGGACCGTTGCGTCAGCGGCCGTGTTGCCCGCCAGCAATGTCAGGGAGAGTTGCAGCTGCCGTTGAGCGACTGTGGAGCCGTGGCTCTTGACTACCGCGGCAGGAAAGGTATCGCCACCGCCCTCGGACATGCTCCGCAAGCTGCCTTGGCTGACCCTGCCGCAGGAAGTGTGCTGAGTGTGGCAGAAGCACTTACAAACCTGGTATGGGCCCCACTCGTCGTAGGCACTGACCGAGGAGCCTGCGCCATGGACAGCATAAGCCTGTCTGCAAACTGGATGTGGCCCTGCCGTGCACAGGAAGGCGAGGATGCACGTCTATATACTGCCGTAAAGGCCCTGAGCGATTTTTGCTGTTCGCTGCATATAAACGTTCCGACTGGCAAGGATTCGCTGTCAATGACACAGAAATACCCCGACGGACAAAAAGTTATAAGTCCTGGCACCGTTATAGTGAGCGCCGGTGGCGAGGTCCAGGATATACGCAAGATTGTAAGTCCCGTCATCAAGACAGGCATCCCCAGTCGTCTGTACCACATCGATTTCTCGTTTGACAAGCTGCAACTGGGCGGTTCGGCCCTGGCACAGAGCATGAACAAAGTGGGGAGCGATGTTCCCACGGTACAGAATGCCGAATATTTCCGCGATGCTTTCCTGGCCGTGCAGCAACTGATAAGCGAGGGACTTGTCCTTGCCGGTCATGACATCAGTGCCGGAGGCCTTGTTACATGCTTGCTGGAGATGTGCTTTGCCAATGCGCATGGCGGCCTGGACATAAACCTGAACAAACTGCGCGACACGGATATAGTAAAGGCTTTGTTTGCCGAGAACCCGGGTGTGGTAATCCAGGTTAGCGACCAGAATGCATCCCGTGTCAAAAAGATATTGGATGACGCTGGAATCGGCTATGCCAAGATTGGCGTGCCATGCGAGAAGCAGCGTGAGATAAGCATTGTATTCGGCCAGCAGACAATAAGCCTGGACATCGACCACCTGCGCGACGTATGGTACGGCGCATCGTATCGCATGGACACAAAGCAGAGTTTCAACGGCAAGGCTCGTGAGCGTTTTGAAAACTACAGAAACATTCCCGTCAAGCCTGTATTCCCCAAAGACTTTACAGGCAAACTGACTCAATATGACAGAGGTCAGGATGGAACCGCGCGTCCAATTGCTGCAGTCATCCGTGAAAAGGGCACCAACAGCGAGCGCGAAATGGCTTATGCCTTCTACCTGGCGGGCTTTGACGTGAAGGACGTTACAATGACCGACCTGATTACAGGCCGCGAGACATTGGAGGAGGTTAACCTGATTGCCTTCTGCGGATGCTTCTCCAATTCCGACGTACTGGGTTCAGCCAAAGGTTGGGCTGGAGCTTTCCTGTACAACCCCAAGGCCAAGGAAGCGTTGGACCGCTTCTATGCACGCAAGGACACCCTGTCCTTTGGCGTATGCAACGGATGTCAGTTGATGGTCGAACTGGGATTGCTGAACAACGACCATGCCGTAAGCAATGCACGTGATTACGCCCAGATGCTACATAACGACTCGCACAAGTTTGAAAGTGCCTTCGTCGGCCTCGAGATTCCCCAGAACAACTCAGTCATGTTTGGCTCTCTGGCCGGAAGCTGCATAGGAACGTGGGTCGCTCATGGCGAGGGTAAGTTCCGTCTGCCCCTGGAAGAGGGCAAATATAACATTTGTGCCAAATTTGCATATAGCCAATATCCCGGCAATCCAAACGGCAGCGACTACAACGTAGCGGCAATATGCAGCGCCGACGGCCGTCATCTGGCCATCATGCCACATCCCGAACGAACCATATTCCCATGGCAGTGCGGCTACTATCCCGAAGACCGAAGACTGAGTGACCAGGTGACCCCATGGTTCCAGGCATTCGTAAATGCCAGGAAATGGATTGAGATGAATTCGTAATTCTCAATCCATAATTCATAATTAAGACTATACATCAGCAATCACAAGGAAAGGCATTGGAAAGAAACAATTAAGAATTGTGAATTATGAATTATGAATTATTCAAGACATTCTTACAAATCGGTCTCTTTACCATTGGCGGCGGCTATGCCATGATACCGCTGATAGAGCAGAAGGTAGTGGATGAGAAGCATTGGCTTGGGCGCAAGGAGCTGATGGACCTGATGGCCGTAGCACAATCATGTCCCGGAGTGTTTGCCGTAAACATCAGCATCTTTATCGGGTACAAGCTACGCAAAACCCCAGGTGCATTGCTGTGCACCGTCGGCACAGCCCTCCCCTCCTTCGTCATAATCCTGGCCATTGCATTGTTCTTCCAGCAGTTCAGGAACTACAGTGCCGTAGAAAGCATCTTCCGTGGCATCCGTCCTGCGGTGGTAGCCCTGATTGCCGCACCGGTGTTCCGCATGGCCAAGACTGCCCGTATCTGTCGGTATAACGTATGGATTCCCATCGTATCCGCCCTTGCAATATGGCTGTTGGGCTTCTCCCCCGTATATGTCGTGATATTGGCAGCCCTGGGCGGATATACCTATGGACAATTGATGAAATAGACAGTAACACGCAAGACAGTTCAAAATGATATTCCTGCAACTATTCATAACATTTTTCCAGATTGGCCTTTTCGGGTTTGGCGGCGGCTATGCCATGCTATCCATGATACAAAGTGATGTAGTCAGCAACCACCATTGGCTTACCTCCGGCCAGTTTACCGACATCGTAGCTATCAGCCAGATGACACCAGGTCCCATAGGCATCAACTCTGCCACCTATGTAGGATATACTGCAGTAGTGAATGCCGGATACCCTGTCTGGGCAGGCGTCCTGGGCTCCTTCGTGGCAACACTGTCCGTAATCCTGCCCAGCTTCGTATTGATGATTATCATAAGCCGGTTCCTGATGAAGTTCAAGAATCACCCTGTTGTCGAGGATGTGTTTACCGGTCTCCGTCCCGCTGTCGTCGGACTTCTGGCAGCTGCGGCACTGCTATTGTGCACAGCAGACAATTTCAGCAGCCCCGATACAGATGCATGGCAATTCTGGATAAGCATAGGATTATTCGCCTTTACCTTCGTCGGACAAAGAACGTACAAGATGAATCCAATTTTGCTAATCGTGTTGTGTGGAGTCGCCGGATTTTTGTTGCTTTAGGACATAAATCTTGTAATTTTTTGGCCTAATATTTGGACGTTTGCCCAAAATACCATATCTTTGCACCGCTTTTCCTGACATATATCTAGTGAATTAAGCAATCGGGATGTAGTACAGTTGGTAGTATACTTGGTTTGGGACCAAGGGGTCGCACGTTCGAGTCGTGTCATCCCGACTGACAAAGACGGTTATTCGGAATCGAATGACCGTCATTTTTTTTGCAATATAGCTGCGCTTTTATACAAAAATAGTTTATTAATCAAAAGTTTTTACGTATTTTTGTCCTGCAATCGATTTAAACCAAAAACCTAAATACATTTATTATGAAAAAGTACAATTTCAATGCCGGTCCGTCCAAACTGCCAAAAGAAGTCATGAAGGCTGTTGCGGATGCTTGTATCGAGTTTGAGGGCTCCGGTCTCTCCCTGATGGAGATGAGTCATCGTGCCAAGAACTTCCAGCCCGTGGTAGATGAAGCCGTAGCTCTGTTCAAGGAGTTGCTGAACATTCCGGAAGGCTACAGCGTACTGTTCCTGGGTGGTGGCGCAAGCTTGGAATTCTGCATGGTTCCATACAACTTCCTGGAGAAGAAGGCCGCCTATCTGAATACCGGCGTATGGGCAAAGAAAGCCATGGCCGAAGCAAAGCTGTTTGGTGAAACAATCGAGGTGGCAAGCAGCGCAGACAAGACATACAACTACATTCCACGCGGTTGGGAGATTCCATCTGATGCCGACTATTTCCATATTACCACCAACAACACAATCTACGGCACCGAAATTCTGCAGGACTTTGACAGCCCCATACCCCTGATTGCCGACATGAGCTCGGATATATTCTCGCGTCCAATCGACGTAAGCAAATACGGCATGATTTACGGCGGCGCACAAAAGAACCTGGCTATGGCAGGCGTTACATTCGTCATTGTCAAGGACGAGCTGCTGGGCAAGGTTAGCCGCACCATCCCCACGATGCTGGATTACCGCACCCACATCAAGGGCGGCAGCATGTTCAACACTCCTCCCACCGTACCCATCTACTGCGCATTGCAGACACTGAAGTGGATCAAGGCAAACGGCGGAGTTGCCGAGATGGAGCGCCGTGCTATCGAGAAGGCGGATGCCCTGTATGGCGAAATCGACCGCAACAAGCTGTTCCGTGCCACAGTTGCCAATCCCCAGGATCGCAGCCGCATGAACATCTGCTTCGTAATGAATGACGAGTACAAGGATCTGGAGGCAGAGTTCATGACCTTCGCCACAGAGCGCGGCATGGTCGGTATCAAGGGCCACCGCAGCGTAGGCGGTTTCCGTGCCTCTACTTACAATGCGGTAACTATCGAGGATGTCAATGCCCTGATACAGTGTATGAAGGATTTTGAAGCACAGCACTAATAGATTTAAGAATTTAAAGATTTAAAGATTTAAGAATTTAAAGATGAAAGTTCTTATTGCTACAGAAAAGCCCTTCAGCAAAGTTGCTGTTGACGGCATCAAGGAAGTTACAGATGCAGCCGGTTACGAACTGGCTATGTTGGAAAAATACACCGAAAAATCCCAGTTGCTGGAGGCTGTTGCAGACGCAGACGCCCTGATTGTCCGCAGCGACAAAGTGGATGCCGACGTTATTGCTGCAGCCAAGCAGCTGAAGATTGTCGTACGTGCAGGCGCAGGTTTCGATAACCTGGATCTGGATGCATGTACAAAGGCCGGCGTCGTTGCAATGAACACCCCAGGACAGAATGCCAACAGCGTTGCCGAACTGGTATTCGGCATGCTCGTAATGGCTGTCCGCAACTTCTACAACGGCACCAGCGGCACCGAGCTGAAAGGCAAGAAACTGGGAATCCTGGCATTCGGTAACGTAGGCCGCAACGTAGCACGCATTGCCAAGGGCTTCGGCATGGACATCATGGCATACGATGCATTCTGCCCCGCAGAAACAATCGAGGCAGCCGGAGTGAAAGCCGCAAAGAGCCAAGACGAACTGTTCGAGCAGTGTGACGTTGTATCCCTGCACATTCCTGCAACTCCCGAGACCAAGAAGAGCATCAACGCCGCCTTGGTCGGCAAGATGAAGAAGGGCGGCATTCTGGTTAACACCGCACGCAAGGAGGTGATTGACGAGGAATCGCTGCTTGCCCTGATGCAGGAACGCACGGACATCAAGTATATTACCGACATCAAACCCGACATGGATGCAGACTTTGCCGCCCAATGCGAAGGCCGCTATTTTGCAACGCCCAAAAAGATGGGAGCACAGACAGCCGAGGCCAATGTCAATGCAGGCATCGCTGCCGCAAACCAGATTGTCGGCTTCATCCGTGACGGCATTACAAAGTTTAAAGTAAACTGAGTTATTTAAAGATTTAATAATTTAAAGA
>ODAI013831098.1_pt1 | contig 11618 bp, 5 predicted proteins | sample 1539321 | NCBI WGS metagenome assembly ODAI01 (sample SAMN02144231, study PRJEB22623) | gut metagenome | biome: sheep rumen | host: Ovis aries | place: New Zealand
AAGGGCGACCACAACTGTATGTGGGACCTCAACGCGTTCGGTCTGGCACCCAACCCTAACGTTGTGAAGGCTTGGGAAGAGACGACCAACTCCACCGTGCTCGGTACATGGAACCACGTTGTTGACTACTGCTGTGCTGGTATCGTAGACTTCGAGCCTACTGCCGACTTCGCTGGTCGCATCGTTGCCATTGGCCTCGCAGCTTACGAGTGGGATCTCAACGGAGGCACCAATAGCGAGCAGGAGCAACTCGAGATGTTCACAAACAACTGTATCAACTACCTGAAGTAATCTGAGGGAACAGATATAGGTAATAAACACTAAGTAATTAGGGGCAACCTTCTGGTTGCCCCTAATTCTTTCTACCCCATACATGTCAGTCACGCATCAAATCGTAAAACGATACTATGATTTGAGGATAAAGTCACGTCCAGGCCATAGCCTGGCAACACCCTCACCATAATGTGGTGGAAGGGTGACCAAGGCGAAAAGACGTGACAACCACGCCTTGGTTTCAAGAGAACCAAGGCGTGGTTTCAAGAGAACCAAGGCGTGGTTGCAAGAAAACCAAGGCGTGGTTGCAAGGAAACCAAGAGATGATTATACCTTTATGTCATGGAGTTCTTGCTTTGGCAAGCGTCTCCTATCGTCACCGAGCGACTTGCAAAGAACCCTAAACGCTCGAGCTCTGCTCGCTTTTACCAAGCGCAGCGACTAAAAAACTAAAAACTAAATAGTACTAAGACCGAAAATATTAACAATAATGTTTCATGCAACAATAATTCCACTAAATGAAACAAATGTAACACAATATTTGTCCATCTCATCATACTTTTGCACCAGATGAATTAGCAAATTAACAAAATCTATAACTATGAAAAAGATTTTACTTTTAGTTTTGACAGCATGTCTATTTGGCATCCATGAAAGTTTTGCAGATGCGGTTACTGAGAAGTATATGCTTGTCATCTCCGATGAAGGCGTTCCCTCAGAGACCGATGAAGTCGTTACCTCAGAGACCAATGCAAAAACTTGGTTTGAAGGCAGGTATGGTGGCAAGGCTGTTGTAAAGACAGCGTCAGAGTTTGTAGATGCTTTCAACGATCGTACCATTGACCCTGCTGAATATCAGGTTATTTGGGTACATGTTGACCAAGGAAAAGATAAAACAGATCCAGACATGACAGCTTTCGCTAACGTAGCGGACGAGTTGGAAACCTACTCAAAAGCTGGTGGTAGTCTGCTCCTCACCTTGCATGCATCAGATTTGCTGGGACAAACTAATGGTATCAGTAGAATCAATGACAAATATAGGGCAAATCTTACTACCTATCATGGAGATGGTAACGATGTACGAGGAATAAACAGAAACAGCCATTGTAATGTTGGAACATACGATGAAATTTTCTCTGGTTTGATGAGTAATGGTACTGATAACCAATATAATTTGGTACAAGAAAGCTCACAAGATTTACATGAAGTTCTTTGGGATTTCAATAGTGCTGCACAAAGAGGCAGTTTTGATGCCAATTTGTCTACCTATGAGTCTACGACTACCTCTAAAGTACTTGGCACCTGGACTCACGTTAATGATGCTGCTGTCGGTGGCATAATACAATACAACCCCACAGGTGCATACAAGGGAACCTCCATTGCCATAGGTATGGGATGCTACGCATGGGATGCCACAAACAAGACAGCTTGTGGCGAAACTACCAACATCGCCAAGCTTACCGAGAACTGTATTGCATATCTCGACGCACAGAACATCAACAAAGCTCCTGTGGATCCAAACACATATTGTCAGTCTAAATATGTATTGCTATTAAAATCCGCATACACTAATGGCGGAGAAAACACCGGGCTGACTGCAGACGAGAAGGCTGCTGCAGACTGGTTCTATACTAACTATGCACATGTCAGAGACGAAGTGACAGGATATTACAAGGGACAAATTATCTCTGCAAGTGAGCTTGGAAGCAGCGTCAACATCACTCCAGCCATCACAAAGGTTGTATGGGCACACCTTGACAATGCTCGCTTTGGGAATGAGGCAGATGCCCAGTCATATGCAGAAACAGCATTGAAACCCACAGCGATCAATGCCTTGAAAGACTATGTACTGGCAGGTGGCAACCTCTATGCCAGCAATTATGCTACAGAACTTGTGGCATCTATCGGACGTATACCTACCGCATATCAGCCAAACCTGTTGAATGCAGTGAACGCTGATGATAAAAAAGGTATCAACCCGGCAATCGGATGTGATGCAAATCTGCAGTTGTTTGACCACCAATATCACCCCATATATAACAACCTGACTTCCACAGATCGTAATGGACATATCAGCTACAACTTCCTCTCTACAGGAGCTACAGTTGCTGGAACAGGTCTGATGTGGGCATTTAATCCTATGATTAAGTCTGGAGATGGCGCCAATGCGGACCCATATACAATGGTAGACTTTGAGATTATGACCAACTCCATCGTTCTTGGCACATGGGAACATGTAGTTGACTATTACTGCGGTGGACTGATTGAGTTCCTGCCGATAGCCAATCCAACAGGAAGCAGCGACGAATTCAAGGGTCGTATCATTGCCAACGGCTTAGGTGGATATGAATGGGCTAATGCTGCAAAAACAGACAATGTTGCCAAGCTGACCCAGAACACTCTGGAGTATCTCGCAACACAGAAACTCAGAAAGGTTGCCTACCTGCTGCCTGAGAACCTTGATCCAAGCAATACTGCCAAGGATGAGCCTCTGGAAGTCGTTGACCAAGATGACGAAAGAACAGCTTTGGAATGGTTTATCAGTGATTTGGTCAATACCAACCAAGGAGCTATCCTGCAGCCAAAGGATCTTGCCAACCTCGACCCGACAGAATACACCACCATGTGGATACACATTGACCGTGACGGAACTGCTGCTGAGTTCAACAACTGGAGAGGACTCAACAACACTAATAATGTTACAATGCTTGTACGCTATGCAAAGAACGGCGGAAACCTTCTGTTGACAAAGCATGCCATTCAGCTTGTGGCAAATAACTACAAATGGCGTGAAAAGACAGGTGTTGACGATAAAGGGAATACGATATTTTCCAAATACACGCAAACTCCAATCACCAGCATGGAGCGTTGCTGGGACGCCTATCCTATCGTTGTTGAAAGAGGCGAAGGTCTCAAAAAAGACAACAAAGACGAGTGGGTGATCAATCCTGTTATTGGTCAAGGAAGAAGATCTGACGGCAGCGGCTATGTAAGATATCTAAACTACGACAATGCATATCATCATTCGATTGTAACAACCCTTATTCATGACAACTTTGCCAATCACCTTTACTACAATATGGCTATAAGTAGTAATACGTATCCTATAGGCAATATTGACGGTACAGCTGATAAGTATGACGTATATACCATCTTAGGTGCGCAGCAAACAGCAAATAACAAGGAGGATCACAACTGTGGTTGGTTGTTTGATGTTAATAACGGTCAATACGAAACAGACAATGACTATATCACTCTTTTCGAGAGTAACAACACTTGTACTGTTCTCGGTCAGTGGGGACATAAGACCGCATTGGACAATGCGATGATTGTACAATTCCACAAGACGGGTTCTTGGAATGAGAACGCATGGGAAGGTGAGATTATCTGCTTCGGTCTTGGAGCATACGAGTGGCAGCCTGGCGACGAATATGGCAATCCTGACCGTACATTGGAGAATCCATTCATCGCAAACATCAAGCAGCTTACTCTAAACGCCCTAAACGTACTGGAGAATGACATGAGTGGTGCAGAGACTACAACGTTTGATGTTGGTAATGTCAAGTATACAGGATGGAATAACGGTGTTCAGCATGTAGCTACTATCCTGTCAGCAGATCCATCTCTGGAGGTCTATGACCTAACTAATAAGCCTGCAGGCAGCCACCTTGGCGAGGGTAAGATAACAGACCCTACCACCAGCCAAGAGTATGAAATCACCAGTATCGGTCTTGGTGCCTTCACAGGCTGCACCAGCCTTGCTTATGCCGACTTGATGGCTTTCAAGGGTGTGATGCCAGAGGATGTAAGAAACCGCTTCCCTGCATGGACTCTCATCTACCTGCCACAGGAGGAGTCTGCTACATCACTTGCAACATGTCCTATCAAGGGTGAGAACATCGTGAACACATTGACTAATGGTACAAAGGTTAGCGAGAAACTGAAGCTCTATGACAATGAGGCTGGAGACACATACGTTTACCATCTCTTCGCAAACAAGTATGAGTTTACTGCTAACGCTGTTGAGTTCAACCGTTCGTTCACTGCAAACGTTAACTCTACCATATGTCTGCCATTCGCGATGACTGCCGATGAGACCGCCAACTTTGGTAAGTTCTACTACTTCGACGGAATAAGCAATAACAATACTGATATAAAGTTCCAGTTTACTGCTTCTACCGAGGCTTATAAGCCATACATGATAGTGCCAGAAGGTGGAGTTATCTCCATCAACGCTGAGAAAACTATCGGCACTCTAGACAACAACCCGTCATTCTCTTCCGATACTTACACGCTCACGAACACATTGCCTCAGAATTATTATACCACAGAGCAGGCAACAGCAAAGGGTGCCAACTTCATCGGTGAGTTCCGACCACAGGAGTTCTCCAACGCCAAGAGTCAAGGCATATATTCATACAAGTCGGACGGAACGTTCAAGACTACTACTGGCAAGATATATGCCGACCCGTTCCGCGCCTATCTGAAGCTCAACACTCCACCAACCACAGCTAAGGTGTTCCGTGCTGTGTTTGAGGACTTCACACCTACTGGCATCTTCAATGCCAATGCTGACGAGGAAACCAATGATGGTGCGTACTATACACTTCAAGGAATAAAGGTGAGCAACCCAGGTCCTGGCATCTATATCCATAACAAGAAGAAGATAATCATAAAGAAATAACGATAGAGGAGGAAATTATCATGAAAAAGGCAAATCTGACAAGAAAGAAAGCATATGTAAAGCCCAGCACTATTATTAGCCGTGCCCAATACGAGAAGAATAGCTGCTTGATGCAGACATCTGTGCATGAGGCCCTCAGCGACGATAATGGCGACTGGCACAACAATGCCAAGGAGTTCTCGGGTGTTGGCTTCTCTGACCTATGGCTCCTCGACGATGAGTTCTCTACTGGCGAGGAGGAGGAAGAGGACCAATATGCGACAATTCTGAGATATAACACACTAATGAAATAAAACCTAAAATATTTAATACCTTTACAAAAATGAAAAAAACTTGTCTATTATTTATCACAATCCTCTTCTCCTGCCTGTCATTGATGGCAGAGAGCAAGGTTGGCATGTTTGTAGAGAACAGCGAGCCAAGTAGTCTGAGTAGTCTCGACGAGAGGGCTGCCCTGACATGGTTTAAGACTGCATATCCAGACAGCAAAATCTATACACCTTCGACCATCAGTACGCTGAGCAAGACTGACATCGACGTGTTGTGGGTAGCCATAGACCGAGTAGGCATCAGCGTGGGGTGGAACAATCTGCCAAGCGGCTTCTCCAGTACCAACACCGTAAACGCCCTGAAGAGCTACGTACAGGCTGGCGGCAACCTGCTGCTGACCAATCATGCCACCCAGCTGGCTGTGGCACTGGGACGTCTCACGTACGCTCCTAACATCTTCGGTAGTGGCAACGGGGGTGACAATTCCGACATTTGGGGCTCACATCCCATCATTGGTAATGTGGACGGACAAATCTATGATCACACATCTCATGCCATATATAAGGATATGACCTACAGGAATGACCTGTTTTCTGGAATCTACTGCTTCGTTGGTCCTGGAGTGAAGGGCGACCACAACTGTATGTGGGACATGAATGCATATAGCGATCTCGCTGAAAACCCTAACAAGATCAAAGACTTTGAGAATAAGACCAACTCCACCGTACTCGGTACATGGAACCATGTAGTGGACTACTGCTGTGCGGGTATCGTCGACTTCGAGCCTACGACAGCCCTGCCTGGCAGGATATTGGCTGTGGGACTGGCTGCATACGAGTGGGACCTGAATGGCGGCTCTAACAGTATGGCAAAACAGCTGAAGTTGTTCACAGGCAACTGCATAGAGTATCTCGGCGGCGAGGCTCCACAGGAAAGCACTCCCGTGGTATCGGGCGATAGGGCTATATGGGTGGACATGACCCTCGACGGCAATAACATCGTTGACCAAGTGAGTGGAAGCACCCTTACCGTGAACGATGCCAAGGCTCAGCGTGAGAACGTCGCTGGTGCGGCTGGCATGGCTCTGCGATGCGACGGCTATAGCACATACGCCACTGGCAACATTGATGTGTCGGAACTGAGCACCGAGACGATGACCGTATCGGTATGGGTGGCACCGGAAAGCTATCCTATGGGCAACAACCGTGACGGATACAACGGTGACGACAAGTATATGTTCGCTGGCAACATCAATGGTAATGCGGGATTCGGATTCTACATAACCCCACTGGGCCACTACGGATTCACCTGTAACCTCGATGACAATCAGACATCTCTGGACGTAACTAACGAGACGCTGCCACAATACGAGTGGAGCCATCTCGTGGTGACCATTGATGCTAATGGTGATGCCATACTCTATCGTAATGGAGTAAAGAAGACTGACGTCTGGGGTGGCACCATCAATGCTGGCGGCAGCAGTTTCTACTTTGGCAAGCCACGTGAGGAACTGAAATATCGTGATTACAATACCAATACCTTCAACGGACTCATCGACGACTTCGAGGTATATAATAAAGTGTTGACTCTTGACGAGATCAGAGCATACGCAGCTGAGAACGAAGCCGACCTCACCATACCCGCGAGTCGCCACGCTGGCGACATCTATCGCCCAAAACTGCACCCAATGGCTGGCACAGGATGGGGCAATGAGACTCACGGAGCAATGTACTCTGACGGAAAGTTCCATGTGTTCTATCAGAAGAACCCCAATGGTGCTTACTGGGGCAGACTGCACTGGGGACATCTTACCAGCGAGAACCTCTTCGACTGGAAGGAAGACCGCACAGCTATCATCCCAGACCAACTGGGCTATGACGTGAAGGGCTGTTGGTCGGGACACATATTCCAGGATGCCAGCATCAATAGCGGCAAACCTACAATCGTCTATACCAGCGTGACGGGTGCACCATCGATCAGCATGGCTACAACCGACGACTCCGAATTGAAGAGCTGGACCAAGCTCAGCAGCAACCCCGTGATAGGTACGCTCAGCGGCTTCGGCGACTTCCGTGACCCAAGTTTCTTTACTGCTGGCGGCAACAAGTATCTCATCGTGGGTACGACGAAGAACGGCTTTGGCGCTGCCTCGCTCCACCGCTACAACAACGGCTCTTGGACCAATAACGGCACTACGTTCTTCCAAAGCGGCAATAAGGCACAGTGTGGTGCCTTCTGGGAGATGCCTAACGTGACGAAGATTGGCGACAAGTATCTTGTCACCGTGACACCACTTGCCAACGACTTCACCGGCGGTGTGAAGACCATCTACTGGATAGGCGACATCAACAGCAACGGAACCTTCAGCCCTACATCTGGTTCTGCAAGCAGCCCATTATACTTAGAGTTGAAGGGTATGAGCAATATGGGCTACGGCCTGCTCTCGCCTACATTCTTCGAGCACAACGGCAAGACACTCATGATAGGTATCGTACCTGATAAACTGTCTGAGGCACAGAACTACCAACTGGGATGGGCTCATACCTTCAGTCTGCCACGCGAAATATCACTCTCTTCTAACAAGAAGACCATCCTCCAGAAGCCATACGATGGACTGGAGGCGATGCGCTCCACCACAACATACAGCGAGCAGCTGACCAACTATAACCTCAACGGTACCAAGTCGCTCGCTCCTGTCAGCGGTCGCCAGTTTGAGATATGTGGTGAGTTCACCATCGGTTCGGGTAACTTCGGATATAACTTCTACAAGAACGGCTCGAAGATGGCAAAGCTGTACTATGATGCTGATGCCGACCAGATAGTAGTAGACTTCTCCAGCACCGATCATTGGACACAAGAAGAGGGCGACTACTTCCATGGTGTCTACAAGAGTGAGTCGCTCGGACTGTGGGATGGCAACAAGATCAAGATACATCTCTTCGTAGACCATTCCATCATCGACGTCTTCATCAACGACCAGTATGCGTTCTGCGTAAGGATGTTTGTCAGCGACGAGGACGCCAATGACGTGGAGGTGTTCTCTAATGGCACTACACTTGTGAACTCCCTACAGGCATGGAACATTGAGAACAAGACCCTCACCGGCATCAACATGATACAGACGGACGATGCCATCAAGGAGCATCAGGACGAGGTGAAGAACAACATCTGCTACGACCTCGCTGGTCGCCGTCTCAACGGCAAACCTCAGAGGGGGTTTTACATTATGAATGGTAAGAAGTATGTTGCTCGTTGACACTCTGATAGTAATAGGCTCTGTCACCTTCTCGCTGGGTACCATCCATGAGGAGCAGGGCATACAGGAACACACCTTCTGGCTCAAGAATACGGGCCAGGAGGGTGTGGAACTGTGTCAAGGCTACACCTCATGTGGCTGTACCACCATCGACTATGCCCAGCACGCTGTCATACAGCCTGGCGACTCCACCGCCGTGACGCTGCGCTTCAACCCCCGCAACAAGGGAGGTGAATTCTACGAGAGCGGTACTGTCACCTATGGCAAAAAACTGAAACGTGTCAACATGGCTCTCGTGGGAGAGTGTATCACATCGGAAGAGACTCTCATGAAGCAATATCCCATAAGACTGAGCGACAGGGTGAGGATCTCGACCGACCGATACGACCTGGGATTTGTCAAAGAGGGACAAAAGAAGGAACGCAACATTGCCGTACTCCACTGGGATGAAACCAACCCGACAGCACCCCGACAGACTGAAACAATAAAAATAGTCTTTACCCCTGACAAAGACACGCCCAGGGGACTTAGGCACATAGACTACCCCGTCACCATAGACGACGGCAAAAATAAGATACAGACGACGATCAAGCTCGACGTCATAGTGAGATAATCTTTTTTTTTTTTGCTCTTTTTGTTCCGATTTAAATAATTATTCGTACTTTTGCCCTGTTCTTTATTGACATCATGCTCACTATGAAATTTCAAAAAGTCACAGGGCTGTTTTTTTTCATCATTGCTTTGCTTGCAACGGTTGCTTGCACGCAGCGTACCAAAGAATACAGGATTGGCGTGTCACAATGTGCCGGCGGACAGTGGCGCGACAAGGTGAACCAAGAGATGTTGGCAGCGCAACATCTGTACAATCATGATGCCAAGGTGATCATAACATGCGCCAATGATGACACAGAGAGGCAGATAGAACAGATAGACTCGCTGACGAGCACAGGCATCGACCTGCTGGTAGTAGCTCCGACCGAGTCGGCTCCCCTTGCCGACATTATTGCCAAAGTCAGGGCGAAAGGAATACCCGTGATATACTTCGACCGTAAGGCCGAGACGCAAGACTATACAGCATTCATTGGTGGTAACAACACGAAGGTGGGTCAGACCATAGGCAACTACACCATGGAGCTTGCCCAGAAACAATCAGAAGGGCGAAAGACAAGGATATTGGAGATAACTGGTGCTATGAGCTCATCGCCTGCACAAGAACGCCACGATGGATTCAGAAAGGCAATACAGGACAATGCCAGACTGGACTACACCTTCGAAGATGGCAAATGGTCATCTGACAAGGCATACAAGATTGTGAAAGCGATGATTGGCACTCCTCAACAACCTGACATCATCTTCTGCCATAATGATGGCATGGCTACTGGTGTGTACAAGGCAATGGTGGAAGGGAATGTAGAGGAACAGATACAGGTGATAGGTGTCGACGGACTACCCAATGAAGGTATAGAATATGTTCAACTGGGACATCAAACGGCTTCCTACGTCTACCCCACTCACGGAGAACAGATCGTAAAGCTGGCACTCGACATCCTAACAGGAAAACCATACCAACGCAACAACGAGCTACAAGGTATGATGGTGACACCTGACAATGCAGAACTGGTGATGCTCAACAGCAAGGAACTGACCAGACAGAATCAAAACCTCGTCACCGTGCAAGACAAGCTGGAAGACTCTATCGGACTATACAACACACAACACAAACTATTGCTTGCCAGCCTCCTGAGCATCTTGCTGCTTACCGTAGCCATCCTGCTGGCATGGCGAGCCATAAAACAAACACGCAAGGTGAGCCGACGGATGCGCCGCCTCAACGAGGAGCAAACACTCTTCTATACCAATGCCAGTCATCAACTGCGTACTCCGCTGACGCTCATCGCTGGCCCTGTGAGAGAACTGAACGACAGCCAACAACTCAACGAACGACAGCAGGAGCTCATCGGCATAGTAGACCGTAACGTTACTCTGCTGGAACGATTGGTATCAAATGTCCTGAACTTCAGAAGAGAGGTGGACAATACCTGTGTGGGCGACGACAACTCCGATTCCATCGGCAAGAATGTACTCAGGGAGACACGATTGTCGATGATCAAACAGGAGGACACCGACGAACTCTCTACCATACTGGTCATCGACGACAATGCCGACATGCGCACATATCTGCGAACATTGCTTGCCAACAGATTCTATGTCATCGAGGCTGCCGACGGGCAGACGGGACTGAAACTGGCAAGAGAGAGCGTGCCCGACATCGTCGTCAGCGATGTGATGATGCCAGTGATGGACGGTCTACAGCTATGCAAGAACCTGAAGAACGACACCATAACAAGCCATATTCCCGTCATACTGCTCACCGCCCGTAGTGCCGAGAGTCAGCAGATAGAGGGCTACGAGCATGGTGCCGACGCATATATCACCAAGCCATTCCATGCCGACCTGCTCATAGCCCGCATCCATAGCTTGCTGCGCAACCGCCAACTGCTTGCCGAAATGTTTGGCAACAAGAAAAAGGAAGAACAGGAGGGCAACGACCAACAGCCTGTGACACATGCCACCACCAAGGACCTGCTCTTTGCCAACGCCCTGAAAGAGGCTATCAACGCCAAAATGTCGAACCCCAACCTGAAGATGGACGAGCTGGGCGAAGAACTCGGACTGGGACGTGTACAGCTATATCGTAAGACAAAGGCTCTGACTGGTGTTTCGCCTGTGGAACTGCTGCGCCAGATGCGACTACAGCAAGCCCGCACGCTGCTCACCACCACCACCAAGACCATTGCGGAGATAGCATACGAGGTAGGGTTTGCCACCCCGGGATATTTCTCCAAATGCTTCCGTGCCCAGTACGGCAAACTACCCATGGAACTGAGAAGTTAACAAAAATGACATAATATTCAACGATTGTTGCTTGTAACATTTTTGTTATACTACGAGCGAAATTTACTATAGTCTATATTGTTTTGTTGGTATTTTTGCGGCAGAATTAGACCTAATACTAATCAAAACAATTAAAAACACATGGAAAAATCAAGACGAATGATTATGTCATCGGCAACTGTCGCAAGGCGATGGGTGCTGAGTGTCGTCGCCCTGCTGTTGTGTAGTATGGCTTACTCG
>ODAI013939876.1_pt1 | contig 11618 bp, 8 predicted proteins | sample 1539321 | NCBI WGS metagenome assembly ODAI01 (sample SAMN02144231, study PRJEB22623) | gut metagenome | biome: sheep rumen | host: Ovis aries | place: New Zealand
CCGCCGAGCCGGGTGATGCCGGAGTGCGGAAGAGCGAGGACAGGACAGCGGACGGGGAGGTGCGCCATGAATGAAGAGAACGGCATGAGGCGCGAGGCGCGCGCCGGCGTGCCTGGCCTTGAGCCCGAGCGCGGCCGGGGCGGCGTTTCGCGAGCGGCGCTCGGCTGCGCGGCGCTTGTTGCGGCGTGGCTCATGGCGGCCGGCGTCTATTTTGCGGTGCAGCGCTTTGCCGGGAGAGGAGACAAGACTGAGAAGCCCGACGCCGAAAGCCCCGCGCTCACAAGCAGCCGGGATCTCGTGCGCAGGATGCCTCCGCCGCCGCCCGTGCCGGAGGTCGCGCCGATCCTGAAGGCAGACCCGAAGCCCGAGCCGGAACCGGCGCCGGAGCCCGTGCGCGTGGAGCGTGCAAAGCGCATCGAGCCCGCGGTGCTCGGCGGAACCCCGCCCCAGCTGGCCTCCGAGCAGCAGAGCGCGCCCGGCGAAAAGCGCGAAAAGACGGTCACGGAGCGGCAGCTTGCAAGCGCCATGATGGCTGAGACGGGAGTGCAGACGCGCGGGAATGGAATTCCCCCTGGCGCGTCGGACGCTCCCGGCGGTGAGCGCTCCGGGCGGTACGCGGATGGCGGCAGCCTCGGCGAGAACTTGAAGCCCATCCGGATTGAAAAGGGCAGCGCCCTGCGCATGAAGAACCGCAGTTACGTCCTTCCGCAGGGGGCGTTCATCAACTGCATCATGGAGACGGCCCTCGACACGTCCGTTCCGGGCATGGCGAGCTGCCGGATTCCCGAGCACGTCTTCTCGATGGACGGCAGAACGCTGCTCATTGAGCGGGGAAGCAGGGCGTTCGGGGAGTACCGGGGCGCGGTGGCAAATGGCCTTGCGAGGATCTTCCTGCTCTGGACCCGCATCGAGACGCCCCACGGGGTCATCGTCGACCTCAACAGCCCGGCGACGGACGGACTGGGGAGAGCCGGCCTTGCCGGAGAGGTGGACAACCACTGGTGGCAGCGCTTCGGCTCGGCGCTGCTCTTCTCCCTCGTGCAGGACGGCTTTGACTTTGCCATGACCAAGGCGAACAAGTCCTCCGAGACGAACTACTACGGCAACACGCAAAGCGGCATGAGCGAACTCATCCGCGAGGCGATGCGCTGGGCGGGGAACATTCCGCCAACGCTTCACGTCAACCAGGGCGCGGGCGTGGGGATCTTCGTCGCCCGTCCGATTGACATGAGCGGGGTGTACCGGCTCGAGTCAGGGACGGAGTTGCCGTGAGCGGAAGGGAGCAGAGCAATCCGCAGGCGGACGCCCGCAGCAGGGTTCTGGTGCGGGAGACGGAGGCCGTGACGATCCGCTCGCTGCTGCGGCACATCGCCGACCTGCTCACGGAGCCTGGCGTCACCGAGATCGCCTTCAACGATCCCGCCGCCCTGCGGATCCACTACGAGAAGGACGGCCTCTGGATGAGCCGTCCGTTCCGCATTCCGCCTTCGGAGGAAATCGACTCTCCGTCCGCCGCCGGGGATCCGGATGGCGATGAGCGCGCACGGCGCCGCGTCTCCGACCTGGTCTCCTCGATGCTGGGGCTTGACGAAACGGAACATTCAGGACGGGAGCGGTTCGCTTCCGCCGGGACGGAGCGCGCCGAGAGCGTCTCCGCCCAGATCCGCCGCAACTACGACTTCGTGCACCAGCTCGCGGTCGCCGTCGCCCGGTACAACGACAACGACATTTCGGACACGAATCCGGTGCTCTCGGCGGTGCTGCCCGACGGGGAGCGCTGCCAGTTCGTGATGCCGCCCGCGACGGTCCGCGGGACGATCTCGATGACGATCCGCCGGCCTTCGCTCGAGGTGCGCACGATGGAGGACTACGCCTCGGACGGGTTTTTCGATGCCATCCGCCCGATCTCGCACGAGCGGGCGGGGGACGCGGAGCTCTCCGCCCTCTATGCCGACATCCACCGCACGGATCTGCCGGTGGAGCGGCTCCGGGAGATCCGCAGCCGCTTTCTGCTGCGGGCCGTCGAGCTGGGCCGTGTGGTGGTCGTCGCCGGCTCCACGGGCTCCGGCAAGACCACCTTCATGAAAACGCTCATGCAGGCCATCCCCCCGGGCGAGCGGATCATCACGATCGAGGATTGTCCGGAACTGATGTACGGGCTGTCGGGACACGAGAACCGCGTCCATCTCATGTATTCCTCGGAGGGCGGGGAAGGGGCGGTGCCCTCCGCCTCCTCGATGATGAAAAGCTGCCTGCGGATGAAGCCCGACCGGATTCTGCTCGCAGAGCTGCGGGGCGGCGAGACCTACGACTGGCTGCAGTCCGTGCTCTCGGGGCACGCCGGCTCGATCACGAGCTGCCACGCGGCGTCGTGCCCGGCGGTGTTCCCGTATCTCGCCATGAAGGTCATGCAGTCTCCCGTCGGGAAAAACATCCCGTACGAGGAGGTGATGGCGTGCCTCAGACGCGCAATCGACGTGGTGGTTCACATCCAGAACGTGCGCGGGAGGCGAAGCATCACCGGGATTTACTTTTCCCAACCGTCTCAGGTTCAGGCACATGTCACTGCTAACGTATCCTACCCATAGCGTCCAAAGAATATGCACCGGACGGTTCCATTGCGTTTCCAGTCTACATCGCGAGGTTCATCTCAGAAAGATCAGCAACCGGCAGTCCGGAGCTGTCTTTGACCGGGGTGGCAGGGGAGGTGGGACTGTATCAACGATCCAAGGAGGTGTGCCATGACAAAGATTGCACATATCCGACTGATTGAACGTGCGGTGCATGGAACCGCCAAAAAGATCGCCGCCGCGTACTGCACATACGTTCCGCCGCCGGGCGGGCAGAGCGGAGACGGACTCTGGCTCTGGGGAGAGCGCTCCGCCGGGGCGGCCCTTGAGGTCTGGCGGGAAAAGCATCCTGACTCGGACGCCGGAGCGCCGCAGTGCATCCGGCTTGTGTCCGGCATGACGGTCGGAGACGGCAGAAGGAACTCCGTCCGGCTCTGGTCCGTCGCTCCGGCCGAGTCGGGCGTCGGTGCGCTTTGCACCGAGCCCGAGGCCCTCCGGGGTGAAACGTGGTGGGATCCCGCCATGGATGTGCCGTTCTGTCCCGAACCCCGCCGCAATCCGCTCAAGATTCTTCGTGAGCGCTTCGAATGCATCGTGAAGGTGCTCGAGGAACGGGACGCGGAGCTCTGCGCCCGCGAGATCGCTGCGGTTCTGGGCAGCGGCGAGGAGCTAAGCCGTCTGGGCTGGAAGGAGGACTGGATCTTGAAAGCCATGCGTCGATGGGCCGATGGCGCTGCCAGATGGGAGAAACGGCAGCTTGGAAAACCGTCGTCTGCCAATTCATGACGGGGGAGACTGATCGCTTCATGCGAGAAGCGAAAGACATGGACAAACAGGCTCTGACCGAAGACTCGGCGGGGCCGTTTTTGCGGCCATTCTGAAGATGGTTTTGGAGAAGGCTTGGATTATCTCGCTTATAGCGAGAAATCATATAATGCAATGCGGGTGTGCATCATTGACCACGCTGTCGATATGCAATCACTGAAGCGTCAATTGGATTTTGCCTTCTTATTTTGGAGGAGAAAATGACAAAAAAGATTCGCTGGTCACAGCCGGAATCGGTTTTAACACGTGAAGACATCGTTTTTCATGTCAATGAACTGGAAGACGGACAGCAAACGAGGCTGGGGCAGCTGCAAATCTCCTCGGGGGGCATCGTGTGGTATCCCACTAATGCAAAAAAGGGAAGGAAGGTTTCCTGGAACAAGCTGATTGAGTTCATGTCCGAAAACGGAAAGCTGACTGATGAGAAGAAAGGCTGAGTGGAACGATCCTTCTCTGCTTCTTGAACCTGATTCATTTGTGGGGACGCTGCATGAGCACGCTCATAGCCGTGTTCGTCATCGTTGTGCTTCTCATTTGAGGGTTCTTGGAAGACTGCCTTTGTTTTGATTTCGGAATCGCATATCAAATGGCTCTGCAGAACTTGCTCTGCCGGGCCGTTTTTTGATAGCGGACTTGCTAGGAATACAATCGTTTGGGTGATTCTGTTTTTCAGGAGTTCGTTCCATGGAAAAGCCTCCCAGACGGCCTGCGAAAGACCAGACGCTTGATTACCTGCACATCCTCGGCAAGCTTTCGCTCAAGAGCTGGCGCACATGCAAGGACATCCACCGCAGCCTTGTTGATGACGGCGTGAACATCAGCAGGAAGAAGATCTACCGGGCGCTCAAGGTGATGAGGGAGGATCCGGAGATCGGCGTCGAGGTGTCGGACGGCTCCATTCCCTACGGCTACCGGCTCGGAAAGAACTCTCCCTTTGCGCGGCAGGAGTTTTCCGCGCAGGAATTATTGCTTCTGTCTTTGTCCCAGGCCTATCTGCATTTCCAGCTGCCCGCCAAGTGCCTTGAGTCCCTCGAGCTGTTCTTCGATCAGGCCGAGCGGCAGATGAAGAGCGACTCGAAGTTCAAGTCCGTCAGTTCCTGGCGCAGAAAGGTTGCGGTCGTTCCAAACCAGCTTCCCTTCGTCCCGCCCAGAATTACCAATCGAATCTTGAAGGAGGTCACGGACGCGCTCTATTTGGACAAGGTGCTGTCGCTGACATACGAGGCCGCCGAGTCGACGGGAAAGAGCAGTGCGGGCGAGATCAGCGTGCTCCCGCTCGGACTCGTCCAGCAGGACGTGCGCATCTACCTCGTCTGCCAGTACGAGGGCAGCGGCGAGTTCCGGCACCTTGCCCTGCACCGGATTGAGACGGCGAGGATGACGGAGCGCTCCTTCACGCCGCCCGAAGGGTTTGTTCTGGATGACTACATCAGGAGCCGGCACTTCAACTATTCCCGGGGAGGGTGGGTGCGCCTGTCGTTTGAGACGGCAAAGGAAAAGACGGTCCGGAATCTGTCGGAGACGCCGTTCAACGAATCGCAGACGATCGAAGTGATCGGAGCGGGCCGCTGGCGGATCACGGCGGAGATGCCGGATTCCCGGCTGATCGACGGCTGGCTTGCCATGTGGTCCGAGGAGTCCGGCATAGAAAATTTGAGGAGGGAGAGGATCGAGGATTTGGACTGACGGGGCGGGGGCTTGCGTCGCAAGCCCCGCACACCGCAGCGTGATGCTGGGAAAAGAGCTTAAGACTCTTTCTCCGAGCAGGCACGCTGGAATTCCTCGAATCTCTTAGCCAAGTACTCTGGCAATGGTGCGATTTGGCTCTGCTTGATAGGGATCGTTTTGCCATCAAATGCAGCGAAGTAAGGCTCTTTCTTGAGCGCAGGAGATATCCATACGCGCAAAGTTTCGTCGATGCCGAGAAGGTTTGCATCGTAGGCTTTGTGCAGAAGGACATTTAAAGCAATGCCGTTGCGGATATCGACGCGTCCCTCTTCAAACTCAGACCAGGGCCGGATGTGAGCAGCTTCGAGAAGCCTCGGTTCATCTAGGCCGCTGATGGCGCATTTCCCGTCAAAGTTTCCCAGAATGAACTTGCGGAAGACCGACTGCTTACGGCGAGCGACTACGATTTTGTAGGTTTTTCCGTCAGTGACGTTAAAAGTTTGTTCCTTGTCAGTGTCCGACTGGGATGCAGGCTGGGGCTGGTCTTCGGGGTCCTGCAAGAATTCAATTGAATTGGTTTGGCTGATCCCGTTTACGATGGTTTCGCAGAGTCCACGTGAAATGCCCAAGTTTTGAGATGCAGAGCGGATCCCGCTTGCGAGGGCCTTGATGTCAAGGCTGCTGCTCGCACTGTCAAAGTATTTGTTCCATACAGCTCTGTCGGTCTTTCCGACGTTTTTCAATCCCTGCTTGCCTTTGGTGGCAACATTTTTAAGGTTGCCGACTTTGAAGGAGACCGCACCAGGGGTTCTATTCAGTCGGCCTGCAAGTTGTTCAGAAATGTCGCTGTCTGATTCTTGCTTGGAGCTAGTAGTGCCTTTGAGCAGCTTGAGCAAGTACACGCCAAGCGCGAGGGTAACTTCGTCCTCTGTCCAATTTTCACCGTCTGCCATGATTCGATTTCTCCGCTAGTGGGTCTGGTTCAGCCTTCATTCGGCATGGCCGTCAAAAAATATTCACAGATTGCGATTATAGGGATTCGTGTGCCGTACAACCATTCGAGAGCAGGCGCTGAATTCCATTGAGCGCGCAGGCGCAGACGCCGGTACCTGCTGAAGGCGCTCATTGCGAGTCAGTTGCATTTGCCTTTGACAGCCCTCATGGCGGGGTGCATCAGCTGACGATGCATGCAGCGTCATAATCGATGGCATAGGGAGGGATGAAGCAGCCGGCGTGCATCTGCAGGACGAAACCGCTGCCAGCGGCACTAGACAAATTTGTGATCAAAGCTCCAAGAGCAATTGAAAAGACATGCCGTGCTATGATCGAAATGAAGAAAGCATTGCAGTAAATAAATAAGAAACCAGGCTGATCAGGACATGAATTCGCAAGAAATAAAAGCAACAGATTTAAGGCCGGATGCTCTGAATTTCATCAATTCCTTCAGATCCATTGGCTACTCGTTGGATACTGCAGTGGCTGATGTCATGGACAACAGCATTGCTGCCGGCGCAGATGAGATCCGGGTCAATATGCCTCACCGGAAATGGCATCGGCTGTCAATCCTGGACAATGGGGTAGGCATGAGCAGAAAAGTTCTGCTCGAAGCCATGCGCTTCGGCGGCAGGACAGGCGTCAAAGGCAATCCCGAGACTGAACTTGGCCGCTTCGGCTTAGGATTGAAGTCGGCATCGCTGTCTCAATGCCGGTGCCTGACCGTCATCACAAAGCAGGCGAGAAGGCCTTTGTTCGTTGCTCGATGGGATCTTGACTATATCCAGGAGACTGGAGAGTGGCTGCTTCTAGAGCCGGACATCTCACAGATCGAGCAAATCCCCGAGCTTGAATGGCTCAGATCCCAGAAATCAGGCACTCTTGTTGTGTGGGAGAAGTTCGACCTGATGATGCAAGATTTTCAGGACAACTTCGAGAGCCCTGCTCTTGAGCGCATGCTGATGGATGTCAAGGCGCATCTGGAGCTGGTATTTCATCGGTTCTTGGAGGACGGCGACCTCAAAATCTCCATCAATGGGACGGCGCTTTCGCCAAGGGATCCCTTCCTGAGAAAGGTTCATGGGAAAAGGGTGCAGCCGCCGGCTCCCCCCAGCACGTACAAGCTGCTCGGCAAGACAATCACCGTCCAGCCCTGGCTTCTGCCGCATCCCAGCAAACTGAGCGCAGCAGACGTTGAAAGGGCAGGAGATCTCCAGCGCTATCAGGGCTTTTACATCTACAGATGCAAGCGCCTGATCATCTGGGGGTCATGGTTCCAGCTTCAGCCGAAGTCGGAATTGTCCCGCCTGGCGAGGATACAGGTCGATATTCCGAGCGACAGGGATTTGGATCAGCTTTGGAATTTGGATGTAAAAAAGTCAAAGGCAATACTCCCCCTCCAGTTGCGGGAGACACTGAAAAAACAGATAGAGAATCTTAGGCTCAAGAGTGACAGGGCATTTAATAAGAGGACGAAGAGGGAGTTGACTGTTGGCGGATTGTGGGTCCGGGAGGTTAATGAATTTGACAACCCGACTTACACTTTAAATATGGAAACAGGACTTCTTGCGGCCATTGTTGAAAAGTATCCGGAAATGAAGGCGGTATTTCGGATGATCGCCGAGGTAGTTCCTGTAAACGCCATCTATGAAGATTTGGCAAACTATAAGAAGATTGCTGTTAAGACAGTCAAGAACAGCAACGATCTTGAAACTCTTAGAGAATTGGGCATGACTGACGAACAGCTCGAATTGTATCGGAGGATGATCGATGAGTTCTGAAACTTTAATTAAAGCACGTGAATGGGTCGAAGACGTGATGAGGTCGTTTCTGTCAGTTCCGGGGCAGACGTTCGATTATTCTAAAATTGATGAGGAGTTTTTGCAGGCATTCAACGAAACGGCTGATCAGGCGGCAAAGACGTTTCCGAAATTTGCTGAACTGTATTCTCTCTTAAGCGAGCTTGATGTAAAGGAAATTCAAGAAGCAATCAAAGAAGAAATTTATTCTAGCAATAATGTTAAATATACCCCCGGGGAAGGGGTCATCAAGAGAGAGCGTCACAAGGAGTGGCTTTCGACAGAAAAAAATAAAATAAGCTGGGATCATTGGACTATTTATAAGAATTATTTGAAAACTAAAAAATTCAAGAGATCAAGTATTGACAATATAGATAAGGTTTCAGACATTGTTGTTGATTTGCTTGAAAAGCCAGATGTTCAAGATCTTCCGATTAGCGGACTCCTCTATGGAGAAGTGCAGGCGGGAAAAACTGCGACTTATACGGCGGTTATTCACAAGGCTGCCGATGCTGGCTGGCGGATCATTATTATTCTTACATCAAATTCTAAGGATCTCAGACTTCAAACTCAGGAAAGAATCAATTTTGATGTACTTGGAGAGGCTAATTCAGCAGACAGCAAGCAGAAATGCATTGGCATAGGGCTTGAGCAGCAAAAATATGAGCACAAAAATGGAAAGATCAGAAAATTCTTTCAAACATTTACCAATACCAATGATGATTTCAGCGTCCGCCAGAAAGGTAGGTCACTCTCCAAGCAGCCAGGTGAAGTCGCTATATTCGTCTGCAAGAAGGAAACTACAGTCCTGAAGAATCTTCAATGGTGGTTTGGAGAAGAAAATTATAGAAACTATACAAGAAATCTTCCGTGCCTCATCATAGACGATGAGGCAGATTGGGCGTCCATTAATACGCGTAGAGATGAAGATCCTACGACCATTAACGAAGGCATCCGCCTTTTGCTGAAGGGGTTTCGTCGATCTGCTTATTTGGCAGTTACTGCTACCCCGTATGCAAATATTTTCATTGATCCTCAGATAGGCAAACGCGATGAATCAAATGTTTTGGCTGATCTTTTCCCACATGATTTCATTGTTCCTGTCATTCCGCCGCCAGATTATTACGGCGTAGAAAAACTTTTTGGAATTGATCCAGAGCTTGGCTACAACAAATTGAATGAGCAAATTGTAATCCCGCTGGGAGAATCGGACGATCCGGAAAGTGAAACATTCAACAGTACATCAGTGACAAAGGGAGATAGGACTGAAAAAGTTCCAAGCAGCTCATTGAAAAAGGGGGATCGAATTGAGAATCTTCCCCCGTCACTCATAAAAGCTATCCGCTATTTTGTCTGTTGCTGTGCCTATACGGACATAAGACTGTCCGATGACTCTAAAGCGACAATGCTGATTCATGTTGACAGATTTATATCCCATCACAAGGATATAGAGGAGCTCGTTCGAAAGTTGCTGGAGAAGGATAAGAATCATATCTATATGTATCAGTCTCTTCCCATCGAAGAGCTGGAAGGGGATCAGACCTATCTGTCGTATAAGGAAATCTGGGAGCATAGCTGCCAAAGAGTTGGAGCCAAAGAGGATGTAGTTCCGTTCTGTGAACTTAGTCAAGTTGCCTTCCGAAAAATGTGGAAACAGAATCTTTATGCGGCTATTAATGCCATACAAATCAAGGTGATAAATGGCAAGTCAAGGGAAAAGGGAATCCTGAAAAAGATATACAGCGAGAAACGTCCAAGATTGATAGCTGTTGGAGGAAATGCCCTCGGCAGAGGGATAACGCTCGAGGGGCTTTGTGTTTCGTATCTGAGCAGATCTCCACAAGCCGCTGACACCCTGCTTCAGTTAGGTCGATTCTTTGGCTATCGGCAGCGCTGTCTTAAATACATGAAGGTTTGGTTGTCAGATTTTGTGTGCAATGCATTTGAGTATGCGGCAGAAGTGACACGGGATTTTCGAGACCGCACGATTCAGATGAACCACAGCAAGATGACGCCTGACGACTTCGGAATGTGCTTAAAGGCAGATCCTGAAGGCATAAGAATGAAGATAACTGCTGCAAATAAAGCCCGTCATTCTGATGTAGTAAAGTTGGATGTGAATTTTGGCGGAGCATATCAAACCCAGCGCTTTATGCCGGATAAAGATGTTTTTTCAGCGAACCAGAAATTTCTCTCAGACTATTTTAAAAAATTGCCAAATCCAGACAAGCGAAATATTACAGTCAGCAAGGTCGCGGGAGACGCAGATATCGTATGGTCTAACATCAGGAATGAGCAGATCCTAGAGCTCCTCGAGGGATTTAAATGCATAGGATGGAGCAGAAAAATGCCGCATAATTTGATGACAAAATTAATACGCGAAGACAATAGTGGAAGAACTTGGGAGATTAGACTTATTTCCGTTTCTGGCACTGAGCCTATAGATGTTTATGGCCTAGGAGAAGAATTTAAGATCGGAGTTCAGAGTAGAGCAGAGTTGATAAAAAAGAAATCACTAATTGGAGATTACTGCATTTTCAGGCGAGGAGCCCTCATGTCAGGGGAGCATATAGCTAGAAGATTTAATGGTGAGAAATATAAGAAGGTACTTGAAGAGCTCCGTGATGGTAAGAGGAATTTAGCTGTTGCAGATGTTCTTGATATCGATCATGAAACAGCGCCTTCGCAGTTGCTCGTTTATACAGCAAGAATCGAAAACCAGCCTGATTTTGATTTTGACTTGAATCAGCTGGTTTGCGGGCTTGCCATCGGATTGCCGATGGACAAAAATCTTCCGCCAAAAAAGAAGGAAACTACATATCAAGTAAATGAAATATATATGCTTGCGCTTGCTGATGATAACTGGAGATAAATATGCGGCTGGAAGATATTGAGGACTCGTTTAACGAGGCAAAGCTTGATGTTGTTTCTCCGTGTTCCTTTGCGGGCGATACTCCTGTGAAGATCTACATAGTGAAGTTGCAGGATGGTTATCTGTTGTCGATCAAATCAACTGACATATCAGGAATTTTTAAAGAAAAAACAAACGCTGTCAGCGTCGATGTTTTCAAAAATCCCGATGGTTCGTGGCGCTATGACATAAAGTTGACGTCCTTCGCCTACAGAGAAATGTTCCTCAAGCTTTGCCTTGACCTTTTTTCCTATGTTAAAAACGAAACGGATCCAGACCTTTATGTTATGAAAATGGGTGCCCGGTATGACAGGTGGTGCCGATTTTGGAGGTCAAGGCATTCCGGCATGTCTGTCCCGGAGAAACAGGGGCTTTTCGGAGAACTTGTATATCTGAACAGGTTGCTGGATTCTGGAGAATCTCCTTTGAATGCCATCTCTTTTTGGCAGGGGCCGCAGGGGGCAGACAAGGATTTCCAGGGAGATGACTGGTGGACTGAAGTCAAAACAGTAAGCAAAGAGGCCGGATCAGTGCATATTTCCTCACTGGAACAGCTTGACAACCGATCTTTTGGCTTCAGCACAAAACCCTGTGTGAGAGGAGAGCTTTGCGTTGTAAAGATCGATAAATCAGGAACGGATAAAGAAATCAGCCTCAGCCAGCTTGTTGAACAAACTCGGAATCGCCTTGCCGCTTCAGAGGAAGCTTTGGCTGTTTTTAATTCCGATATTGAAATGGTTGGGTGGAACGATAATGAGCAGTTTTTCGCCACAATCCAATCTATTTCTTTGTACAAGGCCGATGATGAGAAATTTCCTAAACTAGTCCGAGATACGATTCCAAATTCGATAG
>ODAI014812007.1_pt1 | contig 11618 bp, 10 predicted proteins | sample 1539321 | NCBI WGS metagenome assembly ODAI01 (sample SAMN02144231, study PRJEB22623) | gut metagenome | biome: sheep rumen | host: Ovis aries | place: New Zealand
AGGATGCTCCTGCCGTTGTACCGCACCATAAGGGACGTCAGATAGCGGTAGGGAAGAGGCATCATCCCTCCCGACCCGAGTAAACAAACGTCAATCATATATACCTTTCTTTCATTTCCTCAGCGTTCTCTCCGCCACATGATGAGGGCATCCTCCATAGGGCGTTCGTAGAAATTTGCTCTTACCCCCTCCGTGCGGAATCCGAATCCGCGGTAAAGCTCGATCGCCGGCCGGTTGCCCGCCCGCACCTCCAGGGTAAAGGACCTTACTCCCTTCGCGGAAGACTCGATCAGAAGCGTTTCCAACATGCGCTTCGCGATACCTTTCCCGCGGAAGTCATAGAGCACCGCCACATTCGTGATCTCTCCTTCGCCGAAAATGTCCCTCACGCCGCACTCCCCGACGATCCTCTTCTCTCCGTTCTCCGGCGAGATCTCCGCCACATAATAATAGGCATAAGGAAGCAGGAGCGTCGCGTTGAACACATCCCTCGACCAGGGGTCGCTAAAACACGCCCTCTCCACTTCCAAAACCTGTTCAATATCTTCCGCCGTCATACGGCGGACCGTGATCTTTTCATTCATTCCACGAAGACCTTGTAATTGCGCTTGTCACCGCGCTCGCGCTCCGCCTGCGGGATCCGCAGGTACTCCGGCCTGAAGTCGTCCGCTGAGACCAGCGCCGCTTCGCCCTTTTCAGCGTAGATCTGCGCGGCCCTGACCGCTGTCGAAGCAGCCCTCTGCCGATTCAGATGCGCCGGCGCAATGAGATACGGCACCTGCATCTGTTCGCGCATAGCGCCTTCATTGACAGGCGCGCCGTCCCCAAGGAAGATCACTTCCCTTCCGAGCCGGTTCAGCTCTCCGGCGATCTCAGTGAATGCCACGACGCACTGAGGGCGCAAAATATTCAGCCCGTCTCTGTTCTCATAGATCCCCGTGTAGACCTGCTGCCTTCTCGCGTCCATGAGAGGGCAGATCACGCGGTCCGTCCCGTACAGGTTGCACGCCAAAGAGTCCACTGTCGGGACCGGCAGCACCGGTCTCTCCAGCGCAAGTCCCAGTCCCTTTACAGTCGCGGCTCCGATCCTGAGACCCGTAAACGAGCCGGGACCTGCCGTCACCGCGATCATATCAATGGAGGCCAGATCCAGGTCTACCATTTCCCGCATCTCACTGAGCATGGGCACCAGGCTCTGTGAGTGCTTTTTCTTATATTGTACGCTGTATTCCGCCGTGAGAGTTCCGTCCTCCCAAAGCGCGCAGCCGGCCACCGGGCCGGATGCTTCAATTGCAAGAATTTTCATTGATATTTCCTGATAATTGTGACTTTCTGATAGTTGTGGTTTCTGTAGTTGTCTGCCGCTATATCTCGAGGATCTGCTGCCGGGACCTTTTTGTAAACAAGGGCTTACTCCGGTCTCACCACCGTGATCCTTCTGTAGTCCAGGCCCTTCTCCAGATCCTTCTCGATCCGGACCCAGATCGTCTCCTCGGGAAGGATCTCCTCGATCCGTCCGGCCCACTCGATCAGGCAGACGCCGTCTCCGTATACATAGTCATCGAAGCCGACCTCCTCCATCTCCTCCGGCTCCTCGATCCTGTAAACGTCGAAGTGATACAGAGGAAGCCTTCCCTCCTCATAGATCTGCAGGATCGTAAAGGTCGGTGAACTGACCGGTTCTTCGATTCCAAGGCCCTCCGCGAATCCCTTTGTGAAGACAGTCTTTCCCACTCCGAGATCTCCGATCAGGGCGTACACCTGTCCCGGCTGCGCATTCCGCGCCATCTGATATGCAATTTGTAATGTGTCCTCCCTGCAGGAGGATTCCATGGTCTGTTTTGTTCTTTTCATACTACCCATTATTTCACAATACTCCTGCGAAAACAAGCGAGGGTACTGCTGCCCTCGTCATGAAGCAGGCTTTCTGATCCGTTCCTGCGTTTCCCCGGCCTCACGATTACTGTGAAACCTCGGGTGCCAGATCTCATTTATGGTGGTGCCAGGCGCCCGGCATGAGCGTTTGGGCACAAACGGGACATTTTCCTGATTTGTTCCCCTCGATTTTTCGCCCGTTTGGGCACAGCGAGGCTTTTCACAGGAATTGTTCCCCTTGGTCTGACACAGTATTGGGCACAGATGAGGCAGTTTCATAAAATGTTCCCCCTTCTTTCCCGTTTTCATGGGGAACACTTTTATAAAAATCTCATCTGTGCCCAAATTCTCTCAATTTCAATTAAACTATGGGGAACAATCCGGCGAAAAACTGTGCCTGTGCCCAAATGCCCGCGATCTCCGGTGTACACTTGCGTAAATCGGCCTCCTGTGCCCAAGCGCCACCCCGCGCATCCCACTGGAAGTCCAAACATCAGCGAAGCCGGCGTCACTCCGCCGCCTTTACACTCTCGTGGCCGGCGCTCCCGTACTTGATGATGGGGCTCAGCTTCTTGTAGACGAGCATAGTGATCGCGGAAATGCCCACTCCCTTGATGATATTGATCGGTGCCACCATGAAAACAACAAATGTGGTCAGGTCCTTGACACCCGCGTTGATCGCCTGTCCCATGCCGAGAATGGCTTCCATCGGCATACCGAAGAGCCTGGAGAAGGTGGGAAGCAGGTAGACTGCGTTGAACCATGTTCCGAAGATCGTCATGACGAGTGTCCCGACTATACAGCCGAACAGCGCGCTGTTCTTGGATTTATGGAACTGGTAGATGACCGATGCGGGAAGGACGAGCATGCAGCCGATCAGGAAGTTCGCGAGGTCGCCTACAAATGCTGTGGAAGTCGATTTGAGCATCAGCTTTACGATTTCTTTGATGAATTCCACGAGAACGCCCGCTACAGGTCCGAAAGCGAAACCCGCGATCAGTGCGGGGAGCTCGCTGAAGTCCAGTTTGTAGAAAGAAGGCGCGATCGGAAGCGCGAAATCGAAGCAGTAGAGAATGCCGGAGATCGCAGAGAACATTCCGATCATGACCACTTTCCTTGTCGCAAGGACCCTGTCAGTATCCCCGTTCACCCGCTTCGCCGCTTTCTCGAACGCGTAGGCGACCGCTACCAGCACAAATACCGCAAGCAGGCACACGCCTACAAAACTCGCATTTTCTTTCACTGCATCAAAGAATCCGTTCATTTTCCCTCTCTCCTCCATGTTAAATCGCCGGTGCCACGCAAAAGCCCCGCACGCAATTACGTACGGGGCATAACATCATAATAGCAGGATAAGTGAACACGTCTCACTTCCTCTGCACAGAACCAGAAGTTTGTTCTTCCATCCAGACTGTAACTGTTGGTCCCGGAGTTTCACCGAGTCAGCCGCCGAAGCGGGTCGCGGACTGTACCGCCAGTAGGGATTTTCACCCTGCCCCGAAAAACATCGTGGTTATTAAATTGCATGTCTATTATATTTCGCCCGGGTCGTTCTGTAAAGGGCAACCTCGCAAAAAGCCGGGCTGCTCAGAAAGGACCCGATGGCGGCCGGTACGGCGCCCTTCACTCAGGCGACCGTGATGGCTGCGTATCTGTCGGAGCCGATCACCTTCTCCATAGCTTCCACGGGGTTCATTCCCACGCACTGCATTACCTGACGGAATACAGAAGTGGACATTCCGCTCACCAGCTGTACGCCGGTACGTTTCTTGTCCGCGTGGAAGACGTCGTGGCGGCTGTCCACGTTCCAGAAGACGATGTTAGGGATCTGGTATCCGTTATCTCTGAAGCGGCGTGCCATCTGCTCGTAGAAAGTCCAGTCCTTGTCACCGCAGTAGTCGATCTCCATATCGGAGATGACGATGAGGGACTTGGGCATCTCATCGGCGGAAACGTGGTTCCTCACCGCGATTTCCAGCACGTGCTCGAAAGCAGCCTTCAGATTTGTGTTGTTCTGCCAGTCGTTCATGTCGATGCTGCCGATCTTCTGGGCAAGTGTATCGCCCTTCAGGATCTGGATCCTGGATGTGCTGGAGAAGGACATGAACATGTTGTGGTAAGCACCTGTGTTCCTCTCGGCGAAGTACACTGCCAGGCCGACGGACGCTGCGATAGGCCTGCCGTGCATGGAGCCGGAAGTGTCCGCGATGACCAGCGCGTTAGTGCCCTTCTCAACGTAGTCGGGAAGCTGACGCCACTGAGCTTCCAGCACGTCGTCTTCCGTGATCCTGCAGCCGGACCAGCCGAAATGCGCGACCTTTTCCACGATGTCGTAAGGGTACAGCGCTGCGGAGTGGATGGACTCCTCTCCTTTCACTGCCTTATTGATGAACTGGCCGTAGCGCACCGCGTCGTGCTTCATGAACGCCTTGCGGTAGATCATCATTGCCCTGGAAGGCACTGCGGAGTATTTGATCTCATCCCAGCGGCCTGCGGACATCAGAGCCTCGACCACGCCGATCTGCTTTCTCATGGCGCGCACCAGACGCTTGAACTCGTACACGGAGTAGCCGAGCTTCTGCGCTGTCAGGATGCCGAGCTTCCTTGTGTTCTCGGAAGATGCGTCCGCGGTCTTGATCCACTTTGCCAAAAGAGAGATCGCGTTGCCCTGTTCCAGATTCACACGGTCCTCTTCGAACTGCTTCTTCATAGCAGCCCACATCTCATCCTCCATGGGAGTGCCGATCAGGCTGTACAGATCGTCATACCTTCCGTACACACCGATCAGGTCAAGGTTGGGACGGAGCGCCTCCTGGTGATATTTTGCCATGTACCTGATAAGAGTGCGGAAAGTCTGTCTCTCTCCCAATCCGCCCCTTACGTCACGCGCATAGAATGCGATCTTTGTCGCGAACAGCGGGTCTTCCTTCCAGGCCTCCGCGAAAAGACGCTCGATGCGCTCTTTCTGCGCGGTGCGGAGGGAACCGGCAACGCCGAAGAAATCCAGTCTTGCGTCCCCTGTGGTGTTAAGCGCCACCGCGCCGTTTTCAGTTCTTGTGAATACTGCCATTTTCTTTGCTGCTTCTGCGAAGATCATTGTCGTTTCCTCCTTTCCGGGCCTCATGCCCTTTTCTACTGGATACGATAACACCGCTGTCCCGCCTTGTCATTCAACCCGTGGTATAATCCGCGTCACCTGCACTTGTGTCCGGAAGCCGCCTCGAAATTGTACTTGACGATGCCGAGGTCGATCCTGGTCATGGCGCCGCGTCCCGCAGTGATCACGGGCTCGCCTTCTTCCAGTGAGATGCGGAACTTCTGCTGGTTCATCGCGGTCGGAGCCATAAGGGCGGCCCTCAGTCCGTTCCTGAACCATACTGGCATCTCTTCTTCCGGCACATCGCAGAGCTTTGAAAGCGGTTTGGATTTGTGCTTCGTGCCGGTCTCTTCGCCGTATCCGATCGCAATGACGCAGATCAGTTTCTCGCCGGGAGCCACTTCGGCCTTGCATTTCCCGCGGCTGAAAGTGCCCGCGACCCAGCAGGTGTTCAGTCCCATCCGCTGCGCCTCAATGACGACCTTTTCGCCGTAATAGCCGCCCAGTTCTTCCATATCGGGAAGGGACTCCTCTCCGACGATCGCGATATAATTCCTTACGCCCCTGAACCACCCGTAATGGGCGAGCAGTGTGTCAAAACAGCCCGGATCTTCCAGGATCAGCTGTATATGAAGGCCGCTCTCGGCGTTGCACTCCCTGATCAGTTCTCCCAGCCTGTTCACCAGTTCCTCCGGGATCGGGTCCTCCTTGTACTTGCGCACACTGTGTCTTTCCTTGATCGCCTGTTTGATATCCATATCGTCCTCCTGTTCAAAAGAACGGGCGGAATCACTTAAATGGTCCGCCCGCTGCCTTACTGTAACTGCCTCTTTGTTCCGTTCAATTCACTGATCTATTCACTGATTCCCTCTTCGCTGAAATCCGCATCCATCGCGATGAGGAGCCTGTAGTCCTGAAATTCCTTCTGTACTTTTTCGCAGACTTCCCGATAGACCTTTTTCCGGTCCGCGGCGTCAAAACTCACGACGATGTCAAAACGCATCCTCTTCTCTTTTTTGTCCACATAGAATCCGTGCATCTCACGGACGTAAGGATCCGCGGTCACGATCTTCGAGACCCTTCTCCTCATCTCCGCGGCTTCCGGGTCCTTCGTGTTATAGGAATACACACTGATCGCCGTGAGCGCCACGCCGTGCTTCTCGTACACTTCTCTTGTGATCTTACGGTTCAGCCTGTCCAGCTCATCCGCGGTCATCGTGTCCGGGACTTCGATATGAACGGAACCGTTATAGGAATCCGGGCCGTAGTCATGCAGGATCAGGTCGTATGCCCCCCTGACTTCAGGGTTGCTTCGGATCGTCGCTTTCATCTCTCCCGCCAGCTGCGCGTCCACCCGCTCGCCCAGAATTTTGGAAAGCGTGTCGCGGAGCATCTCAACACCGGATTTGATGATCACGACCGCGATCACCGCGCCGAGCCATGCCTCCAGCGAAATATGGAAGAAGAGATAGATCGCGGCCGCGACCAGGGTCGAAGCGGAAATGACTGAATCCAGGGTCGCGTCCTCTCCTGACCCCTTGAGGGAATCGGAGTTCACTTTCTCGCCGACGCCCTTTACGTACCTGCCCAGAAGAAGCTTCACCACGACTGCCGCAGCGACAATGACGAGCGCGGCAGTACCGTAGTCCGGCGTGTCCGGATGGATGATCTTCTTCACGGATTCCGTAAAGGCCGTGATCCCGGCGTACAGGACCAGGAGCGAGATGATCGTCGCGCTCAGGTATTCGATCCTGCCGTATCCGAAGGGATGCTTCTTGTCCGGTTCCTTGCCGGCGAGTTTCGTTCCCACGATCGTGATCACGGAACTGGCCGCGTCCGAAAGGTTGTTGACCGCGTCCATCACGATCGCGATGGAATTTGACGACAGGCCGACCACTGCCTTGAACGCCGCCAGCGCGATATTTGCCAGAATACCGATGACGCTGGTCCTTATGATGATACTGTCGCGGCTTGTCTGTTCATTCATACTTGACCTCCGTGCAGGAGTGCTCTGCGGATCCGCAAAGCCCTTCCATTTGTCTCTTTACTTCTTAAGCTCCTCTTCGACCGCCGCGCGGACGTTCTTCATGTCCTCGGTGGGTTCGAACCTCGCGACCACATTTCCCTGCCTGTCGATAAGGAACTTGGTGAAGTTCCATCCGATATAAGTCTTGTCACCGTACGCCTTGTTGTTCATATCGGCGAATTTCTTGAGCGCCATGTTCTTGATCCCCTTTCCGAATCCGTTGAAGGGCTTCACAGACGCGAGATACGCGAACAGCGGATCCGCTCCCTCGCCGTTGACATCGATCTTGGCGAACTGCGGGAACTCCGTTCCGAATTTCAGCGTGCAGAACTCGTGGATCTCGTCCTCCGAGCCGGGCGCCTGGTTGGCGAACTGGTTGCAGGGGAAATCCAGGATCTCAAATCCCTGTTCCCGAAGATCCTTGTACATAGCCTCCAGCGGATCATAGTGGGGTGTAAATCCGCATCCGGTCGCCGTATTGACGATGAGCAGGACCTTTCCCGCGTACTCGCCGAGGTTCACTTCGTTCCCTTTTCTGTCCTTTACTGTGAAATCATAGACGTTTGCCATTCTTTTCTCCTCCTTGCCAAAATAGTGCCGCGTCTGCCGCAGCCCTCTCGCTATATCTATTTTGCATAATTCAATTGTGTGCAATTAGTATAGATTCACTTCACCTGTTTGTCAATAGAAACAGCCGAAAAAGTGTTAAAGAATGTGCCGCTTGTGAAGTCCCGGATTTTTTGTTTATACTATTATATGCTTGTTCCGAATGTAATTACGACTGCTTATGTGGAAAAGAGGTCCGAGGCAAAGTGAAACTGATCTTACGGTCTATGGGCAGATACAGAGGAGCGATCGCTCTTGCCATCTTCATCAAGCTCATCGGCACGCTGTCCGAGCTCCTGCTGCCCTATATTCTCGAGCATATCATTGACTTCGTGGTCCCCTCGGGGGATCTCGGGATGGTCCTTATCTGGGGCGCCGCTATGTTCGCGGCGGCTGTCTTTTGCCGTGCTTTTAATGTATACGCGAACCGTATGGCGGTGGACAACGCGCACAGGATCAGCTACGAGATCAGGCAGGCGCTGTTCGAAAAGACCATCAGGCTCTCCGGTCCCCGCTTCGATTCCTTCACCCTTCCTTCCCTTATATCCAGAATGACTTCCGACAGCTACAACGTGCAGAGCGCCGTGCAGCAGCTGCAGAGCCTCTGCGTGCGCGCGCCTATCATGCTGGTCGGCGGTGTTATCGTTTCACTCCTGATGGATGTGCAGCTCGCGCTGATCCTGGTGGTCATGCTGCCGGTCCTGATCCTCCTGATCCTCCTGATCTCCTCCAGGGGCATCCCCATGTACAACGAGGTCCAGCGAAGGCTCGACGCGGTCGTAAGGATCATGCGTGAAAATATTACCGGGATCCGCGTCGTCAAGGCCCTGAGCAAAGAGGATTTCGAGCGCGGAAGGTTCTCCCGGGTCAATAGCGAGCTGACCTCAAGCGACACTGCGGCGGCGACGCTGATGGCCGTTCCCGGTCCCCTGATGCAGCTGTTCCTCAACATCGGTCTCACAGCGGTCGTCCTTGTCGGCGCGGCGCGCGTCAACAGCGGGGAGACGCAGCCCGGTGTGATCCTCGCGTTTCTCACCTACTTCAACATGATCACGATGGGCGTCATGGGCCTTAGCAGGATCTTTACCTCCATGAGCAAGGCGAGCGCCAGCGCGGACCGCATCGCGCAGGTCCTTGACGCTGAGGATGGGTTCACCCTCACAGGCGGGACGGACGCCGGAGCGGGATCCGAAGCCGGTGCCGGGACTGCCGGAGAAGCATCTCCAGATGTTGCCGGCGGAACGGCTCCCGTGGCTGTGGCTGCGGAGGCGAAAGACGCGCCGCCCCTCATCGTATTTGACCACGTAGACTTTTCCTACGGCGAGGACAGCGGAGAGACCGCCGGCTTTGTCGGAGAAGAGCGCGAAAAGGCACTTGAAGACATCTCCTTCACCCTGGGCCGTGGCGAGAGCCTCGGTGTGATCGGTCCCACAGGGTGCGGCAAGACCACGATCATCAACCTGCTCATGGGTTTCTATGCGGCTGACAGCGGCACGATCGCCGTGGACGGAATGGACGTCAGGGACTACGACCCGGACACGCTCCGCAGGAAATTCGGGACAGTATTCCAGAACGACATCCTCTTTAAGGACACGCTCCGTGAAAATATTGATTTCGGAAGGGACCTGTCAGAATCAGACCTTCTTTCCGCCGCGGAGGCCTCCATGGCGAAGGAGTTCATTGACCGCCACCCCGAAGGGCTGGATTACGAAGCCGCCATCAAGGGCGCCAATCTCTCGGGCGGGCAGAAGCAGCGGATCCTTGTGGCGAGGGCTCTGGCCGCCCATCCCGAGATCCTGGTCCTGGACGACAGCACTTCCGCCCTGGATTACCGCACAGACGCCGAGATGCGCCGGCGGATCGGCCTTCATTACGGCTCCTCCGCCCTGATCATGATCGCCCAGCGCGTCTCAAGCATCATGAATATGGACCGTATCCTTGTGATGGATAACGGAAAGATCATCGGGAACGGTACGCACGAAGAACTGATGAAGACCTGTGCGCCCTACAGGGAGATCTGTGAGATCCAGATCGGAGAGGCCGTACACTGAAGATGGATTACGAAAGAGGTATCAGGAATGCCCGGAAAAGGTGACCGCGGAGGTAAAAAAGAAAGACCGAAGGACGTAAAGGGTGCCCTGCTGCGCATCCTGTCCTATCTCAGTATTTATAAATGGAGCATTCTGGGGCTCCTTCTTCTTGCTATGCTCAGCAATATCGGCAACCTGTTCGGTCCCCGCTTCGCCGGAGCCGCGATCAGCGTCGCGGAGAAGGGCTTCAGGCAGGGCGTCGGGCATGTTGACATGGCCATGGTGCGCCATTACGCCCTGCTCATGCTCGCGGCCTATATCCTGTCCAACATCTTATCCCTGCTCGTTACCGTCGGAATGACAAGGATCGGCAGGCGCGCCGCGCAGAATATGCGGAGAGACGTCTTCGATAAGCTGATGAAGCTGCCTGTTGACTATTTTGACCGGAACCAGGCGGGCGATATCATCAGCCGCGTCTCCTACGATATCGATGTGGTGTCCACCAGTCTCTCTACAGATGTGATCCAGATCACCACGAGCCTGATCACCGTGACAGGAAGCTTCTTCATGATGTGCACGATCTCGCTGCCGCTGGTGCTCTGCATGGTGTTCACGATCCCCGTCTCCGTTCTCTTCACCCGGCACATGGGGCGCCTGACCAGGCCGCTCTACGCCGCCCGGAGCGCCGCCTACGGAGAGATGAACGGCTACGCGGAGGAGATGTTCGGAGGACAGAAAACGATCCTCGCTTATGCGCACGAAGACGAGATCTGCCGCCGCTTCGGCGCTGTCAACCGCAAAGCCGCGGAATGCTACAAGGAAGCGGACAGCCTCGGAATGACCATGGGGCCCACCATAGGCATGATCTCCAACTTCGGCCTCGCCGCGATCGGAATGGGCGGGGCGCTGCTTTACATGAACGGGATCGTCAGCCTCGGCCAGATCTCGAGTTTTGTTCTGTACAGCCGCAAATTCTCCGGCCCCATCAACGAGATCTCCAATATCGTCAACGAGATCTTCAGTGCCCTCGCTGCCTCCGAGCGCGTTTTCCGCCTGCTCGACCAGCCGGAAGAAGCGGCTGACATCTACGGTGCGGTGGAACTGACGGACGCGAAAGGGCACGTCGAGGCTCAGGACATCCGGTTTGGCTATATTCCCGGAAAGTCGATCCTGCGGGATTTCTCCATGGAGGCGGCGCCCGGACAGACTGTCGCTCTTGTCGGCCCTACCGGCGCAGGTAAGACGACCGTCATCAATCTTTTGATGCGCTTCTACGACGCGCAGGAGGGAAAGATCCTCGTGGACGACCTTGCTCATGAGAACTACACGCGGACAAGCCTGCGCCGCAGTTACGCCATGGTCCTGCAGGATACCTGGGTCTTCCGGGGTACCATCTTCGAAAATATTGCTTACGGGAAGGAGAACGCGACGATGGAAGAAGTGGTGCAGGCCGCCAAAGCGGCGCGCATCCACAATTACATCATGCGCCTTCCCCAGGGTTATGAGACCGTCATCACCGAGGACGGAGGCAATATTTCCAAGGGCCAGAAACAGCTCCTCACCATCGCGAGGGCGATGCTCTACGGGACCAGGATGCTGATCCTCGACGAAGCTACGAGCAATGTGGACACCTCCACCGAGCGGCAGGTGCAGAAAGCGATCCGCTCGCTCATGAAAGACCGCACTTCCTTCGTGATCGCGCACCGCCTCAGCACGACCCGGGAAGCGGACCGGATCCTCATCAGAGAGCATGGGGATGTCGTGGAGCGCGGCACGCACAGTGAGCTCATGTCAAAGAGGGGCGCTTATTACAGGCTGTATGCGAGTCAGTTCGAGTGATGCTTGTGCGGGCGGCGGTCGGTTCGAGTGCAGTTTGCTTGGGCGGCGGGCAGCTCGAGTGCAGTTTGCTTGAGCGGCGGGCAGCTCGAGTGCAGTTTGCTTGAGCGGCGGGCAGCTCGAGTGCAGTTTGCTTGGGCGGCGGGCA
>ODAI010655634.1_pt1 | contig 11616 bp, 8 predicted proteins | sample 1539321 | NCBI WGS metagenome assembly ODAI01 (sample SAMN02144231, study PRJEB22623) | gut metagenome | biome: sheep rumen | host: Ovis aries | place: New Zealand
AATCTTGTCTGCACGCAGCTCCGCTATAGCCTGAGCCACACAGGCTGCAACCTGCTCCTCTGTTGCCATCTCTACATCGTCAACGCTGACCACTTCCACGCCATTGCAAAGCTGAAGCATGTCAATCACTGTCTTGCTGATGTCCTCCTGAACATCCAATTCTATTCTTTTCATCTTCTTCTGAGTTTTTGCGAGCAGTGTTGAGGCAGTCGACTTTTCTCCTAGGTAACTCTCACAACAACTCAGGGTTCAACAATTTTAATCTATTTCGTCAAATACAGTGGGACAATAGCGCTTGAACTGTTTTTTAAGATGTTCCTCCACATGCAATATCTTTCTTAGCGGGATGCACATCTGTTCCTCAATAAAGTAGAAGAATCCTCTCAAATTCCTGATAATATCATGAATATCATCATATTTCGTATTGTCAGTTAAGACACGACCATCCTCACCAACGAACATGTCAACACGATATCTCACATCCCCTGTACCATTGGTTTTTACTTCATGTATTACAATCTGCAGTTTTTGAAGTTCCCTATCATAGCTGATGCCATTCTTTCGCATCTCTTCCATTCTTAAGGCCATTTTGTGGAAAGAATCAAAACCACGTATCAATATCTGCCCCATCATCTCAACCACCAACGTAGCATCAACTTGCTTGCCTTCCTCGCCAAGGAGATAATAGTCCTTATAATCTTCACCATAATAGTCCAGATGCGTCAGGAAGTTCTCTACTGGTCTTCCTGGCGTCATAATCGTCAGTCGAGGTCTGTTGTCAGAACCCATACCTTCAAATTCACAGATAAAGAATTCATAACCTGTTGAATCGACTAAAAAAACTTTTTTTTCCATAATAAAATAATGATTTTAAAATTAATTAAATATTGTACGAGTGCGAGGTAACCCTCGCGTTTTTAGAATTCCAAGTCCTGATCCTCCATAGATGAATCATCAGGATTAACGAGAGAATAATAGATCCAAGGCAGCCAATTTTAGAGCTACCTTCATGTAGTAAGTTGTACCCTTATTGGGATTTTGCAAATATGTCAATCATCACCGCAATTTCACCCCTTTTTGGATTTGATTGCAGTGCAAAGGTAGGACTGATTATTGATTTCAAAAAATTAAATCATCAGTCAAAAAAATCTCCCTGAAACTCGTTTAGTTTCAAGGAGTTACAAAAATTTGAGATTATTTGAGAAGGGGTTTAAAATACTAAATTTTGGCAACTTTCAAGAATAATCTTTCTTTGTCTGTGCCTAATTTGTCCATAACGTATTGCGTAGTCCATTTCGAAAGCTTGGATTTATAGTCACTTGCCCCTTCATCGATGTAGCGTTTGAGCGAATCTTCTTTTGGTTTCTGAACAATAGAAGAAAGAGCTTTTGCTAAATCATGTGAGGTTGTATCGAGAGTAAATACTTTCTTTGTCGTCTTAATCATTCCAAGCATATTACATATCAGCGTATACTTTGATTGTCCTTTTAATTTAGCTTGCACTTCTATTTTATTATCACCAGAAAATGCTTCGCGCAAATAGTGCGTAAGGAAGTCTTTATCAACATCTTCTTTTAATAGACTGTTACAACTTTCAATTACCTCTAAAGATTTATTCAAAACATCTTCTAGAAGGTTATCTTCATAGAATCTTAAGTGCTTTTTCAAATTAGGATTACATTCTGCCATATCATCGTGAATATGAAGTAATATATAGTCAAAGTATATAAGACTATCCCCTTGCTTATCTGTGATTTCTCTATAATGTTTATAGATGTATTTCCCTAATTTGGTATAATCAAGACAAAGAATATCTTCTTTGAAATAAACGTATTTTGAAAAGCGTGCACATTCTATTTTGATGTTTTCTGGCACATTCATATCCTCTTCCAAAGCATCTTCAGATATACTGATGAGACAGTTTGCGATATCTCGTTTAACAGGTTTAATATCATAACTGAATACACCACTCGCCAACATCTTCAATAGCTCTTGGTCACGTTTGTCTTTCAGCACCTGAAAATCCTTATAGTCGTGATCTTCCTTCCAGTTGTCATAGTCATTAATAGCTCTCTCAGCAAACAAGTCATCATCTCTATAGAGAAATCTGTACCAGAAATCTTCGCATTGGAAGTCCTTGATATTTGATTTCTTTTTACCGATACTATAAAGAAGAGAGAATGTATTCTTAATTGCAGTATCGAGAGCATATACTATATCACGGGGAGAAATATTAGCATCACCACATAAATAACGCAACCCAGTCTTAAATCTCTCCGCATTATCCGATTTAAACGAATAGCCTTCTTTATCCAGTGGAAAGGTGTCTATCATTCTATTGATTTCCGCATCATTATTAGGGTCCTCTTTATAGAGTGATTCGTCTTGTAATTTACGATAATCAATATGCAAATAATTGAATAATGAGACGTCGATGTATGCATCTTCAAAATCCAAAGATGTTTTCATTTGTTCGTCAGTATCAGCTAATTTTGTAACCAACTGATATAATTCATTAACCAACCCCGTAGCATACATGCGACGAGAAATGGGTGTCAGTTCATCAAAGTGACTGGCGACAAACTCTAGATGTAGTAATAGAAATTCTATTTTTTGATATAGTAGCATCTTTAGTTATTGTTGTTATTGAAAAGCGTGAGCACATCAGGCAATGCAAAATCACTCCAGGCTTTGCCGACCTTGACAGACTTCCACACTGCACAAATGATGTTCACGCTGTAGTTTGTTTTCTACGCGCAAGCGCCACTTGTCGCATCTGTTGGTCTGCGTCTGTCTTTTCTTTCTATTTGGCAAATTTGGAGTGATCAGATGAACGCTGCTACCTCGTTGGCGACTCGCTTTCCTTGACTACCTATAGGGATAGCCTCCTATAATTCTATCTTCCCTATTTTCTACTCATTAGTATTTATGAATTTATTCAAATATGCTTTTAATTTCGCTATCACCCTCTGTTTCGTCTCTCCGCTTTCAGGCAGGAAAGGATTAGCAGGGGGCAATATACTGGCAATGCGTGTACCTGTCTCTGTTATATATCCGTCTTGGAAGGCACGGGTTATAAATAACCTCGTCCTATCAGCGTTCAAGTGTTCTTCTTTGATAATGACATTCAGTTGCCTTATCTTCTCTTGTTTTATAAATTCTTCCCAGTCATCCCCCACATCCTTACCTTTTTCAGGTGTCATCTGGTCAATGAATTTCTCTATCAGTTCACGCTTGTCACGCATGTCTGGACTGGCATCTACCTGCTTCCTGATTTGCACAATAATATCCCTATCCTGACAGTCTGAATCCTGATAGCTCTGTATAAGTTGCAGAATGTAATGGATGTTTATCTGGTCGTGACGCACCAGCTCAATCTCAAAGATGATATCATCATTAATTGTCTCTTTGTCATCGCTATGATTGGGCTTACGGAACTCCTCGTAGTAATTGTAGTACCAGCCCTTATAATCCTGATAGTCCATCTCGCTGATAATCTTTGCCTTTTCGTCAAAGGCATCAAAGACATTCAGCACGTTTCTCAGTCGCAGAATCTCACCTATCAGACGAATGAATTCCTTTTTCTTCTCTTCGTCCAGAATGTTGCCCATCTGTTCCAGTGGAAACTCACTCAACAGGCGAGCTATCAACTCTGTATATGGTTCATGGTGCCTGCCTTTAACGTCATCATACCCTTCGCTGTAGTATTCCTCATACGACTTCATGAAGACCATGCCTCTGGCGTTGGGGTCACCGAATATACGCAGACTCTCGTCCGTTGCCTCTTTCAAATTACGAAAACAAACTATGTTTCCACAATCCTTCACAGAGTTAAGAATGCGGTTGGTACGACTATACGCCTGCAATAGTCCGTGCAATTTCAGGTTTTTGTCTACCCACAGTGTGTTCAGCGTTTTAGCATCAAATCCTGTCAGGAACATACCCACCACTATCAGGATATCTATCTCCTTGTTCTTCATGCGGAGTGACACATCTTTATAGTAGCTTTGGAAGTTGTCGCCATCTGTCGAATAATTACAGCCAAACATAAGGTTATAGTCCTTAATGGCTTTCTCCAGTGCATCGCGACTCTGTAGGTCCATTTTTTCTGTTCCCTCTGGGTTCTCATCCTCAAAGCCCCATTCATCCTCCTCAGCTTCATTGGCTGAGTAGGTATAGATAGTGGCAATGCGCAGGTTTGGAGAACCTGGCTCTTGTAACTGCTTCTTGAACTCATTATAGTACAGGATGGCAGCCTTCACGGAATCTACAGCAAATATACTATTGAACCCACGTGTTTTATACGTATGCTTCTCCTCCTTTGCATTACGTCCTTTCTTTACAACCTCATCAATGTTTAGCAGTTTATTGAAATTGTACGCTTCATCTTCTTGTTTGGTTTTCTCGCCAAATCGGTCTATGATATAACGTGTCACAATACTGATACGCCTGGAGTCGTGTAGTGCCTCTTCTGTATCAATGCCCCACACCAACTTACGATCCACGTCGTTCTTCATCTTCATGGTTGAATCGTAGTCTACATGGAATCGCAAAACATTGTTATCGCCAATGGCATTGATAATGGTGTAGGTATGAAGGGGTTTCGTAGGTCTGCCATTCTCATCAGGTTCTCCACCAAATAGCTGTGCAGTTGTCTGGTATTTACTGCTTGCACTGGCATTTTGCGCCTTGATAGGTGTTCCTGTAAAGCCAAACATCATGTATTTCTTTACGCGCTTCACTATCAGCTTGTGCATATCACCAAACTGACTCCTGTGGCACTCATCAAATATCAACACAATGTTTTCTTTCTGCAATACTTCGCGCAAACCCTCGTCCTTGTCATAGATGCCAGGCTTCATCAGGTTCGACAACTTCTGTATCGTGGTGATAATGATATGGCAGTTGTTGTCCTTTATCTGTCGTTGCAGTACCCTTGCTGACGTGTTCGAGTTGGCACACTCAGGCTCGAAGTTATTATATTCCTTCATGGTCTGATAGTCCAAGTCCTTTCTGTCAACCACAAAGAGTACTTTCTTTACCTGTTCCATTTGAGATGCCAACTGTGCTGTCTTAAAAGAGGTCAGCGTCTTGCCTGAGCCTGTGGTGTGCCAGATATAACCACCTGCCTTTGTCGTACCCTGCCATTTGTTATAGATGGCAGTCTGTATGCGTTGCAATATCTTCTCTGTAGCTGCTATCTGGTATGGACGCATCACCAGCAATTGCTTATCCACATTGAACACGCAGTATTTTGTCAGCAGGTTCAATATGGTGTGTTTAGCAAAGAATGTCGTGGTGAAGTCTCTCAGATCTGTCAGCCTGTTGTTCTGTTGGTCAGTCCAATACGACGTAAACTCAAAGGTGTTTCCCTCCGTCTTATTCTTACGAGAGGCATTCTCTGCTTGCTTCTCCTTTGCATAGCGAGTAGTGTTCGAATAGTATTTCGTCTCTGTACCGTTGGAAATAACGAATATCTGCACAAAATCAAACATAGCTCTGCCTGCCCAAAACGAATCCCTTAAGTAGCGGTCTATTTGGTTAAAAGCCTCCTTGATGGGTACACCACGCTTCTTCAGTTCTATGTGTACCATAGGCAGGCCATTCACCAGTATTGTCACGTCGTAGCGGTTTTTGTAGGTGCCTCGATTCTCCTCATACTGGTTAATCACCTGCAACCTGTTGTTATGTATGTTTCCTTTGTCTATCAGCTTTATGTTCTTTGTCTTCCCATTATCCAGTTTCAGGTCGAGGATATAGCCCTTGCCCTGTATCATCTCTGTTTTGTCGAGGATGGTCATCTGCTCGCTGCTTATCATGGGCAATAGTCGAGTCCACTCATTATCGCTCAACACCACATCGTTCAGTGCTTGCAGTTGATGACGAAGATTCTCCAGCAGGGCAGCCTCGTCTTTAACTTGGACGTACTCATACCCTTGTTCCACCAGTTGTTTGATTAGCGCATTCTCCAGTTGCGCCTCACTCTGGTAGCCTTCGCCAGACTTAGGCTCTACATTGTAGTGCGCCATCACCGTCTGGTCCTTTTCTTCTAATATGATTTTGTAGTCGTCCATTTATGAAATAGCAATAGAATTATAATTTACCAATCATTATCCGTTGATTGATAAGCGCCCTTAAGTAATGAGACTAAAAGGTTATCAAACAATTCACTAATTCCGTTATATGCATTTTGTGTCATATCAGAGTTTTGTATTGTGTAGTTTCTATCTGGTGGTATAATTGTGCCCACAACTGCAGATTTTATATAAGGTAAATCAATACGTATTTTACCATCTTTAAATTTGAAGCTAAGTCTATAATCTATAGAAGTAAATACTAAGCACGTTTCATCCATAAAAAAATATGGATTCTTGGTTACACGTTTTGCTTTGTCAAACAACATTTTCGCATTTATTGTTAGCGCATCGTACTCAATCTTTGTTACAACTTTATCTATATCGACATAATAATTATTTAATGATAAAAGCATTTTGTTATAAAGATCTTTTTGGCTATAACCATCAGCATTTATAACTAAATAATTTTCTCGTGTTCCTTTAAATTCAAAAGAAGTTCCGTCGTTATATATTTCAAGATAAGAACCCTGTAACTCAATTTCTTTTTTAGGTGTAGGTAATACTACTTCTTGTTCTACTTTTGCTGCTTTAACTTGTTTTACTGTCTTGGCGGCAACTGTTTTTTTGTTTTTTGTTTGAGCATAGGATATCATTGCAGGCATCATCAAAGCTAATAAAAAAATAAGTTTTTTCATACTCTAAAGTTTTAAAAAGTTAGTAATTTATTACGGTAATACTCATATTGTTTCTCACGTTGTTCGAGTTGCTGCTCCAAGTTATGAACAGAGGTCTCGAAGGTGTCGAGGATAGAAACAATGCGATTTTGTTCTTCTATTGAAGGAAGAGAAACTTCGTACTTTGCCATATTCTCACCAGATATACGAACAACTTTTGCCCCTGTTGCATATTTTACTTTGAATTGCATAAACTTATGAGTCAAAAATTGATAGCCCATAAATTTGCCATTCTGATTATGATGATAAATAAAAGCATCACCACTTACTGCAACTTCTTCGTCTCCGAGCCATACAAAAGGTTTTGCAACACCTTCGGCATCTTCCGATGTTGTTGCTAAAACAACATCACCTTTTTTTGCTTTCTTGCATCTTCTATAAAGAGGCTCTTCAACTTTTGAGATTGTTTCTGTTGCAGAAAAACCATATCTGGCATGTATTTGCCCATAATGAATACAACCAAAGCCTTCTTCAACGAAATTACTCTTTTGAATTCCATTACCTCTAATAAATACGCCAATTTCTCCCAACGTTTTCATTTCGACTCCCTCTTTCCCTTCAAAGTCAAGGAATTGGTCACGATAATACTCATACTGCTTGCGACGCTGGGTTATTTGCTCTTTCAGGTTCTCAATGGAACTTGTGAACGTATCTAAAATGCCCACAATTTGCTGTTGTTCTGAAAGAGAGGGTATTGGTATTTCTATTTGTTTAATCATAGCCAAATTCAGGCTAGTTAAAGCACCTTGAGCAGATGATTTTATTCTAAAATAATCTTTAGCTAGACAATAGAAAACATATTTGTAATTTGCAATAGATTCATCTGTTTCAATTGCGCAAACAGATTGGTTTGCAGATGTCTCAAAATCAACAATTGCAGATTTCGCAACAGTAGCTCCTGTCATTGCCATAACAACACTACCTTTTCGAATAAGTTTAGCTGAAGAATTATCGTATCCAGTTTGTGTAATATTTCTTTCTGCAGTAGTTATAATATTAAAATCAATCTCCCCAGATCTAATCCAAGGGATATTTCCGTCATAATATTCTTCATGCTTAGTGCTAGGTGTTCCACCAGCAAAAACATTTGATGATATTTCATTTATTGTCTTCCACTTCACCATATTACAACTGCGATTTTAGTTCTTCTATTTCTGCCTGGAGTGCAGCCATTTCTACACGAAGATGAGATGCTGCTGACACCTCAACTCCATAACGCATACTTTCCTCCATAGCTGTTAGTTGTGCCTGCTTTCTTGCTATAAGGTTGCGAATATGTTTCTTGCTGCTCCTACGAGAATGACGATAGGAAAGACATGTAACGATGAAAGTTGCTATGGCCACTATCAGCGTCCATACTTCTATCGTGTTATATGTCCTTATCAGCTCCTCCATACGCTATTCTCCTAACTCTTTGATACTCTCCCTTATCCTTTCAATTATATTCTGGTATTGGTTTACTTGTTCTTCTAAAGCATGAATGCGTTCTTCTTTTTGAGCAAGCTCATCCCTTAATAACGTAATCTCATCATTTCCTATATTCAGAGTATTGCGATAGGCATCCCATAACGCCTGCATATGATTTTCAAATGGAACGTTACATGAATAAACAACCTCTTCTCTATGTCGTAGTTTCATTACTTGATGAGACCAGGATCCTTCATAATTAATACTTATGGTGCAATCATTGCCTATGATTCCTCCCAAATTATGACCATTATGATTTATAAACTCTGGTTTATACCAATTATGCCAATTTGTTACTGCCAACGCTGACTTGCAATGAATTAATATGCATTGATATGTACCATCTAATACAGCAGAGTCATATGCACAAGATACTTCGTTATTTTCGGATATAGCAACGTAAAGCGTATTTATGTATCGTTCTACATCTACCGACCCAAGTGAATGTCTATATTTCCATAGGCTTTTTTTTGCCAACTCAATAAAATCAATCATAATTAAGCAAATTATAGGTTATTAATTATTATGTCTATTCTCTGATTCAATTCATTGCCTTCAACAACAAGCGTCTTGAGTTTTGCATTGACCTCAGCGATGTTAATCACCTCGCGAGTATCTTCCTGCTCCACATAACTGCTGACGCTGAGGTTGCAGTCGTTCGCAAGGATATCGTCATTCTTCACCAACTTAGCCAGATATTGCTCATCCTGGCGGTTGGCATACAGCGCCATAATCTGATTCTGATGTTCTGGCAGGAGGATGTTTTTATTGCCATCTTTTTGGAATAGTTTGCTGGCATCTATGAACAACACTGAACTATCCTTCTTCGCACTCTTTTTCAGCACAATGATACAGGTGGCGATACCCACTCCATAGAAGAGGTTTGATGGTAACTGGATAACAGTATCAACGAAGTTGTTCTTAACTAGGTATTGACGAATCTTTTTTTCGTCACTTCCTCGATAGAGAACGCCAGGGAATTCTACGATAGCAGCGGTGCCCTTCTCTGACAAGTGCCATAGCATGTGCATGGTAAAAGCCAAGTCGGCAGCACTTTTGGGTGCTAACACTCCTGCAGGGGCATAGCGCTCGTCATTGATTAATATTGGGTTGTCCTTACCATCCCACTTTAAAGAATATGGAGGATTAGAGACAATAGCATCGAAGGGTGCATCCTGCATGTGCTGGGGTTTCAAGAGGGTGTCTTCCAGACGAATGTCGAAATTATCAAAGTTTATGTTATGCAAGAACATATTAATTCGACAAAGGTTGTATGTTGTTGGGTTCACCTCCTGCCCAAAGTATTGCAGATTGGGATTCTCCTTGCCAATAGTTTTGGCAAATTTCAACAGTAACGAACCTGAACCACAGGCAGGGTCGTACACCTTATTAATGTTGGGATTGTCATAAGATGCCAAACGCGCCAATAACTCTGAAACACGCTGTGGTGTGAAGTATTCGCCACCACTCTTGCCTGCCAGCGATGCATACATCTGCATCAAGAACTCATAGGTGTCGCCAAAGGTGTCGTTTTCAGTATCGTTATACTTCGAACCTAAATCCATCTGTGACACCGTTTGCAGTACCTTGGCTAACAGCTGATTGCGCTTGATAACAGTTGAACCCAATGAGGCACTATCTACTGCGAAGTCACTAAACAATCCTCGTAGGTCATCCTCTGAGGCTGTGCCCAGTGCGGAGTTCTCAATGCTACGGAATATATGGGTCAGTCGCTCATTCAGATTCTCGTCCTTATCAGCCACTTTCACCACATTCTGAAACAGCTGTGAAGGCAGTATGAAGTATCCCTTCTCTTCCACCATCTTCTGTCGTACGTTTTCAGCCATTTCGTCGCTGATTTGACTATAATCAAAATCGGGCTGGCCTGCATCCTTCATCAACTGGTGGATATAATCGCAGATATTCTCTGAGATAAAGCGATAGAAGATGGAACCTAAGACGTAAGCCTTAAATTCCCAGCCATCTACACTGCCACGCAGATCGTTGGCTATCTTCCATATTGTTTTGTGCAGTTCTGCACGTTCTTGTTGATTTGACATATATCTTATTTTACGTTACGAATCTTATTAAAACCTCGCTATCCTCACGAACCACGAGGGGAACCTAATGTTATTACTATAAAATACTACTATGTATGCGTCACGCGGCGTCCACGTGTGCATAATTCCGTTTTTCAAAACCTCGCTATCCTCACGAACCACGAGGGTACAAAACTACTTTCTAAAATGCATATTGAAAGGCATCACGTGACTTCCACGTGTGCATAATTCTTTTTTAAAAACCTCGCGAACTTCACAGCGGACGAGGTACGAATAATAATTTCTTTTTCAACCATAAATTAAAACAAACACAGCAACGCTATGCTGTGAGGATATATATTTTACTTAATCACTACTTTAACAGCCTTGTCGCCAACCTTGACTATGGCGATGGAGCCAGGTTGTATGCTGGTGGCGATGGTGGCTACGTTGTTTTGACTGATGGCTGAGCCAACTTGCTTACCATCCGTGGTGTATACAGTGACATTGGTTCTGTCGTCCACACCTTCTACGGTGATGAATCCGTTGTCCGTCTTTACCAGAACGGGGCGGGCAGCTATCTGAGCCACACCATTCGTAATGCCTTCCGTCTTGGGCGAAGCATCTATCCAACAGAGGGTAGCTGTGGCTACGTCGGAGTTGTCGTAGCCTGACTTGGTGGCATAGACTCTTATGTTGTATGTTACACCTAGTTGCACTTCACTTCCACTTCCAGCTTTGATGTCTGAATCAGATATTGAGTAGTGGCAAGTTGCTCCCTCCGTGCTGCAAGCGAATGTCAATTTCCCGTTCGCATAACCGATGGTTGGTTTCTTACATTTCTCAAGCGTGGTACCTCCGCCTCCTGTTCCTTCCTCTATAAACAAGAAATCTTTCCAGCCTTCCGTAGCCTTGTACTTATCGATTGTACCCTTGGGTACATACAACGTTGCATTATAGAAAGTGTTAATAGAGAAAGTTCTCTTGTCCTGTATATTACCATATATTTCAAATGGGTTCTCAATTAGAGAAACCACATAAGGAAAATCTATCCCATCGAAAGCACCATAACCAATACTAGTCACACTGTTGGGGATGCTGATGGAGGTAAGTCCTGTACAATTGCGGAAAGCATGAAAACCAATCCTCGTAACGCTATTGGGGATGGTGATGGAAGTAAGGCTAGTACAACCAGTGAAAGCATTATCTCCAATATTCGTAACGCTGTTGGGGATTGTGAAAGAGGTAAGATTGGGACAATGGTAGAAGGCATTATTCTCAATACTTGTCACGCTGTTG
>ODAI013861493.1_pt1 | contig 11616 bp, 12 predicted proteins | sample 1539321 | NCBI WGS metagenome assembly ODAI01 (sample SAMN02144231, study PRJEB22623) | gut metagenome | biome: sheep rumen | host: Ovis aries | place: New Zealand
CGCACTTATATGCGGGCGGAGACCCGCAGGACATAAGCGCGGCACCCCATGCGGATCATATACGGGAGACCAGGCGGAAGGAAAGGGGGCGATAATCGGATATTTCGGAGACAATAAAAAGGGATCCCCGGAACGAAACCGCGCAGGCCTGCGGGGATTTTCTCAATTTTGTAAACCCCTAAAAAAGGCTAAATGCGAGAAATGCAAGGCAATAAAAAAGGCGGGGCAGTAAGCAAAGTTATTTACTTACTCACAGCAGACGGGGCAGAGCTTTTCTTTTATCGGCACCAAACCCCGGAAGACATAAAAAGGCGGCTACGATCCGGCAAGACGCGCAGCCGCCAACAGACGAACCGAAACAGCAATTATGAGGGATATTGCCGCCCGGCAATCCCTATCATAGCACACACCGGGCAGGAATAGGAGTTTTTAATTCATGGACAGGAACGAAGCAAAGCAGGCAATTAAAGAGCGGATCAGTTGCACGTTGTACTTGATAAAGTCAAAAAACGGCTTGTACTGCTGCCCATTCTGCGGCAGCGGGACAGGGCGGAACGGCACGGGAGCGTTAAAACTGTATGATACTAACACATGGACTTGCCACAGTTGCAAAAAGAGCGGGGACGTAATAGACCTTTACCAGAAAATAAACGGCGTGGACTACGCAGAGGCATTAAAGGAGCTTGCAGAAAGCGCGGGCGTAGAAATAGACCCGTACCGGCAGGAAAGCCCGCAGAGGACGCGAAAAGCCCCGCAGAACGGCAATAGGAGCGCAGACAGGGGAAAACCCGCAGACAGCCCAAAAAGCCCGCAGAGAGCCACAGGGGGCGCAGAGGACACGGCGAACGACTACAGCCAATACTACATGGAGTGTGCGGAACGCATAGAAGACCCCGCGGCGGTATCTTACTTAAAGGCACGGGGAATCAATCTTGATACCGCCATAGCCTGCGGCATTGGCTACGACCCGGCATGGATCAGCCCCACGACGCGGCGCAACCAGCGGGCGAAGGGCAAGGACTGGCTGCCGGAGCCGACGGCAAGAATAATCATACCGACCACGGAAAGCCATTACATAGCAAGAGCCATTAACCCGGACGTAAAGCAGTATGCAAAGATGAATGAGGGCAAGCCGGGGATATTCAATGCGGGCGTGGTATATGACGATAAATACGAATCTGTATTCGTGACGGAAGGCGCATTTGATGCATTGTCAATTATCGAAATGGGAGCCGCTGCCGTTGCGCTGAATTCTACAAGCAATGTAAAGTTGTTTCTGAAGCAGCTTGAAGCGAAACCGACGCGGGCAGCCCTGATTTTATGCCTTGATAACGACGATCAGGGAAAGAAAGCCGCTGCCGAACTGAAGCAAGGCTTAGTTGACTTAGGCATTGACTACGCTACGGCGGATATTTGCGGCGAATATAAAGACCCAAACGAAGCCTTGACGGGGGACAGGGAAAAGTTTTTTTCCGCAGTATGGGACGCGGCAGAAGCGGCAAAGAGAAAGCCCGATAACATGCGGGACTATATAGACAACTGGTTAATATCGGACATATCCGCACTGGAGACCGCAAAGGACATCAAGACGGGATTTGAAGAACTGGACGAAAAGAGCGGCGGTTTAAATCCGGGCTTTTATGTAATTGCCGCAATATCATCATTGGGAAAGACGACCCTTGCAGTGCAAATAGCGGACAATTTAGCGGCAGCGGGGCGTGACGTTCTATTCTTCAGTCTTGAAATGTCCCGGCTTGAAATCCTCACAAAAAGTTTTGCGCGGATATTGGCGCAGGAAGACCCGGAAAGCAAGATAACAAGCCTTGCACTCCGCAAGGGGTTTTACAAGGACAAGCTGAAAGCGGCAGCGGAGCTATACAAGGAAAAGGGCATAGCGGATCATTTGAGCGTGATAGAAGGAAATTTTAATTGCACCATTACATTTATTCGCGCTTACGTGTATGACTATATAAGGCGCACCAACGCGCGCCCTATAGTGTTCATAGACTACTTGCAGATAATGCAGCCCACGGACGAAATGAAGGGCAAGGGCGCAAGAGAAGTCATAGACAGCAACGTAACGGAGCTAAAGCGGATCAGCCGGGACTACGGCATAACTGTTTTTGCAGTATCCAGCGTGAACCGGGCAAACTATCTTACTCCGATAGATTTTGAAAGCCTGAAGGAATCCGGCGCAATAGAATTTACTGCTGACGCAGTATGGGGCTTGCAGTTGCAATGCCTGACGCAGAACCCGATATTTGAAGCGCAAAACAAGATAAAAGAGAAGCGGGAGACCATAAAGGCGGCAAAGGCGGAAACGCCGCGGAAGATAGAGCTTGTTTGCCTGAAGAACCGCTACGGCGTGGCTACTTTTAGTTGCAATTTCAACTACTATCCGGCAACAGATTTATTTGTGGGAGCCGATAAAGAGGGATTTTACAAGAGTTACGGGGCAGACCCTACAACCGGCATATTGAAAGACGATGCAGAGATAACGGCGGAAATCTGAACAACGTATCATACAGGGGCGACGGCATGAAAACCGCTGCCCCTTTTTCATTGTGTTCTATTCATTTTCTTGTTTACATTTCTAATCTATGTTATGCTTGATGTATAACAAGTATGAAACGCACCATGCACAATAGATTCAATAGGTGAAGCAATGAGTTTTGACAACTGGAGCAAGTTCATGAACGAGACTATAGCGCAACTGCAAGAGGATCAGGACGGCAGCGGCAGACCGGCAACCGGCAGGATAAAAAGGCTTGCGGACGTAAAGAAGCCGCCCGGCGTCTACGAGGTAACGGGCAGGGACGGCAACGAATACACAATGCACGAAGGGAGCAAAGACAATGGACGAAAAGGCAAGAGAAGCAAGGAAACTGTATAAACGCGAATGGAACCGCAAGAACCGGGACAAGGTAAAGGCGGCGCAGGAAAGATATTGGGCGAAAAAGGCAGCGGAGCTTGAAGCGGCGCAGGGCGACCAGGGCAAGCCCGCGCAGGACGCGATTTAAAGCCGATCCGGCAGGGCTACACAAGGAATTTAAGGGCATAACGGGCATTAGGCGGGGTTTTATATGCCTGCCGCACACAAGCCCCATTTTTACAGGAGTATTTGCCAAATGGACGAACAAAACGATAAATGCGAAATTCTCAAAATAAGAAAACTGCTATTCACAGACGGGACGTCTTTCATAGATGTTATTGGAGCCATAGAGGGCGGGTTTTTAATCATCGTAAGCAAGACAAGCGGCCCCGCGCCCACATGGTACAACCTGAACGAGATAGAGGCAATGATTGGCACAAGATATGTACGGGACACGGCAAAATACAAGATTCTGCTATATCCGTATGACGATGTATGCATATAAGGGGCGGAGCCGCTGCCGATCCGGGCAGACTGCGGGAGCGTCTTTCTTTACCGGCACCACGCTAAAAGACTGCGCGGGGAATATCCAGCAGCAAAACAGGGACGGGACGGCAAAGCCCGCCCTTTTTTATCGGCAGGGGGCGCAATGACAAACGAAGAACTTGTGAAAATCTATCAGGAAACGGGGGACGGCGGCGCACTGGACGAAGTATGCAGGCGAAATGCCGGACTTGTGGGCGCAGTTGTGAAGCGGCTTAAATGGGTTTATCGGAACGAGACTACAAGCGCGGCAGCCGTCACGGAATCCGTCGACTTGATGCAAGACGGGCTTATAGAACTAATAAAGGCAGTGAAGGACTACAAGCCGGGCAGCGGCGCGGCGTTCTCAACATTTGCAACGAAGTACATACAGACGGGCATTTTTCGGCAGATCAGGGACAGGGGCGGAGCCTTGCATATACCAGCCCATAAAAGGGGACAGCTTGCGAAACTGCGGAGCCTGCGGGAGTTTATGAGCAAGAACGCGAACCGGGAACCAAACCGGCGGGAAATATGCGCGGCTATCGGAATAAGCGCAAATCAGGCGGCGGAGCTGCTGAAGCTGGAGCAATGCGCGAACGTGACAAGCCTTGAAAAGCCCATAACGGGGGACGGCTTGACGCTTGCGGACGCGATCCCGGACGGATCAGACCATATAGCGGCGGCAGAGAATGAGATTTACTCTGAAGAACTGCGGGCGGCACTATGGGGAGCCGTTGACAGTTTGGACGGGGCAAAGCCTGAAATCATACACCGGCATTATGAAAACGGGGAGACAATACGGGACATAGGGGAAAGCCTTAATATGCCGGCATGGAAAACCGCGCAGATGAAAGACCGGGCATTATCTGAACTGCGGAAGGGGCAGCGGGGGCGAATCCTTGCAGAGTACGCGGACAGCTACCAGAAAGCCGTAAGCGTGGCATATAACGGCGGTTTGTCTTCCTACTGCCGGACAGGTACAAGCCCCACGGAAAGAGCCGCAATTATGCTTACAGAGGCGGAAGAGACCGCAAGGCGCGCGGCGGATCAGAGCAGGAAACTAAACGCCGCGGGCATGAGCCGGGCGGAGCGCAAGCAATTCTATGAAATGCTGGAGCAAAAGCAAAGAGAAGACTATGCAAAGATATTGCAGGAATTGAAAAAGGGCATATAAGCCGGGACGAGACCGCACGGGAGCGAGACAAGCCGCACTTGTGCGGTTTTTTCATGCCCTGAACGCGCAGAACGCCCGCAGGACGGACTTTTAAACGCAGGGCGGGGGAATCCTTATTTAACGGCATAGAGAGCCGATAAAAGGAAATGCGGGGCGCGGCAGTTTTGCACACGATGCACAAGAGGTTTTATAGTTTTAAATAAGTCATACTTGCACTTGTAAATATCCATGCATTTTGGTATTATAGAAATAGAACAAGAAACCATGCAAACAGACGAATACGGAGAGCAAAACCATGAACGAACTTACAAGGACAAGGGCGGAAGTCATACCGGCAAGAGACCTGCCGCCCACATTATTCAATGACTTTATCAGGTACATTGACCGGGGAGAGAAGACCACGCGAACATATATAACCAACCTGCGGCAGTTTGCGGCGTGGCTGAAATACGCAAGCATAGCAAGACCGACACGGCAGGACGTCATTTCTTACAGGGACTATCTAAGCGCAGAGCATGACGCAATACAGCTTGACCCCGTGAACGGCTGGACGTATCGCACGGACAGCAGGGGCAACCGCTGCCGCATTGCATGCCGGGCGAACACTGTAGCGCAGTACCTGCGGAGCGTTTGCCAATTCTTCAGATGGACGGCGGCGGCGGGGCTTTATCCGAACATAGCGGAGAACATACACGCGCCGAAGATCAGGCACGACACGCACAAAAAGGACGCCCTGACAGCGGCGGACGTTCTGACGATAGAGAAGAGCATGCAGGCGGCGGCAGAAGAGAAGACAGCGGCGGCAGCGGTAGCAAAGAAAGACACTGCCGGGCGGATCATACGGGCGACGGAGCAGGGCAAGCGCGACTATGCAATGTATGTTTTGGCGGTAAATGCAGGACTTAGAACAATAGAATTAAGCCGCGCCAATATAAAAGACCTTGAGACCAGGAACGGGCGCGCAGTGCTTTACGTTTGGGGCAAGGGACACACGGAGCCGGACGCACGCAAGCCATTAGCCCCGGAAGTTTACGCAGCCATTAAAGAATATCTTGACGCCCGGAGCGACAGACCGACGGCAAACAGCCCGCTATTTGTGGCAACCGGCAACCGATCCGGCGGGCAGAGGATAGCAGAAACGACCATTTCAAAGATTTTGAAAAAGGCAATGCAGGCGGCGGGCTACGATTCAGAGCGGATCACGGCGCACACCCTGCGGCACACGGCGGGCACCAATGTCCAGGAACTGACGGGCAACCTTTACACCACGCAAAAGTACATGAGGCACAGCAGCCCCGTAACGACAGAAATTTATCTTCACAATGACACGGAGCGGGCGGAAATGGAGACCGCGCAGGAACTCTACAACCTTTACCACGGCATAGCGCAGGACGGGCGGGAGAAGCTGGCAAACATACTGCAAGGCATGACGCCCGGACAGATAGAGCAACTTACAACCATAGCGGCGGCAATGGCACATTGACGACCAGCGCGGCAAAGAGCCGCATTTGTGCAACTTGTATATCACGCAGGACGCAAACCGTCCCAGTCCTGCGCCGATCCGGGCGGAAATGGGGCGGGGCGTTTGTGCGATATAGATAAAAAACAGACGAACCAAACACAAAGAAAGAGAGGAAAACAAAATGTACTTGCATGAAGACGAATTGACATTGATTGAAAGAGAAGCCGGAAAAGCAAAGTCTATGGTTGAAGACTTACAAGACCTTTACGGGTTTGAAAACAACGAACAGTTTATGTCACAGAAAGACCTTGAGCGAATCAAGTATGAAAAACAGCGCATCAACTGGAAATTACGCATCATATTTGACGCACTGGACACCATAGAGCAGATAACCGGCAAAATTGACAAAGACGAAGCAGCCGCAATAAATGCAGGGAAAGTTACAAGCGCATAACGGCAGCGGGCTATTCTTTTACCGGCAATAGAAAGAAGGTGAAACCATGACGGAATTCAATTTCTATCTATCCGACAAGGACACGGACAGACTTTACGCCCTGAAAGAGAAGCGGGGCGCGGACGCCCTTACGCTGAATGAGTTTGCAAGGGCACTGTTAGAGGCGGAGCTTCACCGGCTTGTGCCGGAACTTCCGAAAGAAGAGGATTGAAAAGCAGCAAGCAGATTTCTAAATCAACTAATATTGAATAGCTGAATTAGAAATCCTATAAAATCCCTTGTGCATGATATGCACACCAATAAAGAGAATTCACAGGGCGCAGCTACTAACACTTGCACACGGCACACCAGAAGAACCGGCGGCAGGGGCTGCGCCCGTATGCAATCAGAAACAAGGCGGCAGAGAAGGAAGGGGCATAGCATGAGGCTATTTTTTGAAACGAATAATGGGCAGCGGCTTGTTCTGGACACAGACAAGCGGGAATACTTCACCGGCACGGACATTTCAGTAAATCACCGCTTTATATGGCTTGAAAGCGAAAAGGACATAAAAAACATAATATTAGAATTAGACTACTGCGGCTGGAGCTACGGCGCGGAATTAGCGGCAGACAGCCCGGCGGACGCGGGCGCAGGTCTCCGCCCCGCTGCCGATCCGGCACGGAAGGGGGAACCATGAGCGCGGAAATCATAACCATATCAGTGCAGAGGGGCGGGACGGGAAAGACCACGACGGCAGCGGCACTTGCGCAGGCGGCGGCATACTGCGGGCATAGAGTGCTTGCAATAGACCTTGACCCGCAGGGCAATCTTTCTTACATGATGCACGCGGACACAAGCCGGGCGGGGGCGTTCCATTTCCTGAACGGCGCGCCCGCTGCCGAAGTGATACAAAGGACGGATCAGGGCGCGGACGTTATCGCGGCAAGCTGGAACCTATCGACGATCACGACGGGCAGAGGGACGGCAAGACGCTTGCAAAGGGCACTGGAGCCGATAAAGGAAAGTTACGACCTTATAACCATAGACAGCCCGCCAACAATGGGGGAACTGCAATACAACGCACTACAGGCGGCTACGGGGCTTGTTATTCCTTTAGGGGCTGACATATTTTCCTTGCAAAGCCTATACCAGATAACGGACACGGCGCGGCAAATTCAGGCAAGCAACCCGGCGTTATCCATTTCAGGAATCATATTCACGCAGTACGACGGACGCAGCACCATAGCCCGCCAAATGCGGGACGCAATCACGGAGCAAGCGGCAAAAATGGGCGTTCCTTGCCTTGCCACGATCCGGGCGGCGGTAGCAGTGAAAGAAGCCGCCGCCCTGCAAAAATCGTTATTCATGTACGCGCCGAAGAGCAAACCGGCGGCGGATTACATGGAGTTATACAAGACACTAACAAAACGGGAGGATTAACAATGGCAAAAGATTTTACAGGTGTAAACACGGACAGAGTTTACAGCACCATACAAGCGGCGACTTCCGACACCCTGCCGGAACTGCCGGAGCAGATCACGGAAGAAGAGGCGCGGGCACTGCTGCCGAAACGGAAAGAGCGGAAGACTTACACCGAAGAAGAAAGCGCGGAGCTTATGAGGAAATTCAAGACCAGCGGACACAAGGGCGTGAAACTGCCGCGCATTAATGTTGCTTTTTCCCCTGACGTCTATCAATTTATCACGACAATGGCGCAAGTACGCGGGGAGACCATGACGGCATTCATAGATCACATTTTAAGAAAAGCCATGGTAGATAATGCGGAGATATACGCAAAAGCTATTGAATTCCGCAACAGCCTATAACCTGCGGGCGCGGCAGTAGTTTTCCTATCGGAATAGTGGGAAAACGCCCCGCAGGTAAAGAATGAAACAAGGGGCGGAAACCCGCAGGAAACCACCCCAAACGCCGCACCCGTATAAGCGCACAAGGGGAGCGACAAAAACAATATATCACAAGGACAACAACCGGCGCAACCGATCCAGGGGGCGCGGATCACATAGAAGAAAAGGGCAGAACATGAAAGACGAACCGAAGGAACCGGGCGAAATACAGGGGGAAGATTTAGACGCCCTGCGGCATACAATGGCGCACGTTTTAGCAAAAGTCATTGTAAGTCACGCGACCATAGAAGCAATGGCGCGGAGTGCTGCCGGAAACGTCAATAATATGCTTACAACAGAACATTTTGAAGGGAATAACGCAGTGAAACAAGCGTTAAAAAGGGCATCTGAAGAAATGGACATATCAGACGGCATAAGAAATTCAATACTTGAATCAAAGCCAATCACAGACATAAGAGAAGCTGAACGCAGGGCGGAGCGCATGTTTTCGGACAGTATCAGCGAGATGATAAACGAAATAACGCGCAAATTAATTGATACCATGCCGGACAATATAGCGGATTTGTTTCATAACGAACTGTTGGACGGCGTAACAAGGGCAATAGGGGAAGAACAGGAACGCCTAAGCAATTTCTATGAATCCAAACAATGGGCGGAGCTACGGGCGGCATTTCCTGACATGACCGAAGGGGACGGCGCGGCAATTCTCTTTAGAGGGCTTGCGGATCAGATAACGGAATACCTGCCGGAGCTGAAAGCAAAAATAGCAGAGTACGAAGAAGAGACCGGGCACAAGCTGACATTTTCAGAGCTTATGGAACTGGAAGTCGAAGAAGGAAAAATCCCGGAGCCGTTATTGAGTAAGTTTATCCAGGAAATACGGGACATAAGCGCGGAAGAGCCAAAAGAAAAAACTCCAACCGCGATCATAAAACGAATAGAGAAATTGCTTTATCCTTTAGACAAGTTTAATTCTAATATTTGGGGATTAACGGAAGACAAGACACGGGGGAAAGTTGCGCTTAATATGGCAAAACATGGCACCGGGGAAAAGCTAATAGCATATTATTCTATTGATTTTGAAAATCTAAGCGACAGCTTGAAAATATCTAAGCGGCTGGAGCCATACGACAAGCGCGTTTATATTGCCATATCCGGGATATTTAATGCGGGTTACGATATCGTCACCCTATCACAGATTTACTACGCAATGGGGTACACTGAACGCCCGTCGAAGTACGACCTAAACAAGATAGACAATGCCATAACAAAAATGACGACAGCAAGAATAACCATAAACAACGCACAAGAGGCGAAAGCATATAACTACCCCCTTACAGAGTATGACAGTTCTCTTTTACCTTTAGAACGCAAGCGGGCAATAGTAAACGGCAAGGTGACAGACGGCGCAATACATCTTTTTCGTGAACCCCCGTTAATGACGTTTGCGAGAGAGCGCAAGCAGGTTGGAACCGTGCCAATAAAACTATTGCAAAGCCCCGTAAGCAAGACAAACAAGAATCTGCCGATTGACGATTTTTTAATGCAGCGGATAATGACAACCAAGACAAAGAAACCATTCCGCATACTTTACAAGACGCTGTATAAACACACCGACATATTGAATAACGACAACCCCAATTCTGTTAAAACAGCAAAGAAGCGGACGCGCAAACAAGCGCAGACATATCTTGAATACTACAGAGAGCAAGGCTTTATAAATGATTTTGCAGTGGAACGGGACGGCTTTTCAATCATGCCTGCCGATAAAAAATAAGGCGTACCGCTGCCCCTTCTATGCAGGGGGGTACAGTTTTTCGACACGGGGGGACTATCGAAATTCTGTACCCCTACTATCGAAATTTTGTACCCCAACTATCGAAATTCTGTACCCCTACTATCGAAATTCTGTACCCCCGCATGCGGGTACCCACAAGACTATTAAAGTCTTTAAAGACTTTATAACAGTGCTGCCGCTTGCCTTGACGGCAGCGGCGCACGTGCCTATAAAAGATATGCAGCCCCTACGCCAATACAAACCCTGCAGCCCCGCTTTACCGGCATGACCTGAACAAACCCCGAAGAACCCCGAAGAAAATACCGCTGCCGAAACGATGAGAAACGATGACGCGAAACCAAACGAGACCAAACCGGCAGCGGTATAGCTTTTCTTTAGTCCGTTACGCGCGCGCATGAGCGGCACAGATATCTTGATTCGGTGACGTTTGGTGACGTTGCCCGTTACGCGCGCATGAGAGGCGGGAGCCGGTTTGTTGACTTTTGTTGACGTTCAAACCCAAAGAGGCGGGCGCAACTCCGCAAGCAGGGCGCGCGTATATATCCGGCATAACTCCGCAAGCAGGGCAGCGGGGCGCACCGGCAAAAGTTGCAAGCAGTGCAAATTGATATCAAATCAATTTTGTTTTGGGGGAACCCAAACCCCGAAGAGGCGTAAAACTGACGTAACGCCGAAAAAACCAAAAAGATTGTGAGGCATACTATTGTAAAGAGAAGTGGGGGTATGTCTTACATGATAGCAACGAATATCAACACCGCAGTGACGTTAATAAGCATCGTATTGACGGCAGTAAGCATCAAAGTAACTTTATGGGCGATTCGTAAAACACAAAAAGACCAGCGGAAAAGCAGGCGCGCGGAACCCATCGGGAAGAGCGGCAGGGGCAGAGCTTCTTTTTTACCGGCAAAAAAGACCGGCGCGCGGCGCAGATCAGGAAAGAAACCGGCAGAAAAGAACGGCAGGCGGCGCGGATCAGGAAGGGAACCGGCGGACGCTGGACGGCAGGGGAAAAATCGAAAAAGCCCTGCTGCCATGACCGCCCCCAGGGGAGAACCTGACGGGGCGCGGCGGAGCTGCTGGCATGGGTGACTTTTTCCAACTCTACGGGAATTTGCGGAAAAGGGGAGAGATTGGACGGGCGGAGCCGATCAGGAAGGACGGCAGGGCAGAGCATTTCTTTTAGTGGCATTGAGACCGGCACACGGGATTAATTGAGCAATATGAGCATTTCTGAGCATTTCCGGCTTTTTCGGCTGCTAAAAAAAGGGCATTTTCCGACATTTCTGACACCATAAAAAAGAGACCGCAGGCGCAGGGCTGGAACCTTCCGAAATCCTGAAGGGCGCACTTATATGCGGGCGGAGACCCGCAGGACATAAGCGCGGCACCCCATGCGGATCATATACGGGAGACCAGGCGGAAGGAAAGGGGGCGATAATCGGATATTTCGGAGACAATAAAAAGGGATCCCCGGAACGAAACCG
>ODAI014215364.1_pt1 | contig 11615 bp, 10 predicted proteins | sample 1539321 | NCBI WGS metagenome assembly ODAI01 (sample SAMN02144231, study PRJEB22623) | gut metagenome | biome: sheep rumen | host: Ovis aries | place: New Zealand
AGCCGGCTCCCTGTTCGTATTCAGTTTTGCTCATACACGGATCAGATGAGCGGCAAAGAATCCCTCATAGGACTCATCCGGGCAGATGCAGAGTGTCCCCGGCAATGTGACCGGCAGGCGTGGAACGCCCTTGAACCGGTCCGGTTCAATCGGAACAAGCCTGACTTTCCCGCCTTTGAGCGCTTTCCTGACAATATCCTCATTTTCCTCTTTCAGGATAGAGCAGGTTGAGTAAACAATTTCATGTCCCGGTGAAACCAGCTGAATCGCTTTGGCCAGCATCTCGCGCTGAAGCTTTGTGGTGCGGTCCAGGTTTTCCTTCGTGAACGTTCCCCTGGATTGCGGGGAAACCGTGCCGCTTCCGCTGCAGGGGGCATCCAGCAGGATCCGGTCAAAGCGATAGAATTCCTCCAGCTGCCGGGCGTCCTGCTGCAAGACGGTCACCCGGGTCGCGCCCTGCCGGGAAAGATTGAACCGCAGGCGCCCGGCCCGTCCGGCATTGCGTTCACAGGCGGTAATCAGGGCCCCGTTGCCCGTCAGCGCCGCCATCTCCGTCGTCTTTCCGCCGGGCGCCGCTGCCATATCCAGAATGTTTTCCCCGGAAAGGGGATTCAGCAGAAGCGGCGGAATCATGGAGGAGAGGCTCTGCAGATAAATGCTGCCCGATTCATACACCGGCAGTGCCTGGACCCGCTCTTCCATACCTGCATCGAGAAGAAATGCGTTGCTGTACCAGGAAACCCGTTCAAAGCGGATGTCCGCCTGTGTCAGCATTTCCTCTGCCTGCCGGGGATCCGCGCGGAGCGGGTTCACCCGAAGGCTGGTCCTGCGCCGGCAGGCATAGCCGGACCTGATTCGCTCAAGTTCCTCCGGGCCATACTGCCCCTCAAGCTGTTCCATCAGAAAATTGAGTCGTTCCATTTTCTGTCCCCTTTCTTCCTGCGTCTCTGTCTGCTATTGTACCATTCCGTTTCCCCGGAGCGCAATTGGAAACAAGCGGCGTCATTCCGGTCCGGAGGCGTCATCATCGTTCGGATTTCTTTTTGTGTTTTGTATATTCTGCTACTTTTTATAGCACTATTTATGTCATTGTCACTCAAAGTCGAACTTTATCTGTTTTTTCCTTTTCTTTTTTCGGCACTTTTGATATACTTTTCACTGTCCGAAAAAAAACAACGTTTACTTTTTAAGGAGGAGGAACTTCCATGAAGAAACTGCTTGCTTTCGTTCTGGTTTCCATTCTTTGCCTCGGTGTTGTTGGCGCACTTGCCGACAATATCGCCATTGACAAACTCGAGTTCCAGTTTGTTCCGTCCAAGGACGCGGATGTCATCATCACCGGCACCAAGAATCTGCCGGACCTGGTAAAAGCCGAAATGGCCAATCAGGGTTATGACATTGGTGAGGTTGTTATCACCGTCGGCACCAACTACAATGCAACCGGTGAGTCCCTTGCTGCCGGCTCCATCGATCTCGGATGGCTTCCGGGCGGCACCTATGCCCTGTACAGCGATGAGGTTGACGTCATTCTAACCGCTACCCGCAACGGCCTTTCCAACGACAGCGAAGTGCCTGCCGACTGGAACGGCGAAGCCAACAAGACCCTCAAGAACGGTCCTCAGGTTACCTTCTATCGTTCCCTGATCTATGCCACCCCCTCTGCCTACGGCAAGGAGCTGGCCGCCAAGGTCAATGCCGGCGAAATGCTGACCTGGGAAGAGCTCGACGCTGCCAACTGGGCAGTTCTGGGCACCTCCTCCTCTGCCGGATACATCTATCCGACCCTCTGGCTCTTTGACAACTATGGAAAGAAGATCTCTGATCTCTCCCATGTCACCCAGCTCTCCGGCTACGGCGAGGCCTTTGCACAGGCTGCCGCAGAAGCCGTGGACATCATCGTCTGCTACGCCGACGGCCGCAACGATTATGAGGCTGCCTGGACCATCCCGACCAACGAAGCTGATCCGACCGGCAAGGCCGGCATGGGCCGTACCGATTCCATCTGGAACGAGCTCAATGTTATCGGCGTCACCAAGGGCATTTACAATGATACCGTTGCCATCACAAAGGCAAAGCCGGAAGTGTACAACCCCGAGTTTATCGAGGCCATGCAGAACTGCCTGATCAACATCATCAATACCGATGAGGGAAAGGCCATCTTCGATGTCTACAGCCACACCGGCTATGCAAAGGCTACCGATGCTGATTATGACGGCGCACGCGCTGCTCAGGAAATCGTCAAGTAATCGGTTTACCAAGCTTTGATAACCAAAGCGGCTTCCCTGGGAAGCCGCTTTTTTCAAAATCACCGCCTGCTCCCCCAATCTAGAAAAGAAGGATGTGACTCACTTGATCGAGTTTAAACATGTTTCCAAGACGTATCCGAACGGAACGAAGGGACTCATTGATGTTAATCTCAAGATCCAGCAGGGCGAATTTGTCGGCATCATCGGACTTTCCGGTGCCGGAAAATCCACACTGATCCGTACCATCAACCGCATGATTGATATTACCGACGGACAGCTGATTGTGGATGATACGGATGTCAGCAAGCTTTCCGGCGCCTCTCTCCGGAAGTTCCGCAGAAAAATCGGCATGATCTTCCAGTCCTTCAATCTCGTCACCCGCACCACGGCCATCAAGAACGTCCTTACCTCAAACGTTCCGGACATGCCGTTTTTCAAGGTTCTGTTCGGTCTTTTCTCAAAAGAACAGAAACTGAAAGCCCTGGAGGCACTGGATAAAGTCGGCATTCTGGACAAGGCCTATGCCCGCTGCGACCAGCTCTCCGGCGGACAGCAGCAGCGTGTTGCCCTGGCCCGGACGCTTAACCAGAACCCCACCATCATCCTGGCCGATGAACCCGTTGCCGCTCTGGATCCGGTGACGGCACACCAGGTTATGAGCGACTTCAAGCGAATCAACACCGAGATGAACATCTCGATCCTGATCAACATTCACCATGTCGACCTGGCCCTCTCGTATGCAGACCGGATCATCGGCATCCGTGCCGGTGAAATCGTCTATGACGGTCCTACCTCCAAGGTGACACAGGAAGTGCTTGACAGCATCTACAACGGATCCGCCGTCCCGCAGGCAGGCGGCAATTAAAGGAGGGAGTCGGGATGAAAAACAGTTCATCGGTTCCCCTCTCCCTGTTCGACCGCATCTTTAAGCCGGAACAGATTACCCTTGAAAACGGCCATACCGTGCTGCGTCCCCGTTCAAGAACACCGCTGATTGTCATCTGCATCGTTCTTGTTCTGTATTTCAGCATCATCATGACCGGATTCAATCCCGCGATCATTCTGAAGCGCGGCGGACAGCTGACCAAAATTCTTGGACAGATTTTTCAGCCGGATCCCAGTTACTTTTCCAAAGTCTGGTCCCCGCTGTTTGAAACCATCAAAATGAGCATCATGGGCTCCTTTATCGGCTGTCTGCTGGCTCTGCCCTTTGCCGTAGCCGTCTCGGCCAACATCAACCACAACAAGGTGCTCCTGAGCATCCTCCGCGTCATTCTGAACATCGTCCGCACACTGCCCACCCTGGTCATCGCCTCCATCTGTGCCCTGGTTTTCGGTCTGGGCACATTCGCCGGTACCATGGCCATTATCATTTTCACCTTCGGCGTGGTCACCAAAATGCTGTATGAATCCATTGAAACCGTGGATATGCGCGCCTTTGAGGCGCTGGAGGCCTCCGGTGCAGACAAATTTCAGGCGTTCTGGTCTGCTATTTTTCCCCAGATTCTCCCCACTTATCTGTCTCACTGCCTTTACAGCTTTGAGATGAACATCCGTGCCGCCTCCATTCTGGGATACGTGGGCGCCGGTGGTCTTGGTATCCTCATTGATGAGCGTATCGGCTGGCGTGATTACAATGGTCTCGGTACCGTTCTTCTGTCCCTTTTTGTCACCGTTTTCATCATTGAAAATATCAGCCGCTTCCTGCGCAGCAAGCTGAGCTAAGGAGGAGGATTTATGCAGTACAAACCCACTGTCATTGAAAAATATGAAGCGCGGCCAAGAGTCTGGTGGCTGTATACCCTGATCGTCGTCATTCTCGCCATTCTCCTTGGCTGGTCCGGTTCAAGTGTTGAATTCCGCGGCGTCACTGCCAAAGGATCCGAGGTTGCCTCCGGCATCTTTTTCGGTCTGGTCCGTCCTGATTTCAGCATGCTCTTTTCCGCCGCAAAGGAAGGCGTTCCCTATCTGCTTCTTGAAACTGTCTGTATTGCCATTCTGGGAACCATTATCGGCGGCATTCTCGCCCTGCCCTTTGCTTTCCTGGCCAGTTACAAGCTGATGCCAAAACCGGTGGCCTTTGTGGCCAATGCGCTGATTCTCCTCATCCGGACCTTTCCCTCCATCGTCTGGGCACTGGTCTGGATCCGCGTCACCGGCCCCGGCGCGTTCTGCGGTGTCGTCACCCAGAGCATCTGTTCCATCGGCATGATTTCCAAGATGTACATTACCGCCATTGAAGATCTGGATGTCTCCATTCTGGAATCCCTGGATGCCTCAGGCTGCACCAGTTTCCAGAAAATCCGCTACGGCATCATCCCGCAGCTCATCCCGAACTTCATTTCCACCATCATCTATCGTTTCGATATCAATATCAAGGATGCCACCACCCTGGGTATCGTCGGTGCCGGCGGTATCGGTGCGGCACTGATTCAGTGCATCAACTCAAGGCGCTGGACCATGGTCGGTTCCTTCATCCTGGCCATGATCATCCTGATGCTGGTCATCGAATTCTTCTCCACCCGCATCCGCAGCAAACTGGCCAGAGGCCAGTAAAAAAACAGGCCGGTTTCCCGGCCTGTTTTCTCCATGAAAGGACTGTTCATGCAAAAATCATTTCACATCCGTTTTACCTCTGACATCCATGGTTACTTTTCACCCACCAGTTATGCCGACACCCAGGAACGTGAAATCGGGCTTCTGCGCCTCATGACGGAATACCCGCATGATGGGAATACCCTCCTGATTGACGGCGGGGATACCCTTCAGGGATCTCCGTTTACCAATTACTATGAACGGATTGCACCGGAGTTCAAGCTCTTCCAGCTTTCGGACAATTCGTACGGCTCCCATCCCGCTGCTGCCATGATGAATCTGGCCGGCTACCAGTATATCACCCTGGGCAATCACGATTTCAACTTCGGCCTTGAAGAGCTGGCCACCTATCTCCGTCAGCTCAGGGCTACCTGCCTGCTGGCCAACGTCCGTGACAAGGCGGGGCGGCTTCCGCTGCAGCGGTATGCCATTCACACCCTTGAAAACGGTCTTCGCATCGGTCTGGCCGGCGTCACCAGCCATTATATCCGCGTCTGGGAAAAACCGGAAACCGTCGAGCAGCTGGAAATCGAAGACGCATTTACCTCTGCCAGGGATGTCTATGAGGAGCTTCGGGGCCAGTGTGATTTTTCCATCCTGATCTACCATGGCGGGTATGAATGTGATCTCAATACCCGCCGCGTTCTGTCCACGGATACGGAAAACCAGGCCTGCCGGATCTGCGATGAGATCGGCTATGACCTTGTCCTGACCGGGCATCAGCACATCGCACAGCCCGGAATGATCTATGGTCTTTCCTATACAGTTCAGCCGCCGCAGCATGCCACGCACGCCTGTGCCATTGACATCACCCTTGACGAGGGCCGGAAAACCTTCTCAAGCAAACTGCTCCCCGCCTCCGCACCGCCTTCCCAGAAAGGCATGATGATTCTCTCCCCCCTGGAGCGAAAAGTACAGTCCTGGCTGGATACCCCCGCCGGCTTTCTGGATCAGCCCCTTCCCAGTGTCCCGCATCTGGAGGCAGCCCTGCACGGATCCCTCGTGGCCAATTTCATCAACACGGTTCAGCGTGAATGTACCGGCGCACAGATTTCCACCTGCGCCCTGCCCAATGAATACAAAGGGTTTTCCTCGACGCCCACTATCCGTGACATCGTCTCCACCTATATCTATTCCAATACCCTCGTCGTCCTCTCCATCTCCGGCGCGGACCTCAAGAAATACATCGAGCATACTGCAGAATATTTCGAGCTTCTTCCGGATGGAACGATCGGACTATCCGAGCGTTACATGCGGCCGAAAGTGCAGCACTACAACTACGATTATTTTTCCGGTCTTGACTACACGATTGATGTCAGACGGCCGGTGGGTGACCGGGTGACCCGCATGGAAATGGACGGACGTCCCCTTTCCATGGATGAGCACGTGACGCTCTGTATCAACAGCTATCGCTTCAGCGGCGCCTCCGACTACAGCATGCTCCCCGGGCAGCCGGTCGTCCGGGCCGTTCTGACCGATGTATGCGATGCCATTATTGCCTATATTCTGGAACGCGACGAGGTGCATATTGAGACGCACTGCTGGTCCCACATCCTGTCGGATGACTGACCGGCAAAACAACACAGCCGGAAACCGGCTGAAAATGCACAGCGGATCTGCCCATAGAGCTTTTTTACTGGCTCATATGGGCAGATTTTTGATATAATGCCGAAAGTATCGCTAAAGGGAGATCATACACGTGATGAAGTTTGATGTAAAGGCCTGTGTCAACCGCATCCTGCAGATACTGCTTGTTGCGCTGCTGTCTTTTTCGCTGGATTATCTGATCATCCGGCTGACCAGTGATGACTCGATCTGGCTCGGACCATCCATTGAAGTAGTCGGATCCGTCCTTTTCAGCCCTGTCGTCGGCGCCGTGGCAACCCTGATCAACCGTCTGATTATCGATTATCTCCTGTATGGCGTCATTGACTACGGCTTTGTCACGCTGCTGGAGATTGGTTCCGTCACCCTGATCGGCATCATATACCGAAAGCTTTGCCCGAAGGGCAGCCGGTTTGGCGTCAGAGAGATCGTAATCTTTAATTTCGTTCAGCTCCTGATCAATGCCTGCGTATTATTCCTTTCGACGCCGCCTCTGGCGATCACCCTCTTTGCGGGCCTGATTGATAACTGGTCCAAAGCCCAGATGTTGGAGGAAATGGCGGCTCTCAAGAGCTATACCTTCTCCATGTGTGTGTCAACCGCCCTGATCGGCACCACCCTGATCGCGGCAGGCACGGCCTTACGGCAGAAAATCCGGGAGCTTGGAAGCGTCGGGAGTGCCCTCCGCTCGATCCTCAGGCCGGTTTACGTCACCAGGAAATACCGAAAGAAAGCCGTTCAGTACTCTGTGGGTCTTGGTTTATCTGTGGCGATTAACATGATTGACGGAGTGGTTTCAGGACATGTACTCGGCATGAATGCGCTGGCAGCCTCCTCGATCATGTTTCCGCTCGTCTCCTTCAGTTCCTTTTTTTCCTGCATCACAACCAGCGGCTGTTCAACCCTGTGTGCCCTGGCGAAGGGGGAACGGAAATACGAAAGAGCGAATCAGCTGTTCACCCTCGGCCTCATGGCAACGCTTTTTATCGGGCTGCTGCAGACCGTTTTGTTTGCACTGATTAAGGAAGCCTATTTCAGCATCTATCCTGCTGCGCCGGCCATCCGAAATTTTGCAGAAAAGTACTATCAGCTCTATATCTTCGTTCCGCCGTTCATGGCCCTTACCTCCTTCCTCGACAATATCGTTGCCTCCGAGGGAGATGAAACGCTTTGCTGCGCGGGCTATACCGGCACCTTTGTGATCAATCTCATCGCGTCATTCTTTTTGGCCAGATCCATGGGCATGGCCGGACTGGCGCTGGGAACCATTCTCGGCTATGCCTTTTATCTGCTCACGGTTTCCACGCATTTTCTCAAAAAGAGCAATACCTTCCGGATCCGGTTCTGGTTTTCCGTGAGAGACATTTTCAACTTCATGCAGTTCTCCCTGATCAACAATTCCTCCGGACTGTGCATGGCCATCGCTTCCGCAACGTTTACAAAGGCCATCCTGCAGTTCCTCGGCAGTGACTATCTCGTCGCCAACACGGTGCTCTGTGCCATGCTGGAGGTGTATGAGATGCTCAACGGCCCGGCTCAGGGCACGGATTACCTGCTGGCTACCTATACGGGTGAACGAAATAAACCGGGCATCAAAGACCTGTTTTCAGAGGCGATGGGGGCCAGCCTCCTGCTTGGGCTGATCGTCGCGTTCCTGCTGATCATTGCCCCCGGCACGCTGCTGGCCCTCTACGGCGTTAAGGCCAGTCCCATTGAGGCGGAGCTGATCAAATGCATCCGATACAGCGCCCTCGGAGCGGTTGCGGCCGCTGTGGGCGGGCTTCTGGTTGACTATTACGGCAGCACGGGGAAACCTCTCTGGTCCTGCCTGATGGTCATTTTCCGTGTCGCGCTGTTTCCCATCCTGTTCTGTGTGACTTTTTGTCTCGACGGCGGTGTTCCGGCGATGGGCATGGGACTGCTGCTGGCTCAGATATGTGCCATCCTGATCTTCTACGGATTTGTTCTGGTCATGAAAGGCCCGGAAGCGATCCCTTATATGCTGGATGATCCGGATTTCGAAAAGGTGTACATGAATTCCTTTGAATATACACGCGCGGAATTCGGACGCATCTGCGGCTGGATACGGAATCACCTGGCGGGCCGCGGCATGGATCCGGTCAGGCTTGATGAAACCGAGCAGCTGGTGATGACGCTGCTGCAGAAAACCCAGGAAAAGAACGGCAAACGGGCCGTGCTCGGCGAGTGTGTCTTAAGTTTCATTGACGTGCCTGAGATCATCCTCAAGGACAACGAGACACTGTTTGATCCGGAACTGGGGGATGCGCGCGTCCAGCATCATGTCGTTCTTTCCTCCAACAGCAACACCATCCGCCCGGGCCACATGCCTGCGGGGAGGAAATGTCCGCCTGTTCCGCAGACCGCGGACAGATAAAAAAAACAAACGGCGTGACCGAAGTCACGCCGTTTTGCTTGTAAAATTACTTGGCCTCTTTTTCTTTTTCTTCCATGTCGATCACCTGACGGCCGTCATAATAGCCGCAGTGCTTGCAGACACGGTGAGCCAGCATCATCTGCTGGCAGCGCGGGCACTTGACGATGGCCGGCGCGGTCAGTTTCCAGTTCGCACGACGCATACGGCCGCGGGACTTGGAAATTTTCCCCTTGGGTACTGCCATATTTACACCTCCTCATCCTCGTTCAGCATAGCTGCCAATGCCGAAAAAGGATTTCTGCGCGGTACATCCTTCTGGCATGAACACGTATTTCGATTGAGATTTGTGCCGCAAACCGGGCACAGGCCTTTGCAGTCCTCCTTGCAGAGAAACCGCGTGGGCAATTCAAGCAGAAGTGCTGTGCGGACCGCCTCATATAGATCCAGGATATGCCCCTGATATCGATACTGTTCCTCATCCAGCGGGATGATTTCCTCACCTTTATCCCGCACATATGCCTCGGATAATTCCGCCTTTACCGGCATACGCGCAGTCTCCAGGCAGCGTGCGCAGGGTCCTTCAATGACAGTTTCTGCGATTCCCCGAATTACTACAGTCTCCTCCGAGATCATATAGGTACCGGAAAACGTTACCGGTTCAGCAAACCGGATCGTATCCCCGTTCCAGCTGTCCTCAGGGAAGGATTCACTCAGTTCAAACGGCATCTCAATTCCGTTGCGCTGAATCCCCTTTGTGATATCCAGCTTCATACTTTCACCTCAAAACAGACCGTGCCACATTATACTCAGGAGTTCTCCCCTTGTCAAGCATTCCTGTCGGCTCTTTCCGTCTTTTTGGGCGCCTTTTGGAGGCCTGAGGGGAGAAACTCCGCTGAAAATCAGAGCTTGCTGACAATTGCCAGGGTGTCACGGGCAATCGGGAGCTCCTCGTTGGTGCAAAGACGCAGGACCTTAATGGTGGAATCCTCCGTGCTGATGACACCGGCGTTTCCGCGAACGTTCTTCGCCGGATCGATCTTGACGCCCAGGAACTCAAGCCCGCTGATGACATCCGCGGCAGCCGCCGTGTCATTCTCGCCGATGCCTGCCGTGAAGACGATGGCATCCGCCCCGCCGACGGCCACGTTATAGGCGCCAATGTACTTCTGCACACGATACGTCCAGATGTCAACCGCCTTCTGTGCCAGCTCATCGCCCTTTGCGGCAGCCGCCTTCACATCGCGCATGTCGCTGGAAACGGAGAGGCCCGCAAAACCGGACTTCTTGTTGAGCATGTTCAGCATCTCATGGATGTCCATGCCGGTGTTGTCCATGATGTACTCAAGGACGGCCGGATCCACATCGCCCGAACGGCTGCCCATCAGCAGACCCTCAAGAGGCGTCAGGCCCATGGAGGTATCCACAACCTTGCCATTCACCACGGCGCTCAGGGAAGAACCGTTGCCCAAATGGCAGATAATGAGCTTGCAGTTGTCCGGAGTTTTGCCGATATACTTGGGCGCCTCACCGGCGATGAAGCGGTGGCTGGTGCCGTGGAAGCCGTAACGGCGAACTTTCAGCGTCTCATAATACTTGTACGGAACACCGTAGAGGAACGCCTTCGGCGGCATGCTCTGATGGAACGCCGTGTCAAAGACGGCCACGTTCGGCTTGCCCGGCATGACGTTCTGGCATGCCTTGATGCCGGCGATATTGGCCTTCTGATGCAGCGGTCCCAGCGGAACCAGTGCCTCGATCTCTGCCAGGGACTCATCGGTCACCAGTGCAGACTCCTTGAACGTCTCGCCGCCGTGCAGAACACGATGGCCGCAGGCGCCGATCTCATCCAGAGAAGCGATGGCGCCGTTCTCCTTATCCACCAGCGCCTCAAGAACAGCGGTAATGGCCTCGGTATGGTCCGCCATGTTCCGGGTAAACTCGATGCCCTTATCGGTGCCGACAACGGTATGCTTGAAATGGGTTCCTTCGATGCCGATGCGCTCAACCAGACCCTTCGCCTTGACAGACTCGTCGTCCATGTCAATCAGCTGATACTTGAGGGAAGAGGAACCGGCGTTAATGACAAGAATTTTCATTGATTATCCTTTCTCAGGCCTGCGCCTTTACCGCCGCAATCGCGACAACGTCCACGATATCATCTACAGAGCAGCCACGGGAGAGATCATTGACTGGCTTGGCCAGACCCTGAATGACCGGTCCGATCGCCTTTGCATTGCCAAGACGCTGCACCAGCTTATAGCCGATGTTGCCCGCCTGGAGATCCGGGAAGATCATGACGTTGGCCTTGCCTGCCACCGGGCTGCCCGGGCACTTGAGTTCGCCGACAGAGGCAACCAGCGCGGCATCCGCCTGCATTTCGCCGTCCACATTCAGTTCCGGCATCTGCTCGTGCACCAGAGCCACGGCCTTGGCGACCTTGTCCACATTCTCATGCTTGGCAGAGCCCTTGGTGGAGAAGGACAGCATGGCAACGCGCGGATCCATTCCCAGCAGGGACTTGGCCGTCTGAGCGGAAGCCATGGCGATATCCGCCAGCTGCTCGGAGGTCGGATCAATGTTCACGGCACAGTCGCCGAATACCAGCACGCCGTTGTCGCCATAGCTCGGATTCTGTACTTCCATCAGGAAGCAGGAGGAAACCGTCTTGATGCCCGGGGCACCCTTGATGATCTGCAGGGCCGGACGGAGAACATCGCCGGTGGTATTGATGGCGCCGGCCACCATGGCATCCGCATCGCCCATCTTGAGCATCA
>ODAI011267503.1_pt1 | contig 11614 bp, 9 predicted proteins | sample 1539321 | NCBI WGS metagenome assembly ODAI01 (sample SAMN02144231, study PRJEB22623) | gut metagenome | biome: sheep rumen | host: Ovis aries | place: New Zealand
GCAAGTATTTCTTCTCTTTTGGACTGTATTTCTTCTTTCGTCATGATTCTTTATTCATTAAATTAAACACTCTGTGAAATCATAAAGCAAATTCCCAAGCCAAACAGATGTCTGTATCGCCATAAGGAGGGAAATTCCAAGTAGAACTCTTCCTCAGTGAGAGGAATTGACATGATGGCACATACGCCCCAGAGCATTGCTGTATAAGAAAAGATTCTGGGGACACCTGCCAACACCATAGTTGTAACAATAGCCATGTGAAGGAACGGGATACCTTTGGTTACAATATCTAACGTCATAATCGGTCTGTTTATCACCATTATTATCTTACTTCAACACAAAGCACAAGTTGATATAGTCTGGCTCAAAACTGATGCTTTGCATTTCCACTTTCTCTAAAATGGTATTCAGCTTATCAATCTTATCGACATGAACTAACACAGTATGATTGTCTTGTACCTCCAGCATGTCTTTAACAACATCCTCACACAATTCCAATACCTGTTCCCACTTCAGATCAAAAGCCATTCCCGCATGTGTCAACGTAATGTCACTGTCAGCCACCATCTTAACAGAGACTTTTTCTTTAACAGGAATTGTTGCTTCCGCTACCTCCAGTTTTATTTTAACTACGGCACTCACCTGTATGGTGCTCTCATCCACATACGCCAACTTAATTTGGCGAATCATCTTCTGCTGAAAATACTCACTGAGTAATTGCTCAAACTCGTTGTAAGGAATCTGTAATCTCATATACCTTATCATATTTTACTTGTTTCATATCTTTATCACGCCGTTTCAAGTTTCTGGGTGCAAAGGTATGGGGAGGTACGGACATAATGTGTCCGACCTTGATATTTTTTTGCAATGTACCAAAAATAATGGGAGTAATAAGTCAAGTAGAATAACTCGGAAAATTCAGAACCGTCCTGCTTTTCATTCCTTGTTGGTTATCTAGCACGAAACATTTACGATATCATTTATTAGCCTGTTATTGCGTAGTATCTCCATATTGCTTTGATTTATTCTCTTGACATGGCAACATTCTGCACAGATTCTTGCTTGCAATGCCGTAAACTGGTTCCTTAAAAGGGTGTAGCCTAATACGCACTTTGTGGCGGAGTGCCACACAAAGATGCTTGTCTGCTTTCTGATGAGCAAGCACGGCAGGCATTAGGTTTTTGTTTCCCTGAATTGTTATTTCATAGAACGGTATTTTTAGAATGAGCTTATCTGGAAATCATGATGTACCTTTGCCTGCATAATTCAAAAACAAAAACAGACATGGAAATTATATCAATTGAGCGCAGTACCTACGAGGTAATCGGCTTACCGCTTCGCTCGTCGAAGAACTGCTGACGAGCTTCAAAAGCGTCATCACAAAGATGAAGGAGATGGCTAAATGAGGTTACGATTTGGAAACCTAACTCCTTCACCATTCCTCCCCAATTTGCTTTTAGTCCCTATTTGAACTTCCTCGTTCTTCCCCGTCTTGCCTTTATTTCAGGCTGAATTGCGTTAATCTTCCAAAATCGCTTCGTAACTACAACTTTTTTTCGTATCTTTGCAGCATATTATTCATAACCCCAAATAACAGACTTTATGGAAACAACATTAGTACTACTGAAACCCAGCTGCGTACAGCGCCAGCTGATTGGTGAGATCGTTAACCGTTTTGAGCGCCGCGGCCTCCGCATCTCGGGCATGAAGATGATGCAGCTGAGCACGGAAATCCTGCGTGAGCACTATGCCCACCTTGTTGACAAGCCCTTCTTCCCCAGTCTGGCAGCCTCGATGCAGGCATCGCCCGTCATAGCCCTGGCTCTCTCGGGGAAGGATGCCGTGCAGGTGGTCCGCACCATGACAGGCGCCACCAATGGTCGCGAGGCAGCTCCCGGCACCATCCGCGGCGACTACTCCGTGAGCAACCAGCAGAACATCGTGCATGCCTCCGACAGTGTCGAGAATGCGGCTATCGAGCTGAAGCGGTTCTTCCGTCCGGAGGAGATCTTCGACTACGAGAGCCATGCCTTTGCATACGTCTACGGCGATGGAGAATGCAAGTAAAGCTGAGGACCTATGGTAGAACTGAAAAACGACAAGCTCACTATCCGCGTCAGCGAGAAGGGAGCCGAACTGCAGAGCATCAAGGATGCTGACGGCAAGGAATACCTGTGGCAGGCAGACCCGAAATACTGGGGGCGGCACTCCCCCATCCTCTTCCCCATCGTATGCTCCGTGAACAATGAGACCTATCGCGTCGACGGCGAGGAGTATCCCCTGCCCCGCCACGGCTTTGCCCGCGATGCTGAGTTCAAACTGATAGCCCAAGGAGAACGGAAGATCACCTTCGCCCTCGAATCCTCCGAGGAGACCAGGAAAGTCTATCCCTACGACTTCACCCTCTCCGTCAGCTACGTGCTCGACGATAATAAGATAGGTGTCATCTGGCACGTCCATAACACTGATACCCGTGAGATTCATTTCCAGATAGGCGGCCATCCGGCTTTCAACGTGCCGGAAGGACAAACCAGCGGCCGTATCCGTCTCGACAATCAGGAGCCGATGGACGCCCTGCACAGCTATCCCGACAGCTCGCACTCGATGGACGAGGTGCCTTTCGTGGAGGCTGAGAACGGACTGATCGAGTTCTCTGAGAATACCTGGCGCAACGACTCCATCAAGATTCACAAGAGCCAGCTGCATCGCGCAGAGCTGCTGAATAAGGCCGGAGAGCCAGAGGTGACGGTGGAGTTCCGCACTCCCGTCGTGGCATTCTGGAGCCCCTACGGCAAGCAGGCTCCCTTCGTCTGCATCGAGCCCTGGTATGGCATCGGCGACCCTCGCGGCTACGACGGGGATTTCAAGGACAAGCCCCTGATGAACCACCTGTTGCCAGGAGCCTCCTTCATGTCGAAATACGAAATCAAGATAGGATAAAACCAAAAAAATTGGTATTTCGCTCGATTTGCACTATCTTTGAGCTACGCTCGAAGTTACTCTCGTTCGAGAAAACCAAAAAATCTTTTGGTTTTCTTCTCACTTATTCGTAACTTTGCACCCAAAATCCAAAGAAGATGAATATTGAAGCATTGATCAGTAAGGCTGCAGGTGAGGCCGTGAAGGCCCTCTATGGCATGGAGCCATCGGAAAAGATGTTGCAGCTGCAGAAGACGAGAAGTGAGTTTGAGGGTAACCTGACACTTGTGGTTTTTCCTTTTGTAAAAGCGGCCAAGAAGTCGCCTGAGCAGACGGCTCAGGAGATTGGCGAGTATCTCAGCACCCACTGTCCGGCAGTGGAGAAGTTCAACGTGGTGAAGGGCTTCCTGAACCTGAGCATTGGCGATGGTGCCTGGCTGGAGCTGCTCAAGGCCATCGATGCCGATGAAAAATTCGGTACGAAGCAGGCTACGGAAGACTCGCCCCTCGTGATGATTGAATATTCATCGCCCAACACCAACAAGCCCCTGCACCTGGGCCATGTGCGCAACAACCTGCTGGGCTGGAGCCTGGCACAGATCATGCAGGCCAACGGCAACAAGGTCGTCAAGACCAACATCGTCAACGACCGAGGCATCCACATCTGCAAGTCGATGCTCGCCTGGCAGAAGTGGGGCAACGGCGAGACACCCGAGTCGTCAGGCAAGAAGGGCGATCACCTCATCGGCGACTACTACGTGCTCTTCGACAAGCACTACCGCGAGGAGATCAAGGAGCTTGTGGCCCAGGGCATGGATGAGGAGAAGGCCAAGCAGGAGGCTCCGCTCATCAAGGAAGCCCACGAGATGCTGGTGAAATGGGAACAGAACGATCCTGAGATACGTGCCCTCTGGGAGAAGATGAACGCCTGGGTATACGCCGGCTTCGACGAGACCTATCAGAAGATGGGCGTCTCGTTCGACAAGATCTACTACGAGAGCCAGACCTATCTGAAGGGCAAGGCCAAGGTGGAGGAAGGTCTCGAGAAGGGACTCTTCGAGCGTCATGACGACAACTCCGTATGGGCAGACCTGACGGGAGAAGGACTCGACAAGAAACTGCTACTGCGCAGCGACGGCACCAGCGTCTATATGACGCAGGACATCGGCACCGCCGAGATGCGATTCCAGGACTATCCCATCGACAAGATGATCTACGTGGTGGGCAACGAGCAGAACTACCACTTCCAGGTGCTCTCTATCCTGCTCGACCGTCTGGGCTTCAAATGGGGCAAGGAACTGGTACACTTCTCCTACGGCATGGTGGAACTGCCCAACGGCAAGATGAAGAGCCGCGAGGGAACGGTAGTGGATGCCGACGACCTGATGCAGCTGATGGTGGAAGATGCCTACAAGACATCGATGGAACTGGGCAAATTCGACGATATGACTGAGGAGGAGCGCCGTGAGATAGCCCGCATCGTGGGTATGGGAGCACTAAAGTACTTCATCCTGAAGGTGGATGCCCGCAAGAACATGCTCTTCAACCCCGAGGAGTCTATCGACTTCAACGGCAACACAGGCCCCTTCATCCAGTATACCTATGCCCGCATCCGCTCTATCCTCCGCAAGGCCCCAGAAAACCCGGAAAATCCGATTAGCCCGGAAAATCCGAAACATCCAGCCCTCACCCCCAAGGAAATTGAGCTCATCCAGAAGATGAACGAGTACGGCGCAGCCGTAGAACAGGCCGGCAAGGACTACTCGCCCTCAGGCATCGCCAACTACTGCTACGAGCTGACGAAGGTGTTCAACCAGTTCTACCACGACTACTCCATCCTCAACGAGCCTGACGAGCAAAAGAAGACCGTGCGCCTCGTCATTGCCAAGAACGTGGCCAAGATCATCAAGAACGGCATGAGCCTCCTCGGCATCGAAGTGCCCGAAAGGATGTAAAAAGCCTCTCCATGGATAAGCTTGTGAATCCCCCCACTAACCGTCATGACACCGTACTGCCCTTGCCGCCTGAGGTACGGGCGGACGCTTGGGCGGTGGATGCGGCGTGTTCGGGAAATCCGGGACCGATGGAGTATCAGGCCATCGACCTGCAGACGGGAGCCCGCGTGTTCCATTTCGGTCCCGTCCACGGTACCAACAATATCGGGGAGTTCCTCGCCATCGTCCATGCCCTCGCCCTTTGCTGGAATCAGGGCCTGTACGACAAGACGATCTACAGCGACTCATATAACGCCATCCTCTGGGTGCAGAAGCGCAAGTGCAAGACCAAACCGGAGCGCACGCCTCAGACGGAACAGCTATACCAGATCATCCTGCGTGCCGAAACCTGGCTACAGACCCACAACTACCGCAACCCTATCATCAAGTGGGAGACGCAGAAGTGGGGCGAGGTGCCGGCCGATTTCGGAAGAAAATAATAATAGGGCTGCCAAGAATGGCAGCCCTATTGTTTTTGCTTCGCGTACCTTATATTATTTAATGATAGCCTTGCGTGCAGCGGCAATCTTCTCCTTTGCCTCAGCCAGCTGGCTCTTCAGCTCGCTGACGGTGGTAGCGTTGAGTGACTCGAGAGTAGTGAGAGCCTCAGCAACGGGCTTGATCTCGGGGTCATACTCCGACAGACGGTTCAGGGCATCCTGAATCAGCACGATACGGAAGGTCACGTTGGCAGCTGCCTCGTCGTCGAAAGCGGTGAGGAACTTGTCTGAGTTCTGGTTGATGACGTAGAGCTGCTCAATGAGCGATGCAGCGGCAATCTGCCAGAAGTAGTTTATGCGGCCGTTCTTCTCCATGTTGTCATAGAGAGCCTGTGTGGTCTCAGAGACGGGATTGTTCTCGTTGAGGTCCTTGAACGACGGGTCGTTGATATCGGCAGTCAGCTTGGTGATGGCCTTGTCGTAGTCCTCGGTAGGCATCTCATAGAGAGCGGCAATCTTACGATCGATCTCGAGGGCACCCAGCAGACGATACTTCTCCGTCAGGGTAGCAGCGTCCTCTGCCACATTGGCATCCAGCAGATAGTCGGGCTTCACCTGGAGCTCTTCCTTGGTCAGCTTGAAGGTCTCCTTGGCATCAGCTGCTATGATGGGCAGGTTCTTCAGCTTACCGATCTCACTGGCAAGACTGTCGACGTTCATCTTGATAGCAGCCTCTATCTGCGACTGCTCGAAGCTCTTGATAGAGTCAGTCTGCTCTGGAGCCTGATTACTCTTGTTTCCTCCGCATGATGCGAATACCATTGCTGCAAATGCTACAGCGAAAACTGATAATTTCTTCATTGTTTTAAACTTTAGTTAATAATTAAATAAATATAATGTCTTACTTTTATTCATCTTTTCTCATATATCGTCCAGGACAGTCGGCGAACAACAGCCCTGCGACGATGATACACATCAGCAGCATCACGCCCATGTTGAACCAGAGCGTCTTGATGTGCCATGAGCCCACTATCTTCTCACTGCTGTAGAATGGTGCCCGGCCTATCCGGCTCTGCGGCGTCAGGAACACCAGTCCGGTACGCGGCACGATATGATGGTCGATAACATCGAGCATGCGACCTTGGTCGGCACCGACGACACACTCCTCCAATTTGATGTTGTAGTTCTGCTTCTTCAGGTCGAGTACGGCGTCCTTGCCGATTTCACGGATGAGCCGTGACATCACGGCATCGCTCTCAAGGGTTGCCTTGTTGCCGCGCTGGCTCAACAGGTCCTCGGCCTCAGCCATATACTGCTTGAGCGACTCCTCCGACCAGTCACCCTGATAGGGCTTCATCTGGCAATAGGCCGTGAGCACGGGCAGGTTGGTGCGGATCACCTCCATGTGGTCTGGCTTAACCTCCTTGCCGCGCGCCTTCTCGTCCTTCATGGTCTCCAGCTGTGACTGGAGCTCGTAGAGGAATCCCATGTTATAGAACTGGTTCTCGTATTTCTGCTTGTCGAGTTCGAAGAAAGGCTTCTCGTAGAGATTATCAGAGAACGACGTGACGGCCAGTGCCTCGTAGGCCCATCGCGACGGGATAAGGTCGCCTATCAGCGGCACGTTGCCCGTGGTGCTCTTGGGCGTCAGATCGGAGAAACTGACCACCAGTCCGCAGAGCAAAATCTGTGGAATGAGCAGCAGCGGGATACTGATATAGATGGCCACCACCGAACTGAGGCACTGCGAGAGCAGCAGTCCCGTGAGGTTCGACAACAGTGCGGTGACAAAGAGTATGAGCCACCAAACGCCAGTGAGTCCGTGCAACCCCATGATGGTATTGCCCACGATGATAAACAGGAATGTCTGCAGCAGCGATACGCCTGCCAGGAAGACTATCTTCGACCAGATATAGCTGCTGTAGGAGAGACGGAGGAACCGTTCGCGCTTCAGCAGGGCGCGGTCCTTGATAATCTCCTCTGCACTGCCGCTCATGCCGATGAAGGTGGCCACGATAACTGACATGAAGAAGTAGCTTACCAGGTTCTTGTTGTCCATCACCGAGTAGCCCTCAGGGGGAGCAAAGCGGGTGAGCAGGGCGCAGATGAGTGCCAGCACCGGAGCTTCCAGCAGGGTGATGGCGAGATACTGCACATTGGTGATCTTCGTCCTGAAGGTTCGCCTGAGGAAGATGAGGAACTGCTTCAGCGCTCCGGGCTTCTTCTGGTCGGAGCGGGGCACGTTGCTCACTGCCGGCTGCTGCTGTTCGGGACGATTCTTCAGATAGAGCTCATGCCACTCCTGTGGTGACATCTTACGTGTATCCGATGTCTGGCCGGTATTGTCGAGGGCCTTCTCGTCGATGATGTTCAGCACAATCTCCGGATTGACGTTACCGCAAGTGGGACAGGCACTCGTCTCGGCATCGGCATAGGCCGCCGCCTCCTTGAAGTAGGTGATGGCGTCAATAGGATTGCCGTCGAACACAGGGTAGCCACCCTTGTCGAGCAGCCACAGACGGTCGAAGAGCTTATAGACATCGCTCGATGGCTGGTGGATGTTCACCACAATCAGCTTTCCCTTCTGCGTCTGTTCCTTCAGCAGGTTGATAACCTTCTCCGTATCTGCCGACGAAAGACCCGATGTGGGCTCGTCGAGGAAGAGCACGGCTGGCTCGCGGATCAGCTCCAGAGCAATGTTCAGGCGCTTGCGCTGACCGCCGGAGATGAACTTGTTGATGGCAGAGCCCACCTTCAGGTCCTTGGCCACGTCGAGGCCCAGGTCCTTCAGCGTCTTCATCACCCGCTGGTCGATGGCCTCGTCGCTCATGCCCTCGAAGCAGAGCTTGGCCGTGAACCACAGGTTCTGGTAGACCGTCAGCTCCTCTATCAGCAGGTCGTCCTGAGGCACATAGCCTATCAGCGCCTTGGCCTCGGGCTCTTCGATGCTGTGCCCGTTGATGGTGACGGAGCCCTCCTGAGGCGTCAGCGTACCATTGAGGATCGACATCAGCGTCGACTTGCCTGTACCCGAGCCTCCCATGACGGCGAGCAGTTCGCCACTTTGGAGCGTGAAGCTCAGGTCGTGCATACCGTTGTCGCTGCCAGGAAACCGGAAGTTGATGTCGCGGCCGCAGAACTCCACCTTCTCCACCTTAGTATTCTCGCCGCTGTCAGCAGCCCTGTGGGCAGCCATCAGGGTGGAATAGTAGATCGGGCTGCCGCCCTTTCCCTTCAGCACACTGCTCTGCATCATCACCTGATTGGCGCCGGAGAGGACTGGCACGTCGTTGAGCGTCACGATATCCTTGCCGGTATAGGTGAAGAGCAGCAGGCCAGACCTCGGGTCGAGCAGCGTGCGCAGCTGTCCGTCGGTATCCTTCAGGTGGTGCAGCAGCACATGGTTCGTGGGCCTGTTGTTCACGAAGTCGAGGAAGTCGCTGTACTGCGACTCCGGGATATTCAGCCTGTCGGTAAGCATCTTGAACGACTTCTCGGCAGTGATTTTGCCGTCGTCGAGGCAGAACTCCATCAGACGGAGCACCAACAGCGATGTCTCCGTGGCCGATACCTTACCGTAAAGATTTGAACAAATGGTGTCGATGACCTTCAGTGTGTCGAGGTCATCTGTCATCTCGTAGGCTCCTCGCATATCAGTGTAGAGGCCGATGTAGGCGTCGGTATTGCGGATGCCGAGGTGACGGCGCAGATAATTATTGAGCATGGATTTGGCCCATGCCTCGTCGACCTGCTCTTCCTTGCCGAATAGGGCAAACAAGCTGAGGAAACTGGATAACAGAATGTCGGTCATCTTTCGCTAAATTCTCATCTATAGACTCTCAAATTGCAATTTTGCTTGCAAATATAGGCAAAATTTCACTCTTAACACCCCTTAAGGGAGTTAAAAAGAATTAAAGCAGCAATTTATAGGCTAATTCTATGCTTCTTTTGGATTAGGCCCTGCGATAATTCACGATTGCATGGCCATCGTAGATGGACTGCGCTGCCACCTTCGCACCGGCTGGCACCTGAGGGGCACGGGTGCCTCCGGCGACTGTCAGGGTCAGGTTGGTCTCCACCCGGACCTCGTCCCAGAGGTCGTCGTCGATGAACGACTGCAGCGTCTTGGCACCCCCCTCCACGATGAGCGACTGCACCCCGTGGGCATGCAGGCTCGCCAGGTTCAGCGGATGGGCGTGGTCGATGATGAGTCGCTTCGGATTCTCTCCTGTCCAGTCGCGCACCGTCAGCTGAGGGTGCTCGCGCTCATCTGTCACACGGCCCACCAGGATGGCATCCTCTTCAGCGCGCAACTTGTGGGAGAGCATGCGAGTGAATTCGCTGGATATCTGAAGAGCCTCCAACTGGTTGTCGATGAATCCGTTAGCCGTCTGGGCCCACTTCAGGATGATGTAGGGCCGCTGCTCTCTGTGGAACGTAAAGAATCGGCGATTCAGCTCCCGGCACTCTGCTTCGAGCACGCCCACCTCAACCTCGATACCTGCCTCCCGCAACTTGCGAATGCCTCGGCCCTGAACCTCAGCGAACTCGTCGATGCAGCCCACGACCACACGGCGCACTCCTTTCTTTATAATGAGATCGGCACAGGGGGGCGTTTTGCCATAGTGGGAGCAAGGCTCCAGACTCACGTATATCGTGGATTCTCCCAGCAAGGACTCATCCTCGGATCTCACTGAGGCAAAGGCATTTACCTCAGCATGCCCCTCGCCGCAGTGCACATGGTAGCCCTCGCCGATAATCCTTCCGTCGGCACTCACAATCACAGCCCCCACCATCGGGTTGGGCTTCGCATTCTGCTGCCCGCCAGCAGCCAGCTGGATGCAGCGTCGCATGTATCTCTCGTCGTCAGTCATAGAATGGTTTATAATGTGCAAAGATACAAATTAAATCTGAAAGTGCCAAGGAATTGACGCGAAAAGTGTAGATAAGTAATGTTTTTTCATCGTTATGTGATAGTCTATAAAATTTTGAAATGAAAAATCATCAAAAAGTCTATTTGCCTACACTAATTTATATAATTATTTGTGATACAGAATGTTAAACAATGTAGGCAATCAATCTTTCTGAGGCTTTGCCTACACTAATTCATAATTTATGAAGGTAAAATCTGCCATAGTTTAGCATAAATGATTGGTTTATAGGCTGTTTCTTTATCACATAAAGGCACGAAACAATTTGTTTCCAAGGGAGAAACAAATTGTTTCTCAGTAGGAAACAAAATGTTTCTCGGTTGGAAACTATGCGGAAACAGTATCCTAAGCATTAAGGAGATATAAGGAAATTTCTGAAAATAGGCCGATTAGTGTAGGCAAAGCCTCTGAAAAATCGGTTGCCTACATCGTTTAAACGCCTGAATGCCTGATAGTTAATTAGATTAGTGTAGGCAAATCGTGTTTTTAGAGAAAAATTCTCATGGAAAGTTTCGCCCACAATTCTCGCTCATTTCACATCAGCCGAGCCTGGCTTTGGCAAAAAAAGGCGACCGAAAGTTTGGAGTTTCCAGCTTTTTTGTGTACTTTTGCACCCACCCTATGAAGATGTTTTATTGTATTTTTGTACCGTCTAAATAGAATCGTTGTCGCTTTATGTACGAGCAGATACAGGAAGATAGCCTCTTTACTATATTATATTCAGCGGTGACGACCATGGCCCTGCTGGCAAGTTTTTATCTGCTGCTGCGCCGCGCCAACGCCATTGCCCCACACATCACGACGCCACAGAGACTGCGCCGGTGGACGGGCGTATTCTTTGCTTCCATCGGCGTGAATCATTTGTGGTATATGCCGATATTCTTCCTGTCCTCAAGTGACGATATCCTGATGACGGATCTTGTAGGAGCGTTGCTCGACAGCCTGACGATTATTCCGCTGGCAATAGTCGTGTTGTTCGCTATGCTGCAAGACCGCAAGCGACCGCTATGGCCTGTTGCCGTGATGGTGATGCCAATCGTTGTGGGAAATGCGTGGAGCTTAGCTACCCGCAGCTATACCCTTCTGCCGATACTGTATGTCTATTTCCTTTTGATGGGCATCGGCCTGAGTATATATATGGCTCACGCACTGAGACAGTACGGCCGCTGGCTGCGCGACAACTTTGCCGCCCTGGAGCACAAGGGGGGGTGGGGGAGGGGGCTGAAGCCCGTACGGGAAGAGACGATCAGGAACATGATGCCCGCCAATACGAGCAGGCTCTGCCACACCTCCTTGTGCTCCAGGTCGGCATAGTTGTCGCGCAGCCAGC
>ODAI014130586.1_pt1 | contig 11614 bp, 14 predicted proteins | sample 1539321 | NCBI WGS metagenome assembly ODAI01 (sample SAMN02144231, study PRJEB22623) | gut metagenome | biome: sheep rumen | host: Ovis aries | place: New Zealand
TCAAGCTTTTATGGTGATAATATAGGTAAGAAGCCAATTAAGCAGTTTATAGATCAGTCAGTAGCTAAGAAATTTTTAGCTGATGTCGTATGTCAAAATGAAACTGTTAGAGTAGATAGTTTTGAGAAGCTTTATGAGTATTTAATTGAGCTACTAAGGAATGTAACCAAAATGTAATTCCATTTAATTATAAGGAGGATATGTATTATGGCTATAAATTTCAATAAAGATAGTGTTTTTAACCTAAAGCCTATAGAGGTTAGAGCAATTAAGCAGGATATTATAAATCTTATGGTTGCTGGAGAAGAACCATTATACGCATTCAAAACTATTAGAGATCAGGTCGTATTCACAAATAAGAGAATCATAACTATAGATGTTCAAGGTGTAGTTGGTAAAAAGAAAGAATATGCAGTATTGCCCTATTCAAGGATTCAGTATTTTTCAATTCAAACACCTGGATTAATAGAACTATTTCCTGATAATGAACTGTTTATACGATTTTCAGATGGCTTTGAATCCACCTTTGAATTCAAGGGATATGTAGATATTGCTGCAATTGCTAAGGTACTATCTGAATACATACTCTAAATCTATTTACAAGTAATGTACAATTTGATATAATAAATTAAAATTAAGAAAGTTGGTTTTATTATGATAAGTGATCTAGTAGTTGGCAATAACGTCACTGATGAAATATTTTACTGCAAAAGCAAGACATTAGGAGTAGCTAGAAATGGTTCAAACTATTGCTCCATTACAATTCAGGACAAATCTGGTGTAATGGAATGTAAGATTTGGGAACTCAATTCTTCTATTGCAGATTTTGAACCTGGAGATTTTATACGTGTAAGTGGTTCTGTTGGATCATTCAGAGAATCTCTTCAGCTTTCAATTACTTCAGTTGATTTAGTAGATGATGACTCAGTAAATATAGAAGATTTTTGTCCTCATACTCCCTATAATGTAGAAGAAATGCTGAGTGAAGTATATAAGTTCATTGACAGCATTAAGTCAGATTATCTTAAGGCATTGCTTAATCAATTTTTTGGTAATGAGAAGTTTATTGCTAAGTTCAAGAATAATTCAGCAGCAAAGCAAGTACATCACGCATATGTTGGTGGATTGCTTGAGCATTCTTTAGCTGTAACTCGTAACTGCAATTCATTAGCAAAAATTTATCCTAATATAAATAGAGATCTTCTTATTACAGCTGCGCTGCTTCATGATGTAGGTAAGATAAAAGAGATTTCAGCATTTCCTGAAAATGATTACACAGATGAGGGTAATTTACTTGGTCATATCTACATTGGAGCTGAAATGATTGATATTCAGGCTAGAAAGATTGAGGGATTTCCTAAGAAGCTTTTGACTGAATTGAAGCACTGCATTTTAGCACATCATGGAGAACTTGAATATGGATCTCCTAAGAAGCCAGCTTTAATTGAAGCTATGGCATTGCATATTGCCGATTCAGCAGATGCAAAACTTAGAAGATTCTCTGACCTTCTTAATGAGACAGAAGACAATAAGTGGTCTGATAAGAATGATTTCTTCTTAGGTACAAAATATAGAAAAACGGCTGGTGTTGTATAAATGAGTAGTATTCAGACGTTAGATCTTACATATGAAGAAGCACATAGAGAGCTTGAAATTCTTAAGACTAACAAAGAAAATGAGTTGCTAGTAGAAGATTCTACAGCTAAGCCTATTCTACTAAGAGAATATTCTGCATTGCAGATGGGACTAGACGCTATAAAGACTCTAGATGATAGAGATAGTAAATTAAAAACGTCTAAGGATTATTTAAAGACAATCGAATCTTTGAAAAACTTGAAAATGAGAAATGTTTTCAATGAAGAAGAACTGAATGCAATAAATACTGGTATATCTGCACTTGAAAAACTGTGCGATTTACAGATAAAGTTAGAAAATCACAATAAGATCAGGTAAAAAGGAGTGACTTAATTATGGAGAATTTGTACTGTGTTTATGGAATTGTTAAGAAAGACAAGTTGAAGTCTCGTATTATTAGAGCTAAGAATCAGTTTGCTGCTGCAGACAAATTCTCTAAAAAGTACAAGACTGATAGAATCGTATCAATAGATATAGTACCAATTTCTGGTGCATTTGATATGATTGATGAACCTGTATTAAATTATAAGAGTCTCTAATTGCAAAAATAAGTGTGGCTATAGCTGTGTCTATAGCCATATTTTTGTAACAAAATCTATTTACGCAAGCCACATTTTATGATATAATAAATACATAAAATAAAGAAAGAGGTAAGCATTATGACAGTTACTTTTAATGAGGTAAAGAATATTCTGGCTACACTTCCTGTAGGTTATTATCTTGGTAGAAATATTCCTATAGAGCTTGGTAATGATAATTCTGCATATTTTGTTCCTGCAACCGATATAATTCATATTGGTTATATGCTGATTGCTAAGCCTCTTTCTATGATTCCTGATGATGCTACAATCGATGTTGAGTGCGTAGTAAGAAGTATTCTCTATCACGAGATATCTCATGTAATTCTTACACCTAAGAATCTTATACAGGGCAGTGATGATAAAACTCTTAGAAAAGTCGTTAATCTGGTTGAAGATGAAAGAATTGAGACTATTCTTAGAAAATATTATATGAACGTTAACTTTAAGAAAAATGTTATTCTTCTTAATGGTTATAATGGCGAACCCCCTAAAACTGCTTGGGATGCATTTTATCACATGGTTAGATTCCATGTAGGAGAGAGAAGATGGATCGCAAAGCTGGCTAACCTTATTAGAAGCTATAAAGACGTAAATGCCGGTTCTGATTATTATAGGGCTAAGTCTTGGCACGATGTTATTATAGAGTTCTATAATGAGTTTATGGAAGACCTTCCCTCAACATCATCTCCAAGTAATTCTGATGATAATTCTTCTGAGGATAATTCTTCTGATAGCGATTCTTCTACCAACGATTCTCCTAGTGGTTCTAATAGCAGCCTTCCTAATGATAGTTCTTCTGATGATGAATCTACTAACAATTCTTCTAACAATTCCTCTAATGATGAGAACAATAAATCTTCTAAGAATAGTGCTGAAGATGATAAGAAGTCTGCTAGTGCAAAGAAGGAATCTGAAAAGACTGATGATGAAAAGGCTGAAGAATTGGCCAACAGCACAACTGAAATTGAGATTGACCCCTCTGATGTTAAGAACCTGGTAAGTAAGGCTGTTAAATCATCCATTGATATATACCACGATCCCAAGCTTATTCAGAGTCTTAGACAGATAGTAGATAAAAAGCTCAAGCAGAAAAGTAAGAATGGTTCAGCCATTAATTCTTATTCTGGTAGACTGGATCCCAGGTCTGTTGCTAAGAGAGATGATTATAAGTGGTGGACACAGCAGAATAGAGCTGGTCATATTCGTCAGTATTCTAAGGTTCACTTCAATCTCTTTATTGATAACTCTGGTTCATTTTACCACAATGACACTAATATGAACACCTTTATAAAGGCTCTTTCAACTATCAATGATTCGAATTTTTCATTCGATGTTATTACCATTAACACTGAGGTAGTTGAGTGGGAAGATCACAATCGCATTTTTAATAGTAATGGTGGAAATTGCCTTAAGGATTCCATTGCAAAGGTAATTAAGAAGCATCAGAATCCTAATACCAACAATTTCAATATCGTACTTTTTGATGGTGACGCTCATAGCGATGACTATAAGTCTACTTGCCCCAACAAAAATACCAAAAATGATCCCTTTAAGCACTTTGATATGACAAATACAATCATTATTTCTGATAGGGATAATAGACCATATATAGAAAAGAGCGTTCATCAGGCTAAGGTTGAATATACAAATGATTATTGCAACAAGTTCATTTCAATGATACTCAATCTTCTTGAGAGAATGCTTTAAAGAAAGGAGGATGTTATATGACCCTACAATATATACTAAATAACCTACAGTATGACTTGATTATAGATGGTGATACAAAATTTCATGGGAATATTGATTATGTAACTGAACATATTGCAGATGGCCGTACTAATACTCTGAAGATATCAGACAGTCAGCCATCTGATATTCTCGATTTTGTGCGTCAGTTTAAAAAGGCTCAGGAAAAAGATCCATCACTGCTTATAGAAAAATTCTACGAATCTAAAGGCTATTTATCTTAAAAAGGAGATTTTCTGATGAGTTTAGCAAATAAATACAGACCCACAGAATTTGAGGATGTGGTAACTCAATCAGTTGTAACTACAGTACTCAATAAACAAATTGCAAATAAATCTTATAGTCATTCTATTTTATTTGCTGGTAATGCTGGATGTGGTAAAACTACTTGTGCTAGAATATTTGCTAGTAAGATAAATGGTGAAGTATATGAGCTTGACTGCGCTACACATAATGGTGTAGCTGATGTAAAAGAGATAGTTGAAAATGCAAGAGTAAAATCACTTATACACAACTATAAAGTATTTATTCTTGATGAATGTCACACTCTTTCCTCACAGGCTTGGTCATCGTTACTTATTACTCTAGAGGAAAATCTTCCCACAGCAATATTTATCTTTTGTACTACTGATACTCAAAAAATTCCAAATACTATTTTGAGTAGAGTACAAAGGTTTAACTTCATTCCAATCACAGACTCTGATATGACAGATAGAATAAAGTTGATTGCTGAAAAAGAAAATCTTAATATAAATGACGAAGCAATAAAGCATTTAGTATATTCAGCAAATGGAAATATGAGACAGGCGCTCACAAATATAGACAAGTGTCTATTATATGGAGATTTAACTCCTGAAAATATATGTAAAGTTCTGAATATAGTGTCTACTAATGTAATGAAAGACTTATACGATGCGTATGAAAAGAAAGACACTAAGACTATTATAACTACAATTGAAAATTTGTACAATAATGGGTATGAACTTCACGAATTTATAAGACAGTTTTTGGATTATAGTATAAAGCTTACTAATATGAAATTAGTTGAATGCATTCTTACTCTCATTAACGAGATAAGGTACGACGATTCACCTAAGAACATTATTATTGCTAGGCTTATAATCTAATTATCAACTAACATAAGTGTCCCAGAAGTGAATCTAGAACTTCTGGGATATATTTTATTGACGGAGGATAGCTATGAACGTAACGTATGAATTTGTAAACATTGAACATTGGAGCAATGTATTTGCTTCGCTGTGTATTACTGCAAAGGATATCCATGACAATGATAGAAATACTATCAACAACGTTATCGAAGAGTATGTAAGATCTGTAGGTGTAGACACTAGTACTGTTGGTGAAGATTATATTTCTCCAGCATTATATATGGCTATAAAGTCTTATGCTGCAAAATTTCCAGAAAGTACTATTTCTGTTGGAGTGGTTGAGTTTGCTAACATTATAAATGCTCTCAGTAAGAAGACACTTCACGTAGCAGAAATTGCTTGTATTGATCATATGAACGATCCTGAAAATGCTGTTTGTGCACCTATATATGCTGTAAGTCAAATTAGGGCTAATGGTGATAAAGATGATAATGGTAATATGTACTATGATCCACTTAGTCTAGTTGTTAGATATAATATATCACAGCCTACATTTACAATAAATATAGATAATGAGGAGTGATTCTTAATGATACAGCAGGAAAAGCTTTTAAAACGATTAGAAGTTTTACCGAATAATCTCATTATTGTTGGTCCAAAATACAGTGGAAAGAAAACACTTGTAAATGAAATTGCTCCAAATTTTTATTGGGTAGAAGGAAATGTAGAAAATATACGAAATCTACCAAAGGCTGATTATGTATTTGCAGATGTAGATAATTGGTCTCCAGCTTGTTTTAGTGCAATGTTGAAGATGCTTGAAGAAAATGAAAATCACATAATCATAACTTGTAAAAACATAATGAATCTACCAAGGTCAATACAATCAAGATGCATTATTGAAAGAATGGAATCTTATAAAGACATTGGTCGATACTGTGAAAATATTGGACAGTTAGAATTTGCTACAGATGAAATGATTCAGTCAATAGACAGTTTTGCCTATAAAGACACATTTGATTTAGATGTATATTTTACTGTGATGTGTAATAGACTTCTAGAAAGAATTAAGAATGGTGAAAACTTAAAGAAAGAATATCTTATCTGTAGTAAATTTAACTCTGCTAAAAATCTAAAATCGTTAAATAAAAAGCAATTCATAAACAATTGGAATTTATGTATGAGAGGTTTGTCTGATGAATGGAAAAGACTTTAAAAAAGCTCTACTAAATCCAAAGCATGTCTACTGTCTCATTTCAATTGATAGTGAGATGGTAGATTTATATGTAAGTAGATTTAAGGAAGCTATTAAAGCAGATAGAGTGAATTATGGTTCTATAAAGCCATCGGGTCTTTTATTTAGAACTAAGACACTAAATGTACTCTATCTACAAAAACTTGAACCAGAACTATTTGAAAGTAACTCTTACATATTCATATATACAGATTCTATAGATAAAAGATCTTCTATATATAAAAAGTACAAAGATCAAATCATTGAGATAAATAATGATTATACTAATTTTATTCAATCACATAGTGATATGACTAAAGAACAAGCTAGTAAGTTTGCTAAAATGTGCAACAATGATTTAGGCATTATCAAAAATAATTTATCTATTTACAATGATTCAAATATGGTTTATAATAAATTTATAGATTATAGTAGTGACATCTATTTGTGGGTAGATAATTTTATAAAAAAGAAACCTTTACCTAATATAAATGAATCTCCTATTAGTGTAATGGCTTTACTAGCTACAAATTGTACTAATCTATATAAGGTAAAAACTAATGATATAGCTGGAATGAATCCATATATTATTAGATGTATGAGAGATTTAGAATCTTATATAAGTGAGGAGGAACTCATTCAAATAATAAATGATTGTTTTTATCTTGACAGTCAAATAAAGAAGGGACTAATAGATATAAACTACACACTTGATTACTTAATTTTAAGGAGGAAAACTTATGGCAATACCAATTAAATTCAATGCCAAAGTAGCCAGTAAGATTAAGGATCATGAGCAAGCGAAGAAAATAAAAGAAGCAAAGAAATCAAAGCCAAAGGCTAATAATATTCTAGATATTCTAGAAATAATAAGACAAGATGTAGAAAACAACTTAGGTGAGTTTAGAGATCACTATCAAACTATTACTACTATAGAAGATTTGGAAGCTTATATTGAAGGTGCAAATGCTTATGGTGAAATAGCTATAGATACTGAGACCACTGGACTTAATCCTTTAGTAGATCAGATTGTTGGTGTTTGCTTATATTATCCAGGTGCTAAAGCTGCTTATGTTCCAATAAATCATGTGGACTACTTTTCAAATGTAAGAATTCCAGAACAGCTTACTGAAAAAGAAGTTCTATCTGTATTAAAAAAATTAACCGCAAAAGTTATATATCACAATGCACAGTTTGATATTAGAGTTATTCTTCATACTATTGGAGTTTATCTTAAGGCTTGGTGGGACACTCTTATTTGTTCACAGATAATGAATGAGAATGAGGCTCACGGTCTGAAATATTTGCATGGTAAATATATCAGTCATACAGATGAAAAATCATTCGGTGACTTATTTAATAAAATCGGATTCAAATACGTACCTATAGAATATGCAACTCTATATGGTGCTCACGATGCTATAGATACTTTTGAATTAAAAGATTTTCAGTACGATTGGTTTATGTCTCATATGAAAAGAGATGATGTTAGAGAACTCTATAACTTATATAGAGAAATAGAAATTCCAATGATTGACGTTATTGTAGATCTTGAAGATACTGGAGTTGCTGTAGATGTTGAGTATTTAAACACTTTAGCAGATAAGTATCATAAGAAACTTTTTGATGCTTTGGATAAGTGCATTAGAGAGGTTGAGACTACATATAAGAAACAAATCGATATGTATAATGCAACTCACATTGGTAAGCCTCTTTCTTTACCTATAAATATTGGTTCTTCTACACAGTTAGCTATTCTATTTTATGACATACTAAAATGTCATCCAGTAGAGGGTAAGGGTAAGAGATCTACAGATGAAGACGTTATGAAGATATTTGGTAAATCTCATAAGATAGCTAAATATATTCTAGATTATAGAGCAGCTCAAAAAATAACATCAACATATGTAGACAATATACCAAGTATTATTCATACTGATGGTAGAGTTCATACACACTTCAATTCCAATGGAGCTAAAACTGGTCGTATGAGTTCCAGTGACCCAATCAATCTACAAAACATACCTGCACATAATATAGAAATTCGTAAGATGTTTGTTGGACAGACTACTTATAGAGATGTAGAACAGAGATCTGACGGAGCCTATATATTTGACAGATGTGAAGAAGTAGAGACTACTAAGGGTTGGAAGTTTGTTGAAGAGCTTAAGGCTGGTGATGAACTTATAGATGGTGAAATAGTTAAAGTAGTAAAGGTCAAAGAATTTAAAGTTCTGGTTGGATTAGTATGATACAATGCTTAGTATGTGGTCAAGAGATTAGTAGTTATAGAGGAATGTCTTCTCATTTACGAAGTAAGCATTCCATAACAAATCAACAATACTACGATAAATATTTAAAAGAATTTAATGAAGGAAGATGTCTAGTATGTAATAAGCCAACTCGTTTTTATGGTCTTATATATGGCTATGCAAAATGTTGTTCAACTCAATGTGCTAATAAATGTGAAGAGAAAGGTCAACATATTTCTGAAGCGTATCACAAAAAATCTAAAGAAGATATAGATGCTTCTTTTCAAAAACAAAAAGAAACTATGTTAAAGAAATACGGAGTAGATCATCCGATGCATTCTCAACAGATTGTGAACAAGCTTAAACAGACTAATCAACTTAGATACAACTCTGATTTTGGTTTTGAAAATAAAGACATTCAACAAAAGTCTAAACAAACTAAATTAGAAAAATACGGTTCTACTACTTATAATAATAGAACTAAAGCTAAGCAAACTTGTATTGATAAGTATAACGTCTCTAATCCATATCAAATTTCACAAGTTCAACAAAATATGCTTAATAATACTCAATCAGTTGAAGTAAAGCAAAAAAGACATGATACAAAGTTGAAAAATGGTTGGAATAGATCTAGACTTGAAGAATATCTTCAAAATAAATTGATTGATCTTGGATATGAATTTGAACATAACTACTTATCAGATTCATATCCTTGGCACGTTGATTTTTACATATATGATTTAGATTTATACATAGAAATCAACAATTTCTGGACTCACAATAATCATTTTTATGATGAGTCTAAAGATAAAAGTGAAAAGCTTGATTTGATAGAAAAAAGTAAGATCTCTAAATTATATGAAGTTGAATTGAAAACTTGGACAATTTCAGATATAAGGAAAAGAGATCATGCAAAGAAGAACTATTTAAACTATGTAGTTCTTTGGAATGAAAATCAAATCAAATTATTTTTAAAAGATTTGACAGATAATAAATCTTTCAATGGATTTATTGATTATAACAGAAAGGAAATTATTTAATGAGACGAAAGATTATTCTAGCGGTAATACTAGCAGCTATGTTAACTGGTTGTGGAAATTCTGATAGCAGTAATACAGATCCACTTAGTGGTTATGAAAAGTCTTATAATACTAACTATGTAAGTGAAGTAGATGAGGCTGCACATACTTTAGATAGTTGTGAAATTACTGTAAAAGACAAAACTTTTACTATTGGTAAGAGTACTGGAGCAGATCTTAAGAAGATATTTAAGTATAATGAAAATGATTCAGATAAAATTGAGGCAAATAAAAGTCCTACATTTTTCTTAAATGTAGACCCAGAAATCTTTAATTTTAAGGCTTATGCTAGACTTGAAAACAATACAGATTCTGAAATTTCTCGTGATGATGCAATCGTTACCACATTTATGATTGGTAAAGAAAATGTTGAAGAATATTTAGACATTAAACTTCCTGGAGACATCACTTGGGAATCTACTTATGAAGATGTAATAAATGCTTTTGGTAAGCCTTCACGTGAGGAAGAAATCTCTACACAAAAGAAAGCTTGCTCTTATGTTATAACACAAGACAATAATAAGAAATATGATGTATCTTTTGAATTCATTCTCAACAAATCAGATTCTACAGATGAAAGTTCTGTAAGTGATAGTTCAAATAAGTACACTCTTAGCTCTGTAGTTCTAGAACTAAATGATATTAAAGAACCGATAACTGAATAAAGAAAGGACTTATATTAAAATGAATATTCGTAAAATTATGATTGGAATTATAGCTTTGACATTGACAGCTTCTACTATGGCTGCTTGTTCAAAGAAGGATAGTAGTTCAGATAATAGCTCAAGTACTACAACAACTAGTAGCACTGAAGTAGATAGTACAGGGGTTAATGACTCCAGAAATCCTCTAGCTGAAATGAAGATGACTATTGACGATAATGAGTTCACTCTTTTTGAAAGTACTGCAGAGGACTTTGAAAAGGTTTACTCATTTACAGAAAGTGATGTTAGTCTTAAGCATAAAGAGTCAGCAACTATGTATGTGGATTTAGATAAAGCTGACTTTAACAAAGATCTAGATTTTAGAGTTGTTTTGACTAACTTTGGTGAGGATAACGCTGACTATAAGACATATACTGTCACTGGTATTATAGTTAATACAGATAGAACTCGTGGAGATAACAAATATCCTATCGTTAAGCTTCCTAAGGACATTATGTGGGGTTCTAAGTATAGTGACATCAATAATGCTTATGGAGAACCTCTTGCTACTAACATTGTTAATGACACTATGACTAACTTTGGTTATGAATTTGATCTGGATAAAGAAATCAATGGAGAAAAGATTACTGGCTTCTATTCAGTTACTCTTTCTTCCCATAATACAGCTGGAATTATGAATATTGCTCTTGAAACAGAATTTCAGTAAAATTTAATAGGACCTGACTTTGGTTAGGTCCTTATTCTATTTAATTATATAAGGAAAGGAGTAAGATTAATGATAAAAGCTAGAACAAGAAGAATCATACAGGGTGCTGACTATTCAGCTCAAGAGCCTCGTCTATTGTCTCAGCTTTGTGGTGATGAGGGAATGCTTCAAGCCTATAGAGATGGTAAAGATCTATACGTAGAAATTGCAGCTATTGCAATGCATTTACCATATAAAGAGTGCTTAGAGCATTTTCCTAAAGATTGCCCTATAAAACAAGTTGGTGATGACTGGTTTTATGCTAAGCTTAAAAATGGCGAAGACGATGGTAAAGAAGACTTTGTTGATTTAAACTATAATGACATAGATGTAGATGATTATGATTATGATAAGCTTTCAGATGGTGAAACTGATGTTTATCATGATGGTAAAGAAAGAAGATCACAAGCCAAGAAAATATTGTTGGGGATAATGTACGGCCGTGGAGAAAAATCTATAGCACAGCAATTAGGTTGTGATGTAGAAGAAGCAAAACAGATAAAGGACAACGTATATACTGCATTTCCAAGAATACAGAAATTTGAAGTAGAATCTGCAAATATGGTAA
>ODAI014676066.1_pt1 | contig 11614 bp, 6 predicted proteins | sample 1539321 | NCBI WGS metagenome assembly ODAI01 (sample SAMN02144231, study PRJEB22623) | gut metagenome | biome: sheep rumen | host: Ovis aries | place: New Zealand
AACCAGAAAGATCATCAGGATATGCATTATTGTCTGTTGAATTTTATCATGCTGTACCATCGTTTTCTCCTTTCTCAGAACAGGGCATTGTCTTTGTCAACTTTGTTCACTACCATATTGGCAGTCAATACCAGGATGAAACCGCAGATGGACTGGAAGAAACCTGCCGCAGCGGACCGTCCCACATCATTCAGCAGCATCAAACCTTTATATACATATACGTCGATCGTGGTGGTCACATCATACAGGAGTCCGGAATTCTGCGGAACCTGATAGAAAAGACCGAAGTCGGAATAGAAGACACGGCCGACAGCCAGAAGAGTCATTGTGATGATCGTGGGGCGAAGTCCCGGCAATGTCACATGCCAGATCCTCTGCCATCTGGAAGCACCGTCCACCACAGCCGCCTCGTACAAAGAAGAATCGATTCCGATGACGGTTGCGTAGTAGATGATGCTGTTGTAACCAAAACTTTTCCAGAGGTTGATAATGACGAAAATAAAAGGCCAGTACTTCTGGGTCATATACCAGTTGGTCCTGGTACCCATGGTCTTGTTGATAAAACCGGCGTCCGTACTCAGGAAAGCAAAAGCGATGTAGCTTACGACAACCATGGAAATCAGGTACGGGATCAGGATAAAAACCTGATAGATCTTTTTGGGAAGAGAAGCTCTGATCTCATTCAGCACGATCGCAACTACAATGGCAAAAACAGTTCCGGTCACGATAAAGACCAGATTGTATCCAAGGGTGTTCCGGATCATCAGACCTGCATCCCGGGTGCTGAAGAGGAACTTGAAGTTTTTCAGTCCGCACCAGGCACTGCCCCAGATGCCTTCCTTATAGTTATAATTCTTAAAAGCGACCACCAGTCCGGCCATGGGGATGTAGTTATTGACGATCAGATAGATCAGCCCGGGAATCATCATCGCATACAGCTCCCAATGGCGGAAAACATTTTTCCAGCTGGTTTTTGATTTTGCCTGTTTCTTCATTGTATACTCCGCTCCTTTCACCAGATGTATATCTCTATGATCCATAGTCTATCCCGAATTCCCCTGTAAAAGTAGCTGTTTTACGACCCGGATTATCGGTTTTCCGACTTATCAGAAACTTTTCAGATCCTCCACCTGCACATATAGTAAGCGAGGAAAGCAATTGCGGTTTGAGCCTGCTCAAACCAGCAATTATTCTCCGAGCGAGAATATCGTAAACGAAATGATTTATTTCGTTTACGATAAAACGGAGCCGGCAACACGTGCCGGCTCCGGGATCAGACCATATTTACTTTTCTGCAAGAAATGCATCCAGTGCAGCCTGGGTGTCAGCCAGAACCTCATAGAATCCGATGGACTCAAGTTCGCTCTTGATCTGGGGAAGAACATCTTCCAGAGACACACTGCCGGTCATGACCGCATCCTTGTATTTATCTTCCAGATTCACATATGCTGTGATAAAATCTGTCATTTCTGTCGTATCATAGAAGAAACCGAATGCCGGAGAAACCTCCACGTCTTCATCCCATGCTTCAACAGTTGCTTTTGCGTCTTCATAAAGAGCGGTTTCTTTTACCGGAATGATCAGGAAATCCGGATACGCGGCTGTTGCGGCAAAACCGCCATAAGGCTCATTTTCTGCAGTCATTCCTTCCGGATATTCTGCACGGCCTTTGTCATTCAGCACATAATGCTTTCCTTCCAGACCATAGGACAGCATGGTTTCAAATTCAGGATCGGTATACAGAGCCTCCAATACGGTAAAAGATTCATCCGGATGTGCGCTATTTGCGCTGATGCCATACTGAAGGTTGCCGATCGCGATGCTCTCTGCGCGGGCCGGAGCAAGGATGCCGCTCTCAACGGTATTCGGATAAATCTTGTCCAGAGGATCGATATCGCCATTATGCAGTGTACAGAAGGCAGAACCTGCTGTTACCATGCTGCTTCCTTCCATCGTGTTGCTCAGGGCGTCAGCCATGACGATTCCATCGTTGTACCATTTATTCATATACCCGGCGAATTCCTTGAAGCCCTCGGTTTCAAAAAGGCTCTTCAGCTCTGTGGTGCCCCAGTCTGCATAGGCATATGCTGTCAGACCGATTCCTCTGTCACAAACGCCGGCCCAGGCCCAGGTCATTTCGGCCGCACTCTGCGGTACCAGTGTATAGATCTCCGGATGGGCTTCATGTACCTGATACAGAACCTCTTCCAACTGTTCCATGGTCGTGATGGATTTTGCATCAATTCCAAGCTCTTCCACGATCGCCTGGTTCATGACGGCTGTCTCATGACCGCCATACTGATACTTCCGGACCAGACCATACAGTCTGCCGTTCATGCTGGAAGCCGTCATCTCGGCATCCGTAAAGGTTGCTTTCAGCTCATCGGAAGCACTCTCAAAATAATCCGTGATATCCAGCAGCTGTCCGTTGGCCACATAGGTAGACAGCTGTCCGTTGTCGGTGAAATAACAGGTAACATCCACTTCATCGGTGGTCATGGCCAGGTTCACAGCCTTCTCGAAATTGCCGATCTCGATGTACTGCAGATCTACCTGTACGCCATATTTGTCGGCCATATACGCATTGATGGCTTCTTCCACCTCGGTAACTGCCTCGTCTGTATAATTCGCCAGTGTGGGGATCCAAAGAGATACTGTCGTCATATCCGCTGCAGACACTGCTGCCGGGACCATCAGACCTGTTGTCATGGCTGCTGCCAGAATTCCTGCCAAAGCTTTTTTCTTCATTTCCTTCTCCTTTCATCGGTAGAGGTTTTTGTTTTGATGAGTATAGTGTAGCTTTTGCAGTTCCTGAAAAGTAGCCGATTTCCGACCCGGATTATTGATTTTCCGACTTGCGTTTATACATTCCCCTGGTTTTTCCGGTAGTCCGAAGGTGTCATCCCTGTCATTTTCCGGAACATCTGGGAGAAATTGGTAAAGTTCTCATAGCCCACCTTAGAAGCGATCAATGTCACAGGCATGGATGTATTTGCCAGAAGCTTTTCCGCATAATCCATCTTCGTCTTCAGCAGATACTCCTTATATCCGAGCCCGGTCTCTTTCCGGAATATCCTGGAGAAATAATCCTCATTGAGAAACACATACTGAGCAGCTTCTCTTCGGGATACCATCCGGTCCATGTTGTCCTCCAGAAAACGAATTACTTCCCGCACTCTCTCCTCCGCCGTCATGGGGCTGTCCTCCTGCCCGCCGCCTTCCGCCTTGTCTGCAGTCAACGCGTGCAGACAATCGTCCACTGCCTTCAGCAGCTCTGTATCGGAATGATAGCTGTGAAGCATTTCTTCATAGGTGAAGGAATCCGAAAACAGCTCCGACAGGTCCTTCTTCCTCTCATAGCAGGCTACAGACAATGCTTCCAGGATCCCATGAATGATCTGCTGCCGGTACCCGGTGCTGAGATATCCGTCCCGCTCCGCCAGACGCAGCAGATTTACGATCTGATTCCGGACCAGGGTATAGTCTCCGCGGATCATCCATTTTCCCCAACGGGTGCTGTCCGGCTTCCGGTCTTCCGGAAAATCAGCCTGCTCTGTCAGTTCATCATACTGATCGCCTTTTCGCAGAATATCCGTCCGGACCTTCAGTGCCTTAATGCATCTCCGAATGGCATCCTCTATATCCGGAATGCTTGCCGGCTGTATAATATAATCGAAAGCTCTGTTCTTCAGCGCCTCCTGTGCGTAAGAAAAATCCGCGTGAGACGTCAGAAAAATACAATACACATAAGGATAATTCTCTACCAGCCATTTCTGCAGGGAAATACCGTCCTCCTGGGGCATTTCAATGTCCGTAAGCATGATGTCCACCGGCTTTTCTGCCAGAAGCTCTTTTGCCGCAGCGGCACTGTTTGCGGTGTATACGATATCCACTCCCAGGCTGTCCCAATGTACCAGTTTTTCCGTTGCTTCCAGGATCTTCTCCTGATCATCCACAAGCAATACTGTCATTTCATACCTCCACCCTGTAAATCCAGTCAGGAATCTCCCTGTATTCCATCTCTTTTATAGTCCTCTCCGATTACCGGAAGAATAAGTTCACTTACAGCACCGCTTCTGTTCTCAAAATACCAGGAAGGCTTCTCTTCCTCTTCATATACGACCTTCAGACGCTCCAGGAGATTTCGTACGCCGATTCCCAGTTTTTCATCCTCAACCGGTTTCCCGCCGTTCAGAAATACCAGCAGTTCTTCCGGATATCCGGGGCCGTTGTCCCGAGTCGTAATATCCAGGAAATTTCCTTCTTCCGTTTCTCTGTATCGGACCGAAATGTGAATCTGAAGAAGACTCCCGTCATTCATTCTGGCATACTTTACAGAGTTCTCCACAAAAGTCTGAATCGCGATGATCGGGATCATCTTATCCCGTGCCGTTTCGTCAGCAGCAATCTCGCAGGAGAGAGGCTTGCTGGTCATCAGCTTCTGCATATCCACATAATTCCGTACAAAATCCAGTTCCTCTTCTACCCTGACAAAGCTTCGGTTCTGCTGAAGAAGATACCGAAGATGTACCGAAAGCCTCTGCAGAAAGACCTCCGCCTGGTCATATTCCTTCAAAGCAAGCATATAATACGCATTTTTTAAACAGTTCGTATAAAAATGCGGAGCAAGCTGGATCTGCAGATACTGCCGGTGGATCCGTGCCTTTTCCAGCTCTTCTTCATAAAACCGGATCTTGTAATGCTCAATCTCTGCCAGGAGAAGCCGGATGGACTGCTTCACGTCTTCGATCTCTGTGATCCTGTTCGGCACCGAAAAGTCGACCTCCCACTGTCCGGCCTGTATATTCTGCAAAGCGGAGGTCATATTCTCAAGAGGCCTTGAAAGCTCCCGGTACACAAAACGCTGTGTATGGATAATGGCAGCAACGAGGAGCATGATAAGAGCCGCAATTGCCAGATGCGTTCTGTTTATATATAACCAGATATTCCTGGGAAGGATCTCAACCACACCGAAACTGACAGCATTCCCTTTATGATAAAAAAGCACACGGTCCTCCAGAGTCGTTTTACCTTCTGCCAGCGCCGCCCAATCGATCTCGGCGCCAGGCAGGCTGTTTTTTCCCTCCTGATGCTCTTCCGCGATCCATGTTGGATAAAACTGTCCTTCAAACACAACGCCATAGAAAGCTCCCGATTCTTTTCTCTCCGGAAGACCCGCTGACAGACTGATGCATCCTCCTACTGCGGCGTTGTTTTTCTTTATAAAAAGACTGTACCATTTTCTCTCGTCGGAGGAAACCACATGATCCAGAATGTTCCGTGTATCGCTCATAAGAGTCTGCCGGCTGTCTTCCTTTAGTATTTTTGCCTCATCAAAGGAAACATCATTGTTTATTGCGTACTGCAGATGTTCATACGAATCATAAAAAACAAACAGCCCTTCTATCCCCTGATTGACCTTTGTCTGAACTTTCATCAGATTCATCAGATTATACAGGCGGTTCCATCTTTCCCCGACGGACGGATAGACCCCGACACCGGAGAAATCACTGTTTCCGGAATAGATCTCCCGTACGATCCGATGCAGCTGCGAATAATTCGTTTCCAGCGTCTCCATATAAGAGATCAGGTTTTCCTCCCGGTTCTCATTCTGTTTCTCCTGCCATGACACTACCATATAGAACAGAAGGGTGCACAGCAATAGAACCACCACTGTCATAAAAAACCAGGTTCCGCTGATGATCTGTTTTTTCAGGCTGAACATTCGTTTCTTCAAAATCAGTTCCTCCCCGGTGTACATTCCTGTCTCTTCTGTTCATATTACCATAATTTTTGATGTTTTACTATAGTTCGTTCTCCCGGGAACTTCGGTCGATCCGGTAAAAGTCTGAAAATCAACAATCCCTGTCGTAGAAAAGATATTCTTTGCTGCTCTGATCTTTTAAAATCATTATAGTAGCTATAGTTGTTAAGCTGCCGTTCGCGGTACGCATACCGTTCCGGACGGCAGCTTTTTTTCGTTATTATCTGTTTCTATTTGTAAAAAGGGGGATATGCATGGACCACACTCGAATGAAGACTGAAGGCTGCTCCAACGCCATGAATTATCTGGCTCCGTTCACCGGTCTTTCCATAACAGACAGCCGCAAAGAAGTGGAGGAGCGCCTTGCCCGGCTAAGAGCTGCAGGTATTTATTCCATGAATCTGCTTTGGAGCGGTGGTGATGAAACAGGCAGTCATACCCCGTTTAATTCAGTAAGTTACTGGACAAGGATAGGCTGGATAGCGGAGATCTGCCGGAAAGAAGGCATGACTTTCATGATTCAGGATGCTGCACCTTTCCCCACCGGACTTGCGGACGGATGGCTGAAGCAGCCGGAATTCCTGAACAGGAACAAACAGTATCTCGGTGAACGTCACCTGGATGTGAAGGGTCCGAATCCGGACGGAGCCTTTCTGGTGTCCGAACTGATGGGTTCCATTCGATCCACCGATCAGGAGCATGGATTTGGCCAGGCGCGTCCCTTTCCCGGAGACAGCCTGTACGCGGTCGTTGCTGTCAGGCATGATCGGGACGGACTCGATCCGGACAGTGCAGCAGACCTTACATCCGCAGTTTCGGACGGACTTCTGTTATGGCCGGTACCGGAGGGCATCTGGCGCATATTCGTGATCTTTGTCACTATGAATGACGGAGGCAGGCAGTATTACATCAACCTTCTGGATCCGGACTCTGTCAAACTGAACCTTCAGGCCATCTACGAACCACATTACCTGCGGCTGAAGGGGGAAGCAGGCAAAACCTGGCTCGGTTTTTTCTACGATGAGACGGAAATCGGGAACCTGTGGCGTTACAATGTGCCTACCCTGCCCGGAGACAGGCGCAATGTAGAAGGAGAAAGCATGGCCCTGCCCTGGAGTCCCCTTGTTCAGAAAAAATGGGAAAATACGATGGGTACTCAGTCCCGCCGGGTATTACCTTTCCTTTGGGAGGATTGTGAAAAACTGCCCCATGTCCGTGTACAATTCATGGATATCGTGTCCCGGATCGTACAGGAAACATATAACGGACAAATGCATTCATGGTGCCAAAAACACGGTCTGCAGTATATCGGCCATGTCTGTGAAGATGAAAACACGCACTGTTCCCTGGCAAACGGGCCGGTCCACTTTTTCCGGATGCAGAAACACCAGGACGCGGCCGGCATCGATCTCATCGGCGGACAGGTGATGCCGGGTAAAGACTTCCGGCAGAGCTGGTACGGCTGCCCGGATGGTGATGGGGAATACTATCATTATGGCCTTGCCAAGCTGGCTTCCTCTGCCGCACATATCATGCCGGATAAACATGGCAGAGCTTTCTGTGAGGTTTTCGCAGTGTACGGCGACATCGCAGGAACACGCCTGCGGAAATATATCTATGACCATCTGCTGGTTAACGGGATAAATGAAATGATCCCTGCCCCGCCCTTCGTTCCGGGGGCAGCTCCCGACATCAGCAGAAAAGAGAATGAATATGTCAGGCATATGTGCTGCCTGCTGCATGATACGCGTCCTGTAGTTAAAGCAGCTGTGTTGTACCATGCTCAGGCAGAATGGTACGGCGGAGGTTTTGACCGGTTCCAGAAGGCAGGAAAAATCCTCGCGCAGGCACAGATCAGCTATGATGTCATCCCGGCGGACGTCTTTGAGGATACGGCATTCTTCCATACCGATCTTTCCGATGGCCTGTGCATAAACGGGATCCGATATGAAGTTCTGATCGTTCCCAAAGCAGCTGCACTTCCTTCCGCACTCGCCCTGCAGTTGGAAAAACAGGTCTTTCCCGTTCCAGTCATTTTCTGCGAACATCGCCCGGAAGTTGTCGCAGAAACAGGCAGACATATCCATATCGAAAGTGGTGAGACAGTCCCGATGAAAGCTCTTGCAGACAGGCTGCAACAGCTTATTCAAAGAGATCTGATCCCGAACAGAAATCTCCCGTATCTCCGTTATGCACACTACCGGAAGGAAAGCACCGACTATTATTTTCTGGTCAACCAGGGAGATTCCTGTACCTTTGAAATCAACGCAGCCGGACATGGAACGCTGAAGCTCATAGACATTATGGGACAGACTTCCCGCCGGATTCCGTCAGAGCAAAGAGAAGGCCGATTTACCTGTCATCTGGACATGGATCACTGGGAATCCATCCTCCTGGCTGCGGGCGATCCGGATGGTACAGAAAATGAACTTCCTCCCATCGCAAAAACAGAAATTCTCTCGTCCGTATGGCAGGTGAAACTGGAAGACGGCACAACATTGGACATGGACAGGCTGCGCAGCATCAATGCTGCAGATCTTTTCCCGCGATACATGGGACGAATTGAATATGAGACTGTATTTTCTCTGGATGAAAACCCCGATGTTCTGCATCTTGGGGAGGTCTGGGAGACCGCAGAAGTCTATGTTAACAGCCAGCCCGCCGGGCTGCGCCAGTGTACACCCTATGATTACAATATCCGCGGACTGACTCGTGCCGGCGAAAACCGGCTGCGTATAATAGTTCAGACCGGAAGGGCGAGGAAAACAGGCGGTGAAACATCTTCCGCCTTTGGCCGAAGCATGAGTGCCACCGTATACAATGCGCTGCCGCCGGGCGGCCTTCTGGGCCCGGTCATTCTGTATTACAGCATATAACGAAAGGAGAATCGCAGATGAAACAGTATTTGGCAAACCGATCTGTCGAACCGACAGATATGGAGAAGGAAGGGGCCGTTGTTGCGTTGGAAATGCTTCGCGAAGGCGCTGTACTGCTGGAGAATAAAGGCTTTCTGCCTGTACAAGAAGGCCGAAAACTGGCTTTGTATGGATATGGCGCTCGAAACACAGTCTATGGCGGACTGGGTGCCGCGAGTATTCATATCCGAAAGGGTGTGAGCATAGAAGCAGGACTGGAGAATAATGGTTTCATTGTCACCACAAAATCGTATCTGGATCGCTATGAAGCACAGATGCAGGCGGAAGAGGATGCCTACTACAGGAACATCAGGGAGCGTTGTGGAGAGAAAATCATCGAAGGCGTATTTATCATGTACTCCGATCCGTATGTCCCATCGGCACAGCTGGAAATCACACAGGAGGATATCCGCGACTCTGATACCGACACGGCAGTATATGTCATCTCCCGCTGTTCGGGGGAAGGCGCCGACCGTAAACCGATTCCCGGCGACTATGAACTGTCCGAAGATGAAATAACCAACCTGGAACGACTGGAAGCAGCCTATGACAACCTGATCGTAATTCTGAATACCTGCGGAGTGATCGACACAAAAAGGATCCGAAGCCTTCAGAACCTGAAAGCATTGCTCTTTGTCGGTATGGGGGCAGCAGAAACAGGCACTGTAACAGCCGAGATCCTATCCGGAAAGGTGTGCCCCTCCGGAAGGCTTACCTCGACCTGGGCAGAAAAGTACCTCGACTATCCATCCGCGGACACCTACGCCGCAGTCAACGGGAATCTGGATGACGAAGAATACCGGGAAGGCATCTATGTCGGTTACCGCTGGTTTGATGCATTTCAGATCAAGCCTGCTTACTGCTTCGGATACGGTCTGAGCTACACAGAATTTGTAATGAATCCCGCAGGATTTAAAAAAAAGGGCGAAGACATATATGTATCCATCGAGGTCCGTAATGTCGGAAGCACCTTTGCCGGCAAAGAAACTGTACAGCTGTATGTATCCCAGCCTGGAGGAAGTATTCCCAAAGCTCCAAAGATCCTGGCAGGCTATGAGAAAACAGATTTGTTGCCTCCAGGCACATGCCAGACTCTCACTGTTGCCGTACCGCTCAGAAATCTGGCTTCGTATGATAGAGCCCGGTCTGCCTGGGTTCTGGAGTCAGGTGATTATATATTCTATATAGGCAATGATTCGGAGCACCTCATTCCGGCAGGTATCGTCCGCCTTGACAGTCCTGCCGTTACCGAACAGTGCACCCCCGTTTGTGCAGATTCCTGGCCACTGGATGAATTTGTACCGGAAACAATATTACCGGGCGGATACGGATACACCGGCGCGGACCTCCCCGTTCTTCCGGTCTCCGCACAGGAAATTGAAACACAGACACATGATTATCGAACCGTTATAAATAAAACTTCCTCTGCGCTTCACAGAGACAAACCTCTTTCATTTCAGGATGTGGTTTCCGGCAGGAATACAGTGGAGGAACTGGCATGCGATCTGTCACTGAATGAACTGGCTCACCTGTTGGTAGGGAATGGTCCGGAGACAGCCGGAGAAGTAACCCGCGCCTCGGTATTTGCGTCCGGGACCTCCGTTTCCACGGCGGATACCGGAAACGCAATCGAATATATCGTACCCGGATCAACGGAAACAACGGTCAGTCTGCTGCAGAGCCGCGGGATTCCCAAGCTGAACATCGCGGATGGCGGCTCCGGTTTACGCCTCGCTCCGGAATTTCAGACAGACGCAGAAGGAAACCTTGCCACAAGCCCTCTTTTCTCCATCGGCAACGTGGACAAATTTGCAGGAGACATCCTGCGAAAAGAAGGCGGCGGTGAACATTTCTGGCAGTATCCCACAGCATTCCCTATGGCAATGGTCATGTCGCAGACCTGGAATCAGGCTTTGCTGAAACGCTGCGGCGAGATCATCGGTCAGGAAGCGGATGCCCTGGGCGTGGATGTATGGATGGCTCCGTCCATGAATATTCATCGCAGCCCTCTGTGTGGAAGAAACTATGAGTATTATTCGGAGGATCCGTTTATCACCGGCAGCTGTGCCATTGCAGCCCTGGAAGGTTTTCAGAAATGCAGATACAGTGCTCCATGCATCAAGCATTTTGCATGCAATAATCAGGAAGACAACCGCGGCGCAACCAACGTTCACGTCAGTGAACAGGCATTGAGAGAGATCTATATGAAGGGATATGAAATGGCGGTTCGTGCCAGACATCCCCGCTGCCTGATGACCTCCCTGAATCTGGTAAACGGAATTCACATGGCAAACCAGAAGGATCTGCTGACCACAGTACTGAGGCAGGAGTGGGGCTTTGACGGTCTCGTGATGTGTGATTGGGGAACGACAGTCTCCGATCGTAAAGAAAACCACAAATACAGCTGCTCCGCCATGCCCGGTTGTATCCATGCCGGCAATGACCTGATCATGCCCGGAACACAGAACGATATCGACGGGCTCATCCACTCGATCGAAAACGGCGATCTTTCCATGGATGAAATGCTTCAAAGTGCCGGGAGAATGCTTACATTAATGGTCAGTCAAGTCCGAATAACCGAGATGTGAACCAATACATACGATATACCAGACACTCCCCGCAGGCTGTCAGCTAACACTTGCATCAAAATACTCCCGGAAGAGATATGTACAGCATATTTCTTCCGGGAGTTATACTCTGATTCAATTTACAGTCTCGTATTCCGGTATTCATTCGGCGAAACACCAGCTGTTTTCTTAAACACTCTTGAAAAATGAGCCACATCCATGAATCCGACCTGTTCGGCGATATCCACGATCCGCAATGCCGGATCTTTCAGAAGCTCTTTCGCCTTATTGATCCGGATCTGGTTCAGGATCTCGGAGAAATTTTTCCCTTCCTGCTTATTCAGCAGCTTGCTCAGATGCCATTGGCT
>ODAI010465749.1_pt1 | contig 11613 bp, 9 predicted proteins | sample 1539321 | NCBI WGS metagenome assembly ODAI01 (sample SAMN02144231, study PRJEB22623) | gut metagenome | biome: sheep rumen | host: Ovis aries | place: New Zealand
ACCGCCCTGCTCGATGAAAACAGTTTCGTAGAGATCGGCGCGAAGGTGACAGCCAGAGCTACCGATTTCAATTTAAAACCCGAGCAGACACCTTCCGATGGAGTGATCACAGGTTACGGCGTGATCGACTCAAATCTGGTTTTTGTCTACAGTCAGGATGTATCTGTGCTGGGCGGCAGCATCGGGGAGATGCACGCGAAAAAGATCGCATCCGTCTATGATCTTGCGATCCGCACAGGCGCGCCTGTGATCGGCCTGGTCGAGTCGGCCGGATTTCGTCTGCAGGAAGGCGTAGATGCACTCAATGCATTCGGTACGATCTATGCAAGACAGGCTAAAGCTTCCGGTCTGGTACCTCAGATCACGGCGATCTTCGGTAACTGCGGCGGCGGTCTGGCGCTGATCCCCGCGATGACGGACTTCGCATTTATGGCACAGGATGCCAAACTCTATGTAAACGCTCCGAATACACTTTCCGGCAACAAAGAGGATAAAAATGATACAGCTGCAGCATCCGTGAAAGCGGAAGGCGGCAGTGTGGATGCAGTCGGAACAGAGGAAGAGATCCTGGATGAGATCAGGACTCTGGTCTCCATGCTCCCTTCCAACAACGAGGACGAAGCGTCCGTCAGCTGCACTGACGACCTGAACCGCGCAAGCGGCGCTGTCGCAGCCGGCTATGCAGATCCTGCTCTGGTCCTGAGCGACCTCGCGGATGACGCTCTCTTCTTCGAGACTAAGAGGGACTATGCTCCCGAAATGGTGACGGGCTTCATAAGGCTCGGCGGAACGACTGTAGGCGTTGCAGCCAACAGAAGCGCAGCTTATGACGAGAACGGTGAAGAGAAGAAGACTTTTGACACGGTCCTGACTGCATCGGGCTGCTATAAAGCAGCAGATTTCGTGCGTTTCTGCGATGCATTCGAGATCCCTGTGATCACGCTGACCAATGTGACCGGATTTGCGGCGACGCAGAGCGAGGAGAAGAAGATCGCGGACGCGGCGGGCAAGCTGACAGCCGCATTTGCAGGAGCCAATGTTCCCAAGGTCAACGTCATCATGAAGAAGGCGGTAGGAAGCGCGTATACGGTCATGAACAGCAAAGCGACCGGAGCCGATTTCACGATCGCCCTTCCCGACGCCATGATCGGCATCATGGATTCCGGACTTGCCGCACGTGTGCTGTGCAGCGGCAGCGCGGATGAGATCGCGCTCACAGCTGCCAAATACGAGGCGCTCCAGAACAGCATTGACAGCGCAGCAGCCAGAGGGTATGTGGATCAGATCGTTGAACCCGAAAATCTCCGCAAATATCTGATCGGCGCGATGGAAGTGCTTTACACAAAGAGAGAGGAATTCCCTGCGAAGAAGCACAGCGCGAAGTGAGAAGGAGACACAAGATATGAAAAAATGGTTAATAACAACGCTTCTTGTTATCGCCTGTGTTTTCGGTCTTTTGGCATGCGGTTCTTCCGAAGCGGCTCCCGAATCCTCGGAAGTGGCGCTTACCGAGGAGCAGGAACAGCAGTGGTACGATAACGCAAGCCAGTTCGTTTTGAACATGCATGATGCTGTGCAGAACGGACAGGCAGAAGCGCAGATGGATGATCCGTTGTACGGACCTGCTTTCACCAGCTGGAAGAATGCCATCGAAGATATCGGCGAAGTACAGGGAATCGAAGGCAAGAGCTGTCACTTTACCAAAAAAGAGGGAACGGTGGTCGTCAGGGTCATCGGCTCCAGACATGACGCGGAAGTGGTGTTCACAATGGAAAAGAGTGAAGACCAGAGTTACAAAGTGACCGGTATCACCACAAACGTCGAGTACAGTATGAAAGAGAAGATCCAGCAGGCAGGACTGAATACGCTGCTGGGAATGGGCACGACATTTGCAGTGCTGATCCTTCTGGCACTCGTGATCGCACTGTTTGGCAAAGTCGTAGGCGGCGCTTCGAACAGGACAGTCAAGAAAACGGTCGTACAGCAGGCAGCGCCTAAGGCACCGGCGCTTACTGAAGATGTACAGGAGGATGTGACCGACGATACAGAACTTGTAGCCGTGATCGCAGCAGCGATCGCCGCATATGAAGGCAGACAGAACACTGACGGATTTGTAGTCCGTTCCATTCGTAAAGCCAGAAGTAAATAAATCGCAGGAGGATTTAAAGATGAAGAACTATATCATTACTGTCAATGGTACAGCCTATGAAGTGACCGTAGAAGAGAATGAGAGCGGAGCGGCGGCTCCCGCAGCACCCAAGGCAGCTCCTAAAGCAGCAAAGGCAGCAGCAAAGACAGCGGCTCCCGCAGGCGCAGCCGGAAAGTACAGAGTAGAAGCAGGCGCAGCCGGCAAGGTATTCAAAGTGGAAGCATCTGTCGGCCAAGCAGTCAAGAAGGGCGATGCGATCGTCATTGTTGAGGCCATGAAGATGGAAATTCCCATGGTCGCTCCTGAAGACGGAACAGTCGTCTCGATCGACTGCCACGTCGGAGACCCTGTTGAAGCGGGAACACTGCTGGCAACGATCGACTGATCGTTACTCGTCAAGGAGGTCTAAGTTATATGGAATATATTGCACGTACTCTTGATAACTTAGTACACCAGACTGCTTTTTTGAACCTGACTTGGGGCAACTATCTCATGATCTGCGTGGCGCTTGTCTTCATGTATCTTGCGATCGCCAAAGATTTTGAGCCCCTTTTGCTTGTACCGATCTCTTTCGGTATGCTGCTCGTCAATATCTATCCCGATATCATTGCGGCTCCGACCGAGACCACAAGCGGCGGTCTTTTGTACTATTTCTTTACTCTTGACGAATGGGCGATCCTGCCTTCCCTGATCTTCATGGGGGTCGGCGCGATGACCGACTTCGGCCCGCTGATCGCAAGTCCTTCCAGCTTCCTGATGGGAGCTGCCGCCCAGTTCGGTATTTTTTCCGCATATTTCGGAGCGATCGCGCTCGGATTTAACGGAAAAGCAGCGGCGGCGATCTCCATTATCGGAGGCGCGGACGGACCGACTTCCATCTTCTTGTGTTCCAAGCTGGGACAGACGGAGCTGCTTGGACCGATCGCTGTGGCAGCTTATTCTTATATGTCGCTGGTTCCAATCATACAGCCTCCGATCATGAAGCTCTTTACTTCGGAAAAGGACAAGAAGATCCGGATGAGCCAGCTTCGTCCCGTATCGAAACTGGAGAAGATCCTGTTCCCGATCGTTGTTACGATCGTCGTTTGTATGATCCTTCCCACGACAGCGCCTCTGGTAGGTATGCTGATGCTGGGCAATCTGTTCCGTGAATGCGGCGTGGTCAGACAGCTCACAGAGACAGCCAGCAACGCGATGATGTACATCGTCGTTATACTTCTGGGCACATCTGTCGGCGCGACGACAAGCGCGGAAGCTTTCCTGAACGTGACGACACTCAAGATCGTGGCGCTCGGACTGATCGCATTTTCATTCGGCACGATGGCCGGCGTCTTCTTCGGACAGCTGATGAAGATCGTAACGGGCGGCAAGGTCAATCCGCTGATCGGCTCGGCGGGTGTATCTGCCGTACCTATGGCGGCACGTGTTTCCCAGAAGGTCGGTTCAGAATATGACCCGTCCAACTTCCTGCTGATGCATGCTATGGGACCCAATGTCGCAGGTGTGATCGGAACGGCCGTTGTGGCAGGTGTGTTCATGGCCGTGTTTGGAATCGTTTAATGGAATCAGGAGGAATATATGACACAACAGGCTAAAAAACCAGTAAGAATTATGGAGACTGTCCTTCGTGATGCGCACCAGTCACTCATTGCGACCAGAATGCCCACCGAAGTGATGCTTCCTATCGTAGATAAAATGGACCAGGTCGGCTATGAAGCCGTAGAGATGTGGGGTGGAGCTACATTCGATTCCTGCCTTCGATTCCTCAAGGAAGATCCGTGGGACAGACTCAGAAAACTTAAGGACGGCTTTAAGAAGACCCCCCTTCAGATGCTGCTGCGCGGCCAGAACCTTCTCGGCTACAGCCATTACAGCGACGATGTAGTGGAGTATTTCGTACAGAAGTCGATCGCCAACGGTATTGACAGGATCCGTATTTTTGACTGCCTCAACGATCTTCGAAACCTCGAGACTTCAGTCAGGGCGACAAAGGCGGAGGGCGGCCATGCCCAGATCGCACTTGCTTATACGATCGGTGATGCTTATACAGAGACATATTGGATGAACATTGCCCGTCAGATCGAGGAGATGGGCGCTGATTCCATCTGCATCAAGGATATGGCGGGACTCCTTCTTCCCTATGACGCTGAGGTGCTTGTCAAGGCTTTGAAGAGAGGAACGGATATTCCGATCGAGCTGCACACGCATTATACATCCGGATGCGGAAGCATGACCTACCTCAAAGCGATCGAAGCCGGCGTCGACATCATCGACTGTGCGATCAGCCCTCTGGCACTTGGCACGTCCCAGCCTGCAACGGAAGTTATGGTCGGTGCATTGAGAGGAACAGACAGAGACACAGGTCTGGACCAGGGAATCCTTAAGGAGATCGCAGATTACTTCACGCCCTACCGCGAGGAGTGCCTTGACAGCGGTCTTCTGAGCACCAAGGTGCTGGGCGTCAATATCCGCACGCTGATTTATCAGGTTCCGGGCGGCATGCTCTCCAACATGGTCAGCCAGCTCGCAGAGCAGGGCGCATCCGACAAACTGACTGCCGTTCTGGAAGAGGTCCCCAGAGTCCGCAAAGACCTGGGCGAGCCTCCGCTGGTAACGCCTTCTTCCCAGATCGTCGGCACACAGGCCGTCATGAACGTGCTCATGGGTGAGCGGTACAAGATGGCGACCGAGCAGACCAAGGACCTGATCCGAGGCAAGTACGGTCAGACGATCAAACCCATGAACGAAGAAGTTGTGAGAAAGGTCATCGGCGACGAAGAGAGAATCACCTGCAGACCGGCTGATCTGATCCCTCCGCAGCTTGAACAGTTTGAAAAGGAGTGCGCACAGTGGAAGCAGCAGGACGAGGATGTCCTCTCCTATGCTCTGTTCCCGCAGGTGGCAGTTGATTTCTTCAAATACCGCCTTGCACAGCAGGAGAAAGTGGACCTGACCAAAGCGGATACGGTGAACGGTGCCTATCCCGCCTGATCGGCCAGGACTGCAGAATTGTACTAAATCAGGACCCGTAAGAGAATCAAGGCTCTTGCGGGTCTTTTAACCTTCGCTCACAGGAACCATCTCTTTCCAATCACGCCATTTTCTGTTAAAATAGAGAATCGGAGTATGCGGTTCTTAGATAGGAAACGCATATGAATAGCTTATAAGTGAGGCAATTACATTCGACTATGAAGCGATTTGATGTAGTCCGGCGACTCTTGGAAGGACAAAGCGGGACAAAAACCGCTGAAGAAAATTTAACGATCAAAGCCCATCTGACAGTCAGGTCCGGCAAAAAAGAAAAACTGGATGAGATATCCGGTTTTCGGGTAAGGCCGGGCAACTACAGACTCAATGGCGCGCATGCCCTCAGAGGCGGTGTCAACTTTACGATCACCTCTGTAGGGGCAGTATCATGCGATCTGCTTCTGTTCCACAGAAAGCAGTCTATGCCTTATGCCATCATCCGTATCCCTGAGTCATACCGGATCGGAAGTGTCTATTCCATATTTGTATCCGGGCTTGATGTAGAGGATTTCGAATACGCTTATAAGCTGGACGGGCCCTATGACCCGTCGAAGGGCCTGTATTTTGACCAGAATAAACTGGTGCTGGATCCCTATGCCAGAGCGGTAACGGGACAGAGAGCCTGGGGCGTTGCCAAGACGGAGAAGGACTATCACGCAAGAGTCGTGAAAGAGAATTTCCACTGGATCGGAAACGATTTTCTCTGTACACCGATGGAAGATACGATCATCTATGAGATGCATGTCCGCGGATTTACAAGACACAAGACATCCGGCGTACAGTATCCGGGAACCTTTGCCGGCATTATTGAGAAGATCCCCTATCTGAAAGATTTGGGAGTGACTGCCGTTGAGCTGATGCCGATATTCGAATTCGATGAGCTGATTAATTCCAGAAGTCATAACGGCAAGGTGCTGCTGGAATACTGGGGCTATAATACAGTTGCTTTCTTTGCCCCCAATACTGCCTATACAGCGTCCATTGAATATAACGAAGAAGGTACGGAACTCAAGCATCTGATCCAGCTGCTCAAAAAAGAGGGGATCGAGGTGATCCTGGACGTCGTGTTCAATCACACGGCAGAAGGCAACCGGAACGGCCCCTACTTCTCGTTCAAGGGTCTTGACAGCAACATTTATTATACCCAGACACCGGGCGGAGATTATTATAATTTCAGCGGATGCGGGAATACTTTCAACTGCAATCACCCGCAGGTAAGCCGCTTTATAGTGGATTGTCTGCGGTATTGGGTCAAGTAATCTCATGTGGACGGATTCAGGTTTGACCTGGCATCGATCCTCACAAGGGATGAGGACGGCGCTCCCATGAGTGATCCGCCCCTCCTTAAAATGATCTCCAATGACCCTGTCCTGATGAAGATCAAGATGATCGCAGAGCCGTGGGATGCCGGCGGTCTCTATCAGGTCGGCAGCTTCCCCGCCTATAACAGGTGGTCGGAATGGAACGGCAGGTACAGAGATTCGATCCGCGATTTCTTAAAAGGCAGCTATTGGCATGCGCCGGAAACGGCGGCCAGGATCACCGGATCGACAGACATGTACGCCAAATCGCCTTATATGGGAGCGGCTTCGTCCGTCAACTTTGTGACCTGTCACGACGGATTCACCATGCACGATCTGTTCTCCTACGACCACAAACATAATGAGGCGAACGGATGGAACAACACGGACGGCGCGGACGACAACCGCAGTTGGAACTGCGGCGCGGAAGGCCATACAGATGACCCGGTGATCAAATCGCTCAGACTGAAAATGATGCGCAACGCCATGACGGTCCTCATGTGCAGCAGGGGAACGCCTATGATCCTGTCGGGCGATGAGTTCTGCAATACACAGTACGGCAACAACAACGGATATTGTCAGGACAGTGAGATCTCCTGGCTGAACTGGGATTATCTGAGGATCAACAAGGATTATTACAGTTTTGTCAGGAATGTGATCGCCTTCAGAAAAAAGCACCCGGTCATCTCAAGGACGCTCGCCAAAGCCAAATGCGGCCTGGCACCTGTGACGACCTGCGGTTCGGATCCGGACAATCATTCGATCGGAATGGGCAATAAGGTCCTGGGCATTCTCTATGCCGGCCGCCTGCCCGACGATTCAGAGGATGATGTGGTCTATATGGCGATCAACGCGTATTGGGAGAAACAGGAGATCCGTCTCCCCGCGCTCTCAGGCGGTCTGGCCTGGGGTGTCAATATTTATACAGACGCGGATGACGAGCAGTATTTTTATGAAGAGAGCCGCTTTGTGCACAGCCCGATCTTTACGCTGAAGGAAAGAAGCGTAGCGGTGTTTACCTTATATCATCCCGGCAAAGAACGGGAGTGATCCCGCGTGAGGTATGAAAGAGACACTCAGAGTACGGGGACGCATATCGATGTACGGACCCTGTTTATGAATTTTAATCGCTCATTGCGTACCCGGTCGGATGGACAGCACTGGTCTGCCCATCCGATTTGTATACACAATAGTATGCGGTATATGAATTTCATGCATATATGATCTGCATGTATCTGAAAGTGAAGGAGAATGGAATAAGATGGCAGGACAGAAGATTCTGGTGGTCGATGATGAAGCGAGGATGCGCAAACTGGTAGCCGATTTTCTCACCAAAGACGGGTTTGAAGTGCTCGAAGCGGGCGACGGAGAAGCGGCGATGGACCTGTTTTACAGCAATAAGGATATTGCCCTTGTGATCCTGGACATCATGATGCCCAAGATGGACGGGTGGCAGGTGCTCCGTGAGGTCCGGGAGTCCTCCCAGGTCCCGGTGATCATGCTGACGGCGCGGGCCGATGAGAGGGACGAACTGCGCGGTTTCGATCTGGGCGTCGACGAGTACGTGACCAAGCCTTTCAGTCCCCGCACGCTGGTGGCGAGAGTGGAGGCGATCCTCAGAAGGATGAATACACAGGAGGAATCGGACAAAATAGAGCTGAGCGGCATTGTGCTTGACAAATCCGCGCATCAGGTCACGATCGACGGAAAACCTGTCGAGCTGAGCTTTAAGGAGTTTGAACTCCTCACGTATTTCATGGAAAACAATAAGATCGCGCTCTCGAGAGAGAAGATCCTGAATCATGTTTGGAATTACGACTACTACGGAGATGCCAGAACGATCGACACGCATGTCAAGAAGCTCAGGAGCAAACTTGGAGAGAAAGGGGAACTCATCAAGACGATCTGGGGAATGGGATACAAACTGGAGGCGTAGGAGTATATATCGGAGTGTATTCAGATGGCTGCGAATAAGAGGACCCGGCGAAGATTCTCCATACAGATTCAATTCACGCTCATTTTCTTCTTCCTGATGCTGGGCGCCTTCGGCGTGTGCTGGATCATCAACAGCACCTTTCTCGAGAGGTACTATATCAGAGAAAAGAGGATCGCTCTGACAGAGATGTACAGGACTGTGAACGAAGCGGTCATGTCTGACGATTCCGTCTCGGATGCGCTCAATGAACAGATCGCCCGAATTTCCGGAAAAGAGAATATCAGCCTGATGGTAATGGACTCAGAGAGTTCAGCTGTCAAGGTCAATGCGCCTGACAGCACAGTCATAGCCGGAAGGATGTACGATAATCTCTTTGGAAATACACCGGATCTCGAGCAAAAGGACGAGGTCAAGAGCCGTTATTATCTGGTCCAGGAGCTTGTCCTTGAGGATAGTTACCGGATCAGCATCATTTATGACGACGTGCTGGGCACTAAGAACATGGAACTGTTCGGAATGCTGGATGACGGGAGCTTCTGTCTTATGCAGACGGCGATCGAGAGTATCCAGAACAGTTCCGAGATCGCCAACCGGTTCATGGGATATATAGGACTGATCATCTCCCTGGCAGGCGCTCTCGCCGCTTTGCTGCTGGCAGGAAAACTCACGAGACCCATCCGTGAACTGACGGAGATCTCAGCGAGGATGAAAGAGCTTGACTTCAGCGTCAAATACTCGGGAAAGAGCAGGACTGAGATCGCAGAGCTGGGCGACAATATGAATGAACTCTCCGAGATCCTGGAGAGAACCATTTCAGAGCTCAAGACAGCGAATGCGGAGCTGCGGGAGGATATTGAGCGCAAAGAGAAAACGGAAGAAATGCGGCAGGAATTCCTCTCCAATGTCACGCATGAGCTGAAAACACCGCTCGCACTGATCAGAGGCTACGCGGAGGGGCTTTCGGAAGGCGTGGCAGACGACCCCGAGAACACAAAGTTTTATACGGAAGTCATCATCGATGAAGCCGATAAGATGAACCGGATGGTCACAAGGCTCCTGTCTCTCAACCAGCTCGAATACGGCAAAACAGAGTTCACCATGGTCAGGTTTGACATCGTCGGGTTTATCAAGGGGTGTCTGCAGAACCTCTCCGTGCTGGCACAGAAAAATCAGATCACCGTGAAACTTCAGGAAAGGCCGCCCTTATATGTCTGGGCGGACGAGTTCTGGACAGAGGAAGTTTTCATGAACTATTTCTCCAATGCGGTAAACCACTGTGAAGGGGAAAAAGTCATTGACATTCATTTTGAAGAGAAGCAGAATTGTGTTCGAGTCGTTGTCTTTAATACGGGCAAGCCGATCCCTGCCGAGGCGATCCCTCATTTGTGGGAGAAATTCTATAAAGTCGACAAGGCAAGAACCAGGGAATACGGGGGATCCGGCGTCGGCCTCTCCATTGTAAAAGCGATCATGGATCAGATGCATCAGGACTATGGCGTCATCAATTATGACAACGGCGCCGCGTTCTGGTTTGAACTGGATTCAAGGACTCAGACACAGGACAAAGAATAAGTGACAGGAGAACAATATGGTCTCGATCATTGATTATGAAGCCGGAAATATTAAGAGTGTAGAGAATGCGGTGCGTTATCTCGGCCACGAAGCCGTGCTGACCAGAGACCGCGATGTGATCCTGTCCTCCGACCACTGTATCCTGCCGGGTGTCGGAGCTTTCGGAGACGCCATGGAACGCCTTCGCAGGTTCGGACTGGATCAGGTGATCAGGGAGACGGTGAGACGCGAGATCCCCCTGCTCGGAATCTGCCTGGGCCTTCAGCTGTTATTTGACAGGAGCGAGGAGAGCCCGGGAGCAGAAGGACTGGGCATTCTGCGGGGAGAAGTCCGCAGAATACCGGACGGAGCAGACAGAAAAGTGCCGCAAATCGGTTGGAATGATCTCTCATATCCCAACCCGGGAAGGCTTTTTAAGGGATTGCCTGAAGGTTCCTATGTCTATTTTGTCCACTCCTATTACCTCAGAGCTGAAGACCCGGCGATCGTAACGGCGAGGACACAGTATGGGGTCAGCATTGATGCGGCAGTGGAGAGCGGCAGTGTCTATGCCTGCCAGTTTCACCCGGAAAAGAGTGAGCAGGTCGGAATGACGATCCTGCGCAATTTCCTGGAACTGTGACAGACTGCGGAGTTTTATAAGACCATGGACTGCGGATTTAAGCGGTGATCCGCTGATTTCCGCCGGAGAAAGGATGACCGATGCTCACTAAAAGAATCATTCCCTGTCTGGACGTCAAGGACGGCCGCGTTGTAAAGGGAGTCAATTTCGTACAATTAAGAGATGCGGGGGACCCCGTCGAGACAGGAGAGGCCTATTCCAAAGCCGGCGCCGACGAACTGGTCTTTCTTGATATTACCGCCACAAGCGACGCCAGAAATACCGTGGCGGATATGGTGCGCAGGGTGGCGGAAAGAGTGTTCATACCCTTTACAGTGGGCGGAGGGATCCGCACGGTGGAGGACATGAAAGCGATCCTGAGAGAGGGCGCGGACAAGATCGCAGTCAATTCGGCGGCGATCCTGCGGCCGGAGGTTATTCGGGAAGGCGCCGAGAGGTTCGGAAGCCAGTGCATCGTCGTGGCAATTGACGCCAAGAGAAGAAAGGACGGAGACGGCTGGACGATCTACAGGAGCGGCGGCCGCATCGACACAGGGATCGATGCCGTTGAATGGGCCGTCCGTGCACAGGAACTGGGAGCGGGAGAGATCCTTCTGACCAGTATGGACTGTGACGGAACAAAAGCCGGCTATGACCTGGAACTGACCAGAGCGATCACCGGCCAACTCTCCATCCCCGTTATCGCATCGGGTGGAGCGGGCAGTTTGGAACATTTCTACGATGCGCTGACAGAAGGAGGCGCGGAAGCAGCGCTGGCCGCATCGCTTTTTCACTATAAAGAACTGGAGATCCGGGAAGTCAAGGAGTATCTGAGATCAAGAGGTATCCCTGTCAGGCTTTAACCGGCTGAGAGCAAAGGAGATTAACGTGGGACTGTTTAGAAAAAAGCGCAGAGGGACGAGTAAGGCACCTGCAAGAAACAGCGCTAAGAGAAACTATGCGAGAGTGAAGGCGGCTGCTTCCGTATCCGCTGAACCCGCCGAAACCGCAGAACCTGTAAAAACCG
>ODAI010862128.1_pt1 | contig 11613 bp, 13 predicted proteins | sample 1539321 | NCBI WGS metagenome assembly ODAI01 (sample SAMN02144231, study PRJEB22623) | gut metagenome | biome: sheep rumen | host: Ovis aries | place: New Zealand
CAGCCTCCTTTTTTCTTTCTGTCATCCCGGGAGCGGAGCGACGAAGAATCTTTTACAGTTTTCAACTTTCCATTTTCCATTTTCCATTTGAAAGATTCTTCGACCGGTTGCTTCGCAAATTCGCTTGCGCGACCGCTCGGAATGACAAAACACGCAATAAAAATAAAATATCTCCGCGCTTGACAAATACCCCCAAGGGGTATATAATAAAGTTAGCATATGATAACAGGGTGATAACATGTCAAACGAATGTCAGTGTCATAAAATAAAAAAACGCGGGGAAGATGAATATAAAAAGCTCGTCAACCGCCTCAGCCGCATTGAAGGTCAAATCCGCGGAATTCGCAAAATGGTAGAAAACGACGCCTACTGCACCGATATTCTGGTTCAGGTGGCTGCCGTTAACGCCGCGCTTAATTCCTTTAACAGGGAGCTGCTCGCAAACCACATCCACACCTGCGTGGCGCGGGATATCCGCGACGGCAGGGACGAAACAATTGACGAGTTGGTTGAAACCTTGCGGAAGCTGATGAAGTAGGTGATTTTTTGGAACAGTATAATGTCGGAGGAATGAGCTGCGCCGCGTGCAGCGCAAGGGTGGAAAAAGCGGTTTCGCGGCTTGACGGCGTAACCTCGTGTTCGGTAAGCCTGCTCACAAATTCAATGGGCGTGGAGGGCAGCGTCTCGCCCGAGGCTGTTATTTCCGCCGTTGAAAACGCGGGCTACACCGCCTCGCTTAAGGGAACCCGGTTAAGTCAAAATGAAAACAAGGCGGATTCGCTCAGGGACGCCGAATCCCCTAAAATATTGAAACGGCTGATTGCCTCACTATGCTTTTTGTCGGTGCTCATGTACTTTTCAATGGGACACGGAATGCTCGGACTGCCGCTTCCGCCGCTTTTTAACGGCAACCCTGTCGCCACAGGCATGGCTCAGCTTTTGCTTGCGGCGGCGGTAATGGTAATTAACCAAAAGTTTTTCATCAGCGGCTTTAAGGGCTTAATCCGCCGCGCGCCCAACATGGATACGCTTGTGGCGCTTGGCTCGGGCACAGCGTTTGTCTACAGCACATCCGCGCTGTTCATGATGACTGCCGCCGTTCAAAACGGAGACGCTCAGGCGGCTCACGGCCTTTTTCACAATCTGTATTTTGAGTCCGCGGCAATGATACTCACGCTCATTACCGTTGGCAAGCTGCTTGAAGCAAAGTCAAAGGGACGCACCACCAACGCCCTGAAAAGTCTGATGAACCTTTCGCCCAAAAAGGCGGTCGTGCTGATAAACGGCGTTGAAACCGAGGTTAATATTGACGAAGTAAACAAGGGCGATGAGTTTGTTGTTCGCCCCGGAGAAAGCGTCCCCGTTGACGGAATCGTGCTTGAAGGCGAAACAGCGGTTGACGAATCCATGCTCACGGGTGAAAGCGTGCCCGCGGACAAGTCAAAGGGAAGCACGGTATCGGCTGCGACAATCAACCGTTCGGGCTTCATCCGCTGTAAGGCAACGGCGGTAGGGGAGGACACCACGCTTTCTCAAATAATAAAAATGGTCAGCGACGCGGCGGCAACCAAAGCGCCCATTGCCAAAATTGCCGACAGGGTTTCGGGAATATTTGTTCCTGCGGTAATTTCAATCGCCGTTATCACATTTATAGTGTGGATGATTACCGGCGCGCCCTTCAAAACGGCAATCGCAAGGGCAATCTCCGTTCTGGTAATCAGCTGTCCCTGCGCTCTCGGGCTTGCAACTCCCGTTGCGATAATGGTCGGAAGCGGAGTAGGAGCGCGTAACGGTATACTTTTTAAAACCGCTGTTTCCCTTGAGGAAACGGGAAAAATCAAGGTCGTCGCACTTGACAAAACGGGTACAATAACTCAGGGCAAGCCTGTGGTAACAGATATTTTCGCCGACGATACGGACGAAAACCGGCTCCTGTCAGCCGCGGCGTCGCTTGAAGCAAAAAGCGAACATCCGCTTGCGCAGGCAGTTCTGGACGAAGCCAAAGACAGGCAAATCCCGATATTTGAAACCTCCGGCTTTGAAGCCGTGCCCGGCAAGGGCTTAAAGGCGGTAATAAACGGCGACGAGGTTCACGGCGGCAACCGCGCGTATATTTCCCGGTTCTGCGAAATACCGCAAAGCCTTTCAGTCAAGGCGGAGGAATTCGCTAATCAGGGAAAAACGCCGTTATTTTTCTCAAAAGGAAATAAAGCAATGGGCATAATAGCCGTTGCCGACGTATTAAAGCCCGACAGCCAAAGCGCGGTATCCGAGCTTAAGCGCATGGGTATGCACGTCGTTATGCTTACCGGCGACAATAAAAAGACCGCCGAGGCAATCGGAGCGCAGGCAGGCGTGGATGAGGTTATCGCCGAGGTTCTGCCCGAAGGCAAGGAAAGCGTAATCCGAAGGCTTAAGCAAAGGGGCAAAACCGCAATGGCGGGCGACGGAATAAACGACGCTCCGGCGCTTACCTCGGCTGATGTGGGAATAGCCATAGGCGCCGGCGCGGACGTGGCGATTGACGCCGCGGACGTTGTGCTCATGAAAAGCCGTTTAAGCGATGTGCCCGCCGCGATAAAGCTTGGCAGGGCTACGCTGAAAAATATTTACGAAAACCTGTTTTGGGCGTTTATTTATAACGTCATCGGAATCCCGCTTGCCGCGGGCGCGTTTTCCGCGCTGCTGGGCTGGCAGATGAATCCCATGTTTGGCGCGGCGGCAATGAGCCTTTCAAGCTTTTGCGTAGTGACAAACGCCTTAAGGCTTAACTTTGTGAACCTTAAACCCAAGCCGGGCGCTGCCGTACCTGATACGGCGCGGCGTGAAATAATAACAGAAGAAAAGGAGAACGACGAAATGAAAACAAAAATAAACATCGAGGGCATGATGTGTCCGCATTGCGAAGCAAGAGTAAAATCGGCGCTTGAAGCCGTTGACGGCGTTGAAGCTGCCGATGTAAGTCATAAAAAAGGCTTGGCAAAGGTAAAGCTCGGCGCGGATGTACCCTTTGAAACCCTCAAAACCGCCGTTGAGGAAGCAGGCTACAAGGTAGTTGAATAATTTTTGTATAAAAAGCAAACCTCCGTCAATAATAAGGACGGAGGTGCTTTTTTATGAGCAGATATTACAATAATTCAGGCAGACGCGGCAAAAAAAGTCTGAGCGAAAAAATCGGTTTTTACACCGCTTTTTCAATTTGCCTTATTGCCGTGGCAATGGCGGTTTATTCAACATATAATACGGTTTCACGCAAATCGGCGGTAAAAACGGTCACGCAAAGCGCGACGGATTCGCAAATGGCGGCGGCTCCCGTAACGGGCGTCACCGTTCCCGAACCGAAAATTGACGAACCGAAGTCCGATGAAGCAGCCGCGACAACGCAAACGGCTCCCGATTTCGGCGCGACCCAGCCCTCAACCCGTCACGAAAGCATGAACGAAGCAATGCAGACGCTTTTGTCCGTTGATTTGAATTTAAGCTCTCCCACAAAGACGGGAAAGGTTACGCGTGAATACAGCAAGGACAGCGTGTATTTCAAAACGATAAACGTGTGGAAGCCGCACACAGGCGTTGATTTTGCCTGCGAGCTCGGCGAGGATGTAAAGGCAATGGTAAACGGCGAGGTAACAAAGGTCAGCAACGACAGGATGTTCGGCAAAACCGTTGAAATTTCCTCGGGCGCGGCAGTGCTCAGCTACAGCGGGCTTTCCGATGTTAAGGTAAAAAAGGGCGACAGCGTTGAAAGAGGAAAGGTGATTGCGCTTGCCGGAGCCGTTCCGTGCGAGGCGGGAGAAGGCAACCACATTCATTTAAGCCTGAAGATTGACGGCAAAACCGCCGACCCGCTTAATTTTATGAGTAACGAATAATATCGTTTTCAGTCATAAAGCGGAAATTCCGCTTTTTAATGAAGCTTGGTATATCCTGAAATTTACGGCATATAATTAAACACAAGCCCTCGAAACGTTTTAGGGGCAGCAAAAAAGGGATTGGCTTTTTGCCAATCCCGATTTTATTTTTAAAAGCAAATGCTTTGATAATTTTATCTTTCTTTCCGCGCGGTTGAATAAACTGATTTATCTTTCGCTTTCATGCCATTCCTCGTTGCCGAAGATAAAATCATCAATGTCCATAACGACAAATTTCATGCTTAACACCTCCTAAATAAACATTAACAAAGTATATTCAGGAGAAATCCGAAATATGATACTAACCCAAAATATCAATATAATTTTCGATAATCGAAACCGCCTGTTCCGTGCTCAGCTTGGTGCTGTTGATGCACAAATCGTAATTTTCGGGCGATCCCCATTTTTGTCCTGAATAAAAGCTGTAGTAATTAGCCCTGTCTTTATCCGCTTTCTGCACAGCCTGTTTTGCGCGCGACGGTTGAATTTCGTTTCTGGCAACGGCTCTTTTTACCCTGGCGTCGATGTCGGCGTAAATAAACACGCTTACAACATTGTCTTTTTCACGTAAAATGTAGTCCGCACACCTTCCTACAACTACAAAAGTTTCCTTTTCGGCCTTTTCCTTAATAATCTTATGCTGTAAGATGTAAAGCTTATCGTTTATGGGCAAATCGCCCATACTGCCGGTTGAAAAGCCGTTCCCGTAAGTATACAATCCGGTTGAAAGCGAGTACAGCAGGCTGTTTGCTGCTTTTTCGTCAGCCTTTGCAAATAATTCGGGTGAAACTCCGCTTTCCTTTGCCGCAATTGAAATAAGCTCCTTGTCATAAAAACCTATTCCCAGCTTTTCGGCAAGCGCTTTGCCTATTTCATGTCCGCCCGAACCGTACTGTCTGGTAACGGTTATTATTTTTTTGCAGCTCATATCAACACCCCCGGTATTTGCAAAATCACAGAGAATTACAAATATGTAAGGTTTAATTCCTCTGTGTAATTATATAATAGCACATTTTTTAAAAAATACCACACTTTTTTATAAAAAAATATATTTTTGTTAAATATACCCTAAGCTCAAGCTTTGAATTTAGTTAATATTACCTATGACTTTACTGTGTTTTCTTAATTTGCGAAATATTCGCAAATCTATTGACTTTTATCCTGCATACTGTTATAATAATTTGCGAAACATTCGCAAATAGGAGGCGGTTTTATGCCGAAATATATGACGAAGCAAAGAAAAACGCTTCTTTCCTTCCTTTCGGCTCATGCCGACGAGGAGCTTTCCGCGCGGCAAATCGCGGAAACGCTCAACGATGAAAGCATAAGCATAAGCGCGGTTTACCGTAACCTTGCCGCTCTTGAACAGGAGGGGAAAATCCGCAGGTGCTCAAAAAGCGGAAGCCGCGAAGTTTTCTATCAGTACACCGACTGCACCTCATGCAAGGACTGTCTGCATCTTTCCTGTGAAAAATGCGGCAAAACCTATCACATGAACACCCCCGACGCCGAAAGGCTTGTTCGGGCTCTGGCGCAAAACGACGAGTTTTCAATTGATAAAACCGCTACCGTGCTTTACGGAGTTTGCAGGGATTGCAGGGAAGTAAAAAAATAGAGGTATATATGAAAAGAACAGTATCAATATGTTTGGCCGCGGTGCTTGCGGCGTCCGCGTTTGCGGGCTGCTCGGGAAATTCCTCGCCGACGGCTCGGGACAGCGCAAAGCTGAAGATTTTAACCACCATAGCCCCTCAGTACGACTGGCTTGTGAACATCACGCAGGGAGCGAAGGACGTTGAACTTACCATGCTGCTTGACTCCGGCGCGGACTTGCACAGCTTTCAGCCGTCCGCAGACGACCTTTACAGTATTTCAAACGCCGACGTGTTTGTTTATACGGGCGGCGAATCCGACAAATGGGTTGACAAGGCGCTTAAAAATTCAACGGACGTACTTGCCGTAAACCTAATGGAGCTTTTGGGCGATAAGGCAAAGCAAGAGGAAGCCGTTGAGGGTATGCAGACCGACGGGCATGAGGATTCCGAAGAAGCCGCCGAATACGACGAGCACATTTGGCTTTCGCTGAAAAACGCCGAATACGTATGCGAAAAAATCTGCGGCAAGCTCAGTGAAAAAGACAGCGCCAACAAGGACGTTTACGAAAAAAACACAAAGGCATATACGCAAAAGCTTCATAAGCTTGAAAATGAGTATGAAAAAGCGGTAAAAGACGCGAAATTCAACACTCTCCTGTTTGCCGACCGTTTTCCGTTCCGATACCTGACCGACGACTGTAATTTGAAATATTACGCGGCGTTTTCAGGCTGCTCGGCTGAAACCGAAGCGAGCTTTGAAACCGTAAAGTTCCTTTCGGATAAATTAAGCGAGCTCAAGCTTCCCGCCGTGATGACGATTGACGGCTCAGATAAAAAAATCGCCGAAACCGTCAGGGAAAACTCATCAAATAAGGACGCGGAAATTCTGACGCTTGACTCAATGCAGTCAATGAAATCCGCCGATATTAAAAACGGAAACGACTATATTAAAGTCATGACAAATAACCTTGAGGTGCTTAAAAAAGCGCTCGGATAAGGAGAAACAATGGCGCAGTTAACTTGTGAAAACCTTACCCTCGGATACGAGGGCAGGGAGATTATATCGGGGCTCAGCTTCTCGGTGAATACGGGCGATTACCTTTGTATCGTCGGTGAAAACGGTTCGGGAAAGTCCACCCTGATGAAAACAATTTTAGGACTTCACAGCCCCATGAAGGGAAAAATATTAACAGGCGACGGACTGACCCAAACCGAAATAGGCTATCTTCCGCAGCAAACAGTGGTTCAAAAGGACTTTCCCGCGTCCGTGCGTGAAATTGTAATTTCGGGCTTTCAGGGCAGATGCGGACTCAGGCCGTTTTATACCCGTCAGGAAAAGCAGCGCGCGCTTGACAACATGAAAAAAATGCGCGTTGACGGTCTGCAAAAGCGTTGTTACCGCGAACTCTCCGGCGGTCAGCAGCAGCGTGTTTTGCTTGCCAGAGCGCTGTGCGCCACCGAAAAAATGCTTCTGCTTGACGAACCGGTTTCGGGACTTGACCCGAAGGTTACCGCCGAAATGTACAGCTTAATTTCCGAATTAAACAGGGAAGGCATAACGGTGATTATGATTTCCCACGACATCGAGGCGGCGCTGCGCTATTCAACTCACATTCTTCACATCGGCGGAGATGTTTTCTTCGGAACCAAGGAAGAATTCAAACGCGGCCTTTTCATCAGCGACCGCAGCTTCAGAAACGGGGGTGAGCGCCGTGGCTGAAGCGCTTAACAAGCTTGTATATTATTTTCAGACCGTGCCCACCGTGCGCTACGCCTTTATTGTAGGAATATTTATCGCGCTCAGCGCGTCGCTTTTGGGCGTAACGCTGGTGCTTAAAAGATTTTCATTCATCGGCGACGGACTTTCGCACGTTGCCTTCGGCGCGATGGCTGTCGCGGCTGTTGTCGGAATTACCGACAACATGCTTATCGTAATGCCCGTCACCGTCATCAGCGCGGTGCTGCTGCTCGCGACCGGAAAAAACGCGAAAATCCGCGGCGACGCTTCCGTTGCCATGATTTCCGTGGGCGCGCTTGCAATCGGTTATCTTTTGATGAACAAGTTTCCCGCCACAAACAATGTTTCGGGCGACGTTTGCTCAACGCTTTTCGGCTCAACCTCGATTTTAAGCCTTACGCTGTCCGACGTGTGGCTCACCGTCGGGCTTTCGACGGCGGTGGTAATTGCGTTTATTCTGTTTTATCACAAAATATTCGCCGTCACCTTTGACGAGGATTTCGCGCGCGCTACGGGCACAAAGGCAGGCGTTTACAACCTGATTATCGCCGTAATCATCGCCGTAATCATCGTGCTCGCGATGAACGTTGTGGGCTCGCTGCTTATCTCCGCGCTGGTAATTTTTCCGGCGTTGTCGGCGATGCGCGTGTTCAAAAGCTTTAAATCGGTAACAATCTGCGCGGCGTGCCTGTCGGTTCTCTGCGCTTCCGCAGGAATTGTAATATCAATAATCGACGGCACTCCCGTAGGCTCGACAATTGTGGCGGTGGACATTGTAATGTTCTTTATATTCTGGATTATAGGACTTGTTAAAGGGGGAGTAAGAAAATGAAAAAGCTTTTGACTTTTGCCGTTTGCGCGGTAATCGCGCTTTCGGCGTCAGCTTGCGGCAGCTCAAATCAGGCGGCGGACAAGGCCGCGCAGTCCTCAAAATCAAAAACCGTAAGCGACGTGCTTTCGCAGGCGGATACCAAGTCCGAGGAAACAACAGACAACGGCGCTCCGATTGCCACTCAGGCAGACCCTTCAAAGCTCGTATATCCCGAGCTTGATTATAACGCGGAGCTTGACCTCACGACAATGAGCGGCACAATGGTGTATGCCGAGGTCAGCAACATGATAAAAACCCCGTCGGATTACCTTGGCAAAAAGGTGAAAATCAACGGTACCTTTGACGTTTACGTCGACCCGAAAACCGAATCATATTACTACGCCTGCATTGTTCGGGACGCGACCGCGTGCTGTTCAAGCGGAATTGAGTTTTCCCCGTCAAAAAAGCTGAAATATCCCGATGATTTTCCTAAGGTCGGAACTCCGATTGCCGTAGGCGGCGAGTTTGAAACCTACAAGGAAGGCGAGACTACGTACCTCCGTCTTAAGAACGCGGAAATGACGGTCGGCTCAATTAAAGATTAGTCATAATCTTGACAAACGCGGAAATATAATTATAATAAAACTACTGCCACCGGGTAGAGAATGTAATACTGAACATTCGCGGGCATATCGTTAGGTCTTTGAAGATATGCCGCGGATGTTTTTTGTTTTTCGGGTGTATAATAATGAAAAAGCTTACCTCATATTTTACGAAATTCGAGCTTGCGCTGTGGTTTTCCTCAGTTGCGGTCATAATCGCGTCGTATATTATATTCGGCGTTGAAAACTACTTTACGCTTGCGGCGTCGCTTGCGGGCACCGCGATGCTTATCCTCAACGCCAAAGGAAATCCCCTGGGTCAGGCGCTTGCCATAGTGTTTTCAATAATGTACGCCGTCATTTCGTTTTCATACGCCTATTACGGAGAAATGATTACCTACCTCGGCATGACCGCGCCCATGGCGGCGCTTTCGCTTGTGAGCTGGCTCAGAAATCCGTTTAAGGGCAAAAAAAGCGAGGTTACGGTAAACAGGCTGTGCAAAAAGGAAATCGCGCTCATGCTGATACTTTCGGCGGTTGTAACCGCGGCGTTCTGCTATATATTAAAATCGCTGTCAACCGCGAATTTGGAAATCAGCACCGCTTCAATTACAACAAGCTTCATCGCGGCGTACCTCACCGCAAGGCGGAGTCCGTATTTCGGGCTTGCCTACGCCTCAAACGATGTTGTTCTTATTGTAATGTGGATAATGGCAGCCCTTGAAAATCCTTCGTATTTTTCGGTAGTAATATGCTTTGTTGTATTTTTGTTCAACGATATTTACGGATTTGTCAACTGGAAAAGAATGAGAAAAAAACAATCCGCAGAAATGAGAAAAAAACAATCCGCCGTTTAACTTGAAAAATCGCGGATAATAAGTTAAAATAAAAAAGGAGACCTTGCGGTCTCCGTCAACGGATTATTAAAGCTTAAAGTCCTCCGCGGTATATGTACCCGAAAGGGTAATGCTGCGCGGAACGCGCATAAGAGGGTCGTAGTTAAACGCCCTGCACCTGCCGTTTTCCATATGCCTTGATTTTTGGCAGGCAACAATCCCGTTTTCAAAAAAAGCGTTTGCGCAGTAGCTGCAGTCCGGACTGATGTTTTTTCCGAAAAATTTATTTTTCATAAAATCACCTCGTACAATATCATTGTATCATATCAAAACGGAAGTTACAAGTAGAATTTTGGAGGATTCACATGGAGTTTTCATCAAAAACCATGCGCCTGAATAATATTGATTCGGTGCCGTTCCTGACTTATAATTCCTTATCGGAAATAAAATTTATCAATCACGCGTTCTCAACACGCCTCGGCGGTGCGTCGCGTGGGATATTTTCCTCAATGAACATGGCGTTCAACCGCGGCGACAATCCGGAACACGTCACCGAAAACTATAAAAGAATCTGCAAAAGCGCGGGCTTTGAATTTGAAAGCCTCGTCGCCTCCGCTCAGGATCACCACACCTTTGTGCGCGCCGTAACCAAGGCAGACAGGGGAGTCGGCATTTATAAGCCGCGCGACGCGGAAAGCGTGGACGCGCTTATTACCGATGAACCGGGAGTAACGCTTGTTACCTACTACGCCGACTGCACGCCGTTGTTTTTTGTCGATGTAAAAACCAAGGCAATCGGACTTGCGCACGCCGGCTGGCGCGGAACCGCCGGAAGAATAGGCGAAAGGGTTATTGAAAAAATGACCGCTCTTTACGGCACAAATCCCGCGGATATCACGGCGGCAATCGGCCCCGCGATATCGGTTTGCTGTTACGAGGTTGACCTGCCCTGCGCGGAGCATTTTCTCGGCATGACCGACCTGAGCCCCGGGGAATTTGTTTTCCCTAAGGAAAATGAAAAATTCATGCTCGATTTGCTTGAATGTAACCGTCAAATTTTGGTAAAGGCAGGCGTCAAGCCCGAAAACATAACCGTATCCGACCTGTGCACCTGCTGCAACAGCGGTCTTTTGTGGAGTCACCGCGCCACAAAGGGCGAAAGGGGAACAATGAGCGCGTTTATGTGTATAAGGGAATAGGACAATATTTTTAATCCGTTTCGGGACTTTGACCGTTTGAGTATCTCGCGTCAAGCTCACGGTACATGTAGTTTTTCCATTTTGAAAAGCTCGGCTTACCGTTTGATGTTGTACAGCCGCACCTGATTAAATAATCGTTCCAGCCGAGAAAGCCGTTCGCTCTGAGTACTTTTTCGGTTTCATCTTTGCCCAAAAGCCAGTAGTAACCCAAAAAAATAGTGCTGTCTCCCTTTGAAAGGTAGTCGTTGTAAACCTCGGTAATCTCTCTGTAACGTTCGGCAGGATGTATCGACGTAACGCTCATATTATGGCTTTCCATCTGCTTTTTTGCTTCCTCGATTATAAAGGAATATTTTTCTTGATACGCCGCTTCTTTTTCCTTAACGTCATTGGAAATGTTAAATAAAACAACGAACGAAACCGCTGCGCAGCCCAAAACAAACAGTATGTACACCGCGCCTGTAAGTATCGCGATTAAAGCAGGATGCTTTGTTCTTTTAACAGGAAGCCCCTGCGGATTGTTCGGCGTAATATATCCTTTGATTTCCTCTTGCTTCATAATTAAGACTCCTTTTTAAACCAAACCTCTTTAACGCGGAACTCTTTGCCGTTCAGGTAATCAAGAGCCCCCGCGCTTTCTTTAAAATTAAATACAAGCTTATAGCTGTACAGCGCCTGATACTTAAAGCCGTCGGGCGCTTTTTTGTTTTTGCCGTACTTTGAGTCCCCGACCAGCGGATGACCGATTGAAGCCATGTGCGCCCTTATCTGGTGGGTTCTGCCGGTCAGAAGCTCAACCTCGACAAGACTGAATTTACCGTTGCCGCTCAGTACCCTGTACCTTGTTTTGATTTCCTTTGAACCCTCAACCGCTGTTTTGTGTACCTTAACCGTGTTTTTGCTCTCGTTTTTGGTAATATA
>ODAI011064347.1_pt1 | contig 11613 bp, 1 predicted proteins | sample 1539321 | NCBI WGS metagenome assembly ODAI01 (sample SAMN02144231, study PRJEB22623) | gut metagenome | biome: sheep rumen | host: Ovis aries | place: New Zealand
ACCGCCCGCCCACCTCATCGAGTACATCCCCCGAAGAGAGCGTGGGTGTCGCAGCCACATTATGGGCAACCGGTTCAATGAGTTCTGGATCCTCTATCAGTTTTCGCAACATAGCCGCGTAGGCTTCCGGCGTATTCTCGGAAAGGAATCCGTTAGTGCCACCGGTGATTACTTCCGCCGTAGTCGATCCCTCAATCATCACAGAGGGAGTATGCAGCGCAGCCGCCTCGCGGATAGTCAGCGGGGAGGTGTCATAGAGCGACGGGAACAGGAACAAATCAGCCGCAGCCTGAATGCGTTTGAGTCTCTCTCTGTCTTTAACGACGCCGAGGAAGCGCACTTTGTCCTGCAATCCATATTCCGCTATTTTCGCCTCGATATCTTTCTGGGCGTATCCGGATCCGCAGGTGAAGAAGCGGAAAGGAAGATCCTTGACAAGCGCCAGAGCATCAACCATCAAAGCCCAGTTTTTCTCCCATATATGCTGACCTACATAAAGGAACATCAGTTCGTTATCCTTCACCCCGAGCTCCTTGCGCATCTCCTTGCGCATTACCTCTATTTGCTCCTTTGGCGTCACAAAGTCATTGCCGTTATCCACGACGGTTATGCGCCCTTTATAGCCATACTCACGCAGCGTTTCCTCCACGGCTGCCTGCGGGATCCATACCTCGTCCGCGTTCTCATAGAGCCGGATAATCCGCTTAACCATCAGATCCGCAATCTGCTCGCTATGCGTAGCACGGAGAAAATCCTCGCGGTATTTGGTATGGAAAGACGCCACGAACGGGATATGCTGCCTTCTCGCAACCTCCAGAGCCATCTGCGCCGACGAGAAGGGGCAATGGGTGTGTACGATATCGAACCGCTGCTGCTTGAAAGCTCTTAGGAACTTAAAATCAAGGTGAGGCATACCTGCGCGATAGGGCTTACGCACTACCACTGGGATGGAACTATACTGCATGACAGGAAAAGCCAGTTTGCTCACTACGGCTTCGGACTCCGGCACATAAGGGGTAATAACTCGCACATCCTCTCCTCTCTCTTTCAGCCACTGCGCGTAGTTCAATGTCACCATAGCCACTCCATCCATGATAGGAGGGAAACTGTCATTAAAAATTCCGATACTCAATTTGTCGCTCATAACTACATAAATTCATTTGGGCTGCAAAGGTACAAAAAAAATCCCACATACGCAAATGTAAGTGGGATTTTTTCTAAATTAAGTACTCTTTTCAATTAATAGCACATGATTTTGCCGGAATCGAGTTTCTCTTTCTCCTCATAGAAGAAGGTGTAGAAATACGGTTGTCCGGGGAGTACATCGATGAGCAGACCGGAGCCTGTATTCGTTACATCATTGAGGAACTCCTTCTTCTCCGAGTCGGTCATCACCTCCGCATCGTTGGGGTTCGCCACGGGTACACGCTCCATGAGAAGGAGGTGTCCGTTCTGGTCAAAGAGCGCGAATGAAACACCTTGACGTACGGCGTATGCGACATACTGACGTGAGCCGGGTACGCGCTTGAGCAGTACATCCGATTTCGTTGCCTTGACTCCCGGATCGACGGTTGTGAGGGCAAAATGAACGTAATAGTTACGCTCCGCGCCATCGGCAGCGGTACAAACGATGGTACAGGTGTCACCCGCCTTGATACGTCCCTTATCAACCGACGCATTCTCCGACCGCGCTTCTACATCCAGCGTCGGGACGTCGGTAGAGAAGACATAATAGGTATAGAAGGTGGTCTCCGGATCGAAGCCCTTGATCGTATCTCCGTTCACCTTGATGAATGCCAGAGCATTATCGCCATCTTTGGCAGTTGTTTGCGAGATGAGATAGGTCATGGAGGTACGGCCGTCCTGCGCCGTGACAACGATGTTGATCAAACCTTGTTCATCCGTGTAGATTGTATCGGTTGCCAGGGAGTCGCTCAGGATATAAGCTATGGCATCCTGGGTGAAATAGTCAGCCGGGTCAGTACCATACGGATGTGCGTAGATATACTCTGTCTTCGACGGACGGAAATCCGCGAACTCCTCCCCATTGAAGGAGATGGAGACGAGCGTAGCGTCTGTCGGCCGGAGGAGATGGAAGGTAATGGAATAGATTGCCTGATCTTCCCCGTTAGGCGCGGTGACTATGACATCCGACTGGATATCTCCGTTGGGCAGGTCGTGGTTCTGGATATCCGCCGTCTGCTCCTCGTCGTAGAATTCCGGCGTGATAGAAGGCAGGAGTTCCGCGAGCGGCTTATTCGCAACATACGGGATATTCACGATATAGCTATATACCTCCGGACGGTAGGGGAACTCCGAAGACGGGAGCTGCTCTCCGCTTTGATCCTTCAGGATAATATCGCGCAGGGTAGTCTGAGCCGATTTGAGGCGCTCGAAGTACAGCGAGTAGGTTACGCTATCCTTGAGCGACTCCGCCCATACTACTATCTCGACCGTATCACCGAGTACGCGGATCTCGTATTTCTGAGCCTCCTCCTTCTTGATAACGGAGACTACAGGCACGGCTGCTTCCTTCTCGATTTCGAGACGGTAGTTGAAGCGCTCCGAATCGTAGTTGGAGAGCGGTTTTCCCGATACGTTAATCATGTTGAGGGTTGCGTCCGTAGAGAGCTCAACCGGGTAGTGGATCGTGTACGTACGGGTTGTACCGGTAGCGGCTTTGACCGTGATGATCGACTTATAATCCAGCGACTTATTGCTCAACTCATCCTCTGGTTGCTGGAAGACGGTCACGGTCTGGTACTCATCGCCCACGGTGTATTCCACAAGCGGGAGCTGACCGTTCAGCTCGTTAGCGTACGCAGCGGTGAGGGTGTCCATGTACGTGATCGTCGAACCTGCAAAGGCGTTGAGTTGCTTATGGTCAATGAAGATCATCTGGAGCGTATCGACATCGGATTTCTCGATTGCATAGGAAACGGTGTAGGTACGTGTACGGCGACTCTCGGAAGTAACGGTGATCTGCCGCACGAGGGTATTGGCGGTACTCTCCACCGTATCCATCTTGATTGTCTGCCACTCGTCGCCTTCCTCCCAAGAGAGATCGGGGAACGCAGCCGTACCTACCGGCAGAGAGAGTTGATAATACTTCTCCAGCGGTTTGAAGTCCGGCATGCTCTGTCCGTCCTCATAGATCATCTTGAGCGTATCCGCATCGGATTGCGTGAACTGGAAGACTACGACGTACGTTCTGGAGTACGAGGACTCCTCGGCGCGTACGTTGATGGTAGCCTGGTTCTTCTCCGCATCCATGATGACCTCATCGAGCTGTTGTCCGGCATCGCCCTTCTGAGCGGCTACCTCCGGCAGGGTATGAATACCTACAGGGAGAGTAACCTGATATACGTAATCCTCCGGTGCAAATCCCTGCAATGAGTCTCCGTTCAGGAAGATCATGGAGAGGTTGGCGTTCTTGGATTTCGGTACAAGGAATCGGAGTACATACTTATTCGGCGTACCGTCAACAGCCTTTACATCGAGTACGATGGAGTCGTTATGATGCGAGATCTCCACGCTCTGACCCTCCATCTTGAGTTGCGCACTTACCTCGGGCCAAACTGTGGTACCGGACGGGAGATTGATCTCGTAAGTATTCTGACCCGGGTCAAATTTCTTACCCTCGTTGAGCAGACGCTCGAAGTCCTCGATGTTCTTGCCGTTCAGCGTGATGTTCGCCAGTTGCGCATCGTTCGAGAGGTTCTCAACATAGATCATCACCTCGTAATTAGCCTCATCGCCGTTCTCTGCTTTGACGTTGAGCGTGTAGCGGTACTGGTGATCAGTCGTAACCGTTTCTACGGATGTTGTCACCGTCTGGAAGCGGTCGTCGGAGAGGTAATCCACGTTGATGGTATTGGTAGCGAGGGAGACGGAGTAGTAGTGTCTTCCCGGCTCGAACTGATCTACCATCTTTCCGTTGACGGTAATACCGGTGAGATCCACGCAGGCACTCTTCTGTGCAGCTACGGAAACATAATAGGTGTTCGTCAGGTTGCCATCCTCGCTCGTCACACGGATCTCGGCAGCGCTGCCGTTCAGTTCACCCGGCGTGTATTCGATGGTCTGTGCCTTATTACCGGCTACATAGGTGATGGACGGCATCTGCGGCTGTGCGACCTTAATAGCCGGTGTCGGCAGCGTAATGTCATACATCAGCGTATCAGGATGGAAGTTGCTCAGAAGCACACCATCCATATATATGCCGGCCAGAGTACCGATTGAATCCTTCGGGTGCAAGATCTTGAACGTATAATACGCTGCCGTGTCGCCGGACTCAGCCGTTACCTCTGTGGTGAAGACTAAGTTGCCATCCTCAGTGGTACAAGTGGTATGGAGTTTCTGCCTACGGTTAGCTGCTTTCGGTACAAGCACAATCGTTGTATCGGAAGGAATATCGTAGTCCGTTAGGCTCGCCACGTAGTCGCTAAACTCCACTCCATCAATCAGGACTTTCTCCAATGCGGTGTTGGTAGAAGGCGTGGTGGGGTAAGCCCATTTGTAGTTCTTGGTAATATCATTCGTGCCATCCCAGCCATAAGCAGCCCAGAGCATAGCCGTGTCGCACTGCGTAAAGATTACAGAGTCGGAATCAAATGTGCGAGCGAAGGATACATATTCCGCCGGTTTCTCCGCCACCTTAGTCAGGTTATCGTTTCCTAAATCCGACAAGGGGTTAGTACCCAGATAGAAATCCTTGAGGTTAGCGGTAGTAACCGGTTTCGGGTCTTTGCGGGTAATGGTATAGGTACCGGTAGCACCATTCTCTGCGGTAACGGTCAGTACACCATTGATGAGTTCTACGGTTTGGAGATCGGATTTCTTGACGAAAGTAACGATCGGCCAGTTCTCGGCGGTAATCTCATAGTCTTTGGTAGCCGCATCGAATGCCGGTGTCAGACCATTTGCAGAGATCATTTTCAGCGTAGCATCATTGCTGCGCGGGAAGGTGAACTTAACGGTATAAACGGTGTTCTCACCCTTCTCCGGTTTAACCGTGATAGTCATGGTCGAGTCCGCAGCGTTGAAAGCAGTCGTGATCGTCTGGAGAGACGAAGCGGCAACCGGCATAACGTCGGGCAGCAACTGCTTGTAAGCCATCGTCACCTCATAGTTCAGTTTATCAGCGGCAAAGCCGGTAATGGTAGTACCATTGAGCTTGAGGTCTGCGAGTTGGTTGCGCTTGTCCAGCGGACGGCGAACAGCGAGCGTGTAGTCGGTATAATCCACACCGTTCTCCGCGAAGTTGCGGATCTTGGCGTTACGTACGCCGTAGTCGCCATTGACCACTTCAGCCGACCATGTAACGAGCGGAGATTGGTCTTTCACTTCACCGGTGAAGGTCAGAATCGGTTTCTCAATACGCTCCGGGTCAGTAAGGGTCGCCGTGAAGGCGTTTCCATCTTTCGTTGCAGGGAAGGTATCTACCATCAAGCTTGTCAGAGTGTGGTTGTAAGTAAAGGCAATCCTGTCAAAATAGGTCTCTGCTACGGGATTATTCTTCGTTGCACTTACATATCCAAAACCGTTAAAACCTCCTGTCTGGGGCGCTGAATTGAGAACAATATTCAATAATATCGGGTTACCGGCTACGGCATTCGCCTCCGAGAGGTCAAATTCACGAGTTTCGTAACCGGACATCGTTGAGGCATCATTCCACTCCAGGGTTTTGACTCCCTCATCACCTGTCAATATATACTGTATCTGGTTGGTATGAGGTGCCTCGTCTTTCTCATAAAGTGATTTGACATAATAGGTCAGTAACATCTTATCCGGACTGTTATGGAACGATACACCACCCGTTATATCCAATGAGTTGGATCCCCAAGATCCCCATGAGCCATGAGGCGTACCCAGGGTAATAAATGCAGGGATAATACCACCGTTCGGTCGGCTGTAGAGCGTAATCAAATGTACTTTATCACCTTCATGTCTTACCAACTCTGACGGATAGAAATCCATAAACCAATCAGTGTACTTATTTAATGTATCACCCAACGCATTCCAACCTGTAGGTTTCTCACCCGTTTGGTCCACACGCATTGTGCTCCATTCCGTAAAATCAGGGTTGGGTACACTATCGTTAATGTAGTAATACCAGACATCATAAATATTCGTGCGGCTACCATATGTTACTTCAGCCTGCCAATGTTTTGAAGTTTGCTCGACAATATTAATCTCTGCACCCTTGTTTAGCGTGTATCGAACAATCGGTTTGGAAGTGACATTTACAACATATGAGAATTTCTCTCGCTCAAATCCCGCAATAGGTGTACCGTTAACTTTGATCTCCGTCAGGACAGCCGGGTCGGCGGTCGGCATATTCGGGGTGATGGTATATACCTCGTCAGCCTCGCCCGGGCGGTTGGGCTTCACGGTGATGATCGTAGGATGATGTACACCGCCGGGCTGTACAAAGACAGTCTGCTCGGGATACATCTTCTCGTAGGTTACATCCAGTCTTCTTGTTCCGAACGGCACTGCAAGAACTGTATCACGATTTACCTTCGGCTTCTTAAACTCGATTTCTGTCTCAGGATCGTTGTCAAAGGTGATGCGGATAGCCGACAAGTAGTTTGCCTCTGTCGGATATGTCTCTTTGAAGTGAATCTTGTAGATGCGTTGGTCTCCGTTCTCGGCGGTAACGATGATCTTTGTGGTATCGCCGACAGGACGGGAGATCAGATCGATGCGCTGCTCGGAGATTTCTTTGGAGTTCTCTTTGCCTTTCTCAAAGTCAATCGTCGGGCACTCGGTTGCACCCACCGGCATCTCTACTACGTAATCCAGTACATCCGGATTGAAGGCAGGCGCCAAGTCCAGTTCGGCGGAACCGAGCGTCAGAGCACCCAGCTTGTTATAGCTTGATTTACGAACAGGGAATGCTACGAAGTAATCTTTGGTAGTACCATCCTGTGCCTCTACATGGATCTTCGTCACGCCGTTCGGACGGCTGTAGTAGGTTGTGATGGTCTGGTTGTCTTGCTGCGCTACCGGGAAGACATTCGGGATCACTTTGGTACGCCATTCGAGCGAATCCACGTAGTTAGTGTCAGTCGGATTGAAACCTTCCAGGCTCACGCCATCCAACAGAATGTCCGCCAACAGGGCGTTGCTACTAGGCGTACGCGTGTACGTGATATTATAGGTGTGGGTAGCACCGCTCTCTGCATTTACGATCACTTGCTGGTGCGTGTCATCGACATCGGATTGGAGGACGGTCTGACCCTTGCGTGTCTCAACGGACAATACCGGCAGCAATGCACCTTCATCAATCGTAACGGTATACTCAAAGGTATTCGGATCAAAAGCCGGAGTCAGAGTCTTGCCGGCTACCGTCATGTTCTTGAGCGTAGCGTCGTTGTATTTATTGATGGTGTAGTTGATGGCATATTGAGCGGTGTCTCCGTTCTCTGCCTGTACGGTTATTTTCCACTGTCCGGCTCCCGTTTGACCGAAGAAGACTATCTGGTCCTCACTCTTCGGTTCGTAGGTAATCTCCGGATATGCACTACCGGCAGGAAGGTTCTTGCTATAGATGCGTTTTGCCGGATCGAACGGAGTCTCAATCAGCGTACCGTTTGCGTAAATGGCTTTCAGCGACGCATCGGACGAATAATTGCGGTGGAAGGTGATGCTATAGGCTGCCTGATTGCCCACTGTGTCACGTACGTTCAGCCATGCCACGCTGTCTTTCCAGAGGATCTGTACATCCTGGGAAGCATCTTGCTTGGTGTACGTGATAGCCGGATACTCATTCTCGTAGGTAGCCTCGTAATTCATCGAGTCGGATTCAAATCCCTGAATACCCACGTCGTCCAGTGCGATGTTCGCCAGCAGTGCCGAAGCCGCTGTAGGACTCACGAAACGGATGGTATAGGTGTTTGCCTCGCCATCCTCGGGTTTTACGACAATCTTGGCATCGCCGGTGGAGTAAGGAGCGGTAACCGTTACCTGCTGTCCTTCCGCTTTGCCGACAGTTATCTCGGGACATCTGTCACCATTGAGTTCTACGACATAGTCAAGCGTATCGGACACGAAGCCTTTCATGTGTACGCCGTCGAGCTTGATCCACTCCAGATAAGCGTTCACCGAAGCGCGGGAGATAAAGTTGATTGTATATGTCTTCTTTGCGCCGGACTCCGCCGTTACGGTTATTTTCTGGGTCTTTCCCTCCACAACGCTCAGTACACGCTGCGTTTCCTCGGCTTTCTGGTAAGTGACAGCCGGGATCACGGAAGAACCCACCGGCAGAGAGTCACGGTAGTTGAGACTGTCCGGACGGAAGCCCGGGATTGCCACACCGCCGATATAAATCATATCCAGGTTGGTGTTCGACGAGGTAGCCACGCTGAAATGGATGATATACGTACGGCTGGACCCTGACTGCGGACGCACGGTGATCTTGTAATCGCCGTTGAGTCCGGTGAAACCACGGGTGCTGGCAGACTGCATCGTCTCGCTCTGCAGGGTATAGCTTACTGCAGGGAGATTACCGGTAGTACCCTGCGGGAGGTTGATCCAGTACTCGTTCACCTCCGCATCGAAGGTTACCTCTGTACCCTCCGCGTTCTGCAGGCTGTAGCCGGCAACCGAAAGAGCGCTCAGGGTGTTATCCGTATAGGCATCTACCGAGAAGGCGATCTGGTAAATCGTCACGCTGCCGTCTCCGGCAGTCACCGTGATACGGGTCTTCCCGTTCAGTCCGGCGGTCGTCAGAACGATTGTCTGGTATTCATCGCCGCGAACCGCCTCAATCTCCGGCAGTTCGGTCGTTCCGGTGGGCAGTTTGTACGAATAAGAGACGTTGTCAGGATCAAAGCCCTCGATATCCACACCGCCGATCTTAATGCCGTTCAGCGTCGAACGGTCGGATTTCTCGGTCGAGAAGACCACCTTATACACGCTCTGGTCGCCGTTACCGGCAGTGACGGTGATACGTACCGTTCCGTCCACCACGCCGTCGGGCAGATTGGTTTCCTCGATTGTCTGGAAGTTATCGCCGGCTTCGTAAGTTATCTCCGGCAGGGTGCTCGTACCCAGGCCAAGATGCACATAATACGTCATCTGCGTGGGGTCGAAATTCTGCACATCGTCGCCGCCTACTTTCAGGCTTTTGAGGTACGAATAAGAAGACGCCTCCAGTTTGAAATTCAGTTTATAGACCTTGGGGACGGTGTTACCGGGGGTGGATACGCTGATGGTATAGGAACCGCCGTCAATCACCGCAGGTGCATTATAAGTGATTGTCTGCTCGCCCGCAGGGTAAGCCGAGACACCCACGATAGCCGGCATCTCGGTCGTTCCCACCGGCAGCGACACCTTATATACCGCCTGCGAAGGAGTGAAGCCTGGGATAGACACACCGTTCACCGTGATATCCTTCAGGGTGTTATCCGCGAGGAGTCCCTCCGAGAAATTGACATTATAGGTAGCCTTTGCCGTTCCGTTAGCTGCCGTCACCACGACCGTTCCGCGACCCGTCAGAGACGATGCCTGCGTATAAGCCAGCGACTGCGCCGACTCAGCCGTGTCCGCGATGATCGTCGGCACGCCCTTCGCGCCGTACGGCAACTCGACGTTGTAGTTATACGTGCCGGGAGCAAAACCGGGCACCTGAGCCGTCACCACATTATTGTTGATATCCGTGTAGCTATACGAGAGGTTCGCCAATTTGGCATTACTGCTCGCCTCGGCCTTGAAGAGGATCTGATAGGTCGTTGTGCTCGACCCGTCCTCTGCGCGGACAACGATTGTCGTCGGCGTGCCGCCCACTGTACCCGGGGTGATGGTGATCTCGGAGCCGGAGAGCTTACGTCCGTCGAAAGGAACTGTCTTTCCCGCTACGTTGGTCAACGAACCCGCACCACGGTACGCCTCGATGGAAGGGATGGTAGTCGTACCCTCCGGCACCGAATAGGTCTGTACGCCGGTGTTGTTCGGGTCAAAACCTTTCCACTCCTTGCTGCCTATGCGGAGGGTCTGGATCTTCGATGAATAGATCAGCTCCACATCATCAACAATGATGGCGTTACCCGAATACAAACCGCTGTTAGCGCGGTAGTTAGGATAGTTGGACGCAGAGAAGAGCATATTACACTTCGCCGGAGCGTCATCGCTCTTATAATAAATAGGAATGCGGATGTTCGTCCACTCGTTGTACTGCGCGCGGGTATGCAGCCATCCTTCCGCAATCTGGGTTCCGGCCGTCTCGGTCTTACACTCGTTGCCGTCCAGCGCGATACGGATATCCGACTCCTCATCGATCTGCGTCACCGTCGAACAACCACCACTCTTGGCTTTATAGGACGTTCCTTTCGCCTGTCCTGTCCAGGAATAGAAGAGAATATGGAAATCCTCCTTGTCGGTGTTGTTACCGGTACGCTTGATCCACACCGAGACAGAGTCCGGACGGTGGCTGAAGTTGATACCTCCGACCGTACCGGCTGTCGCCGAACCGGTGTTCAGACCGCTGATGTACTGCCATGCATTACCAAGGGAGAAATAGCCCGGGCCCACCTCCGTGATACCCATGGCACCTACCTCTTTGTCCTCCACCTTCACGGCGTAACCGGTACGACCCGTCTCGCGCGTAGTGAAGTTGAAATTAAATCCCACTTGGGACACATTGGAACCATGCCAGTACTTCGGCTGGATTTTTCCGTCAAAAGCAGCACCGGACCAGTCCTCAAAATGAGGATCCGGGAGCTGATAGTCTTGCGCCATGGCCAACAGAGGCATTGCCACTATCGCCAGACAGGCTGCAAAACGCTTCAAAAATGTACTCATATTAATATTATTATTAATTATATTACGTTTTCAGGGGCCAAAAGAGCCCATTTTTTATCGAGTGCAAAATTACTGCTTTTTCGTCAAGTGCACAATAGCGTTTATTATGAAAAAGTATACGATTATTAAGCCCCACTCTAAAGAGTGTTGCAAACTTGAGTTAGCAAAAATGCACAAATTTTAAGATTATACTAAAAAGGAGACAGTGTATTATCTACAAAGGAGACAGTGTATTATCTACAAAGGAGACAGTGTATTATCCACAAAGGAGGTAGTGTATTATCCACCGTCCTCCCCCCCCTTTTTTTTCATTGCGTCACCCTTCTTTTTTCATTGCGTCCCCTTTCTTTTTTCATTCGTCAACTTTCTTTCTCCATTGCGTCGGAATTTGATTCCGACATCGGCTCCCCGAGCCGCCTCCACCCCATCGTCAGGCACTCCCGTCGTCAGGCACTCCCGTCAACCTGCATGGAAAACCGGCCCATTGTCAGTCTCTTATAAGACTCCGAGTAGGTGATTAGTATGTGATTAGTAGGTGATTAGTAGGTGATTAGTAGGTGATTAGTAGGTGATTAGTAGGTGATTAGTAGGTGATTAGTGGGTGATTAGTGGGTAATTAGTGGGTCGCTAAGCTGACGCCACCCTAACGAAAAGGGAAGAAAAAGGACTGATTGCATCCGCCAAGTTTGGCGGATCTATAATTTTCTCTTTTTTTGGGGGATTTTTCTATTTGGCACGGAATTTGTGGTAGAATGATTATCAAAGATAATTCATAAATACACTATACAAAACTATGCAAGTAGAGAT
>ODAI011509214.1_pt1 | contig 11613 bp, 7 predicted proteins | sample 1539321 | NCBI WGS metagenome assembly ODAI01 (sample SAMN02144231, study PRJEB22623) | gut metagenome | biome: sheep rumen | host: Ovis aries | place: New Zealand
AATTCTGATTTAGCTTAGCAACATAAATATGCACAATGCCCCTGAGTGCTTTGTAACACTCAGGGGCAAAACTTCTATATAGGTATCTGTCTTACGGACCGCAGTTTTTTTTACTTGTTCATAAGGCCTTTGCCAGCATTCCACGCCTGTCCTGCCTTTTCACCGACTGTATAGTATCCGGAACGATACTGGTCAAAAATAAGTGCATTTACCTTTTCGGGAAGTATCTTGTCCTTGTCCCCTACTACACTTTCATCAGCACTTACGTTCACTATCTTTCCTACGATAGCGTGCATATTCTCAGTGTTTATCTCCTCGGCAAGCTCACATTCCAGAGCAACAGGGAATTCCGTGATTATCGGAGCATTCACAAATTCGCTCTTCACTGCATGGCAGCCTGAACGCTCGAACTTGTCAGGCATCTTATTTCCGGTCGCTATGCCAAAAAAGTCCGCAGGTACCATGTTGGGAACGTCCGCAATGCTTACTGTAAACGCTTTGGACTCCATGATATTCTTTGTGGTCTTATGGTCAGCATCTATGAAAAGAGCTATCTTGTCCATATCACATATCTGGGCCCAGGCTGCATTCATTGCACATATGCTTCCGTCGGCGGCATATGCTGCTACGATGACTACCGGCATAGGGAAAAGTGCCGGCTGAACTCCTAAATTCTTTCTCATGTTTGTACCTCCTGAATGATATTATAGTTATAGTATATCATAAGTACTCATATCAGTCAAGTATTATATGTATACTAAAACATCAAATATCCTTGAATTTCTGAAATAAATGTGATAAAATGTATCTGAGCAATGCGGTCACTGACCGCTAAAAAGGTGAATACGGAGGGAATTATATGTTCAAATCTAAACTGAAAGCCATCACAGCAGCTACTGCCGCTGCAGTGATAACTGCTTTTATGCCTGCTGTTCCGCAAGTACAGGCTGACTCAGGACCTGAGACTAAACTCATCGCACTGACATTCGATGACGGACCTAATACCACGACTACCAACGAGGTCCTCGACCTCCTTGAACAGTACGATGCCAGAGCTTCTTTTTTCCTTATCGGTGACAATATCAACGCTGAGAGTGCAGTATCAGTCAAAAGAGCATACGACATGGGATGTGAGATAGATAACCATTCCAGGACTCATTCAAATATGGGAGCGATGTCCCCGGAAAATATCAAGGCAGAGATAAGCTACGTGGACGAGAAGGTCATTGAGATAACCGGTGAACCCACCAGGTTCTTCCGCCCGCCTTTCATAGATGTGAGCCAGACTATGTACGATAATATTGACCTGCCTTTTATATGCGGCATAGACTGTCAGGACTACATGGAAAACGTCACCGCTCAGCAAAGAGCAGACTACATCCTTAACGGCGCTAAAGACGGTGTTATAGTTCTTCTGCATGATGCAGCAGGCAACAGCCAGACAGTTGAAGCTCTGAAGATAGTAATGCCCGAGCTCATCGAGCAGGGATATGAGTTCGTGACTTTGACTGAACTTTTCCAGCGCCAGGGTGAGACTCCTAAAGACAATATTCTCTACTCTGAGGTGGCTAAATACCCCTGTACTGGTTATACTCTGCACAGTACTGTGTTCTCCGGAACAGCAGAAGGCGACTCAAGCTGGTCAGGCTGGCAGTCAATAGGTGTACTTGACGGAAAACTTCTCAAGGAGCTTGGAGACTCCTATGCTATAGAGATAGAATACAGCGGTCAGTATCCCCCGGCGGTCACATTCCAGAAATGGTCCGGGACCGCTGTCTGGAAGTCCGTTCAGCCATTTTATTCCAACGGTGAAAAGGCCTGCTTCCTTGCATCAGATATTATATCTGCACTTGAAGAGCTGGGTATTGACTACACTGACCTCGACCGACTGAGCATCGCACCTTATTCCGGTACCATAACCATGACGAGTATAAAGCTGCTTGTTAAAGGAAGCTCAGATAAAGTTCCCGGAGACGTTAACGCAGACGGAGCTTTCAGCATTGCTGACGCAGTTATGCTGCAAAGGTGGCTCATATCTGCTCCGGACTCTTCACTGACGGACAGCAGTGCCGCTGACATTTGTACGGACGGCAGGATAGATGCATTTGACCTATGCCTTATGAAAATACTTCTCGCAAGAAATTCAGCTAAATAAACAGAAGCGGCAGCCTTGATATGGCTGCCGCTTTTCTTACTTCTTTACCACTTCATATATCACATCATTATATGATACATTAAGCACATACGCATATTCCCCGTCAGGGTCACAGGCGAAATATTTCTTGAACTTATCTATGAATTCTTTCTTGCTGGTGTTCTTGTCTATACCAATTTCATCAAAATAATCCGGAAGTGTCTCACCTTCTTCAAACATTTCCTGTACGTGTTCATACATATCTTCATAATCCTCGTCAGTCAGCAAAGAGATATATTCATTATTCAGTATCATCTCCGTGCTCACACCTTTTGTGAGGTCAGTTGTGTCGTAATTATCCATGCCAAGTATCGTCTGGTACCAGTTCTTGTATCCCTTTTTCCAGACACAGGAAACGAAACACTCGCAGTCTTCATCGGCTGTGACGGTCAGCTTTATTTCTTTATCGCTTATATCAGCCGAAGTGTCGATCTTCGGGACGCTGAGGTCAGTAAGTTCACGGATATTCACAGTACACTCTGTGGTATCGTTCATGACCAGCTTGTAGCTTCCTGCGGTGTCAGGGAGCTCGGATGCAAAGAATTCCGTGCTCTCATTCGCATCAAAATACAGAGGATATTTCTTTGTTCCGTCAGTAATATATGCGGAGCGAAGAGGTGTGGGCTCAACACCGTAGTCCTTTATAACCATCCTTCCGCAGCAGGCCCCCATGTACAGGTCCTCTGCAATTATCTCAAGGTCATCGCAGGGACTTCCCTCAAGAATGAATTTTCCGTATGCTGTAAGGTCTCCGCTGTTCAGTACTATCCTGTATGTAGCTTCCTTCCGGTCCTTTACTGAGGATATATCAAATGTGACCTCTGCATATTCTCTGGGAAGAACTGTTACAGGGTCAATGGAAAGTCCTTCTGCCACTGTCCTCCACTTTCCCTTTTCGGACACTTCTATAGAATATGTACTGTCAGTTTTTACCGCATTTTCTGTATTGTTCCACAAAAAGCAGGTAACACTTTTCTCGTCCTCGGAGTACTTTTTCAAAGCATTAGGAAGATGATAGCGGTCTGAATACATATTCAGCTCAGGAAGAACTGTTTCTTCGCCATCGGGACCTGTAGGATAATATCTGCCTGACTCATCGAGCTTCCAGCCTATGTAGTTCATATCATCAGTCCGCTGAAGTCTCGGTGACGGGTCAGTGCATCCGGCTATATAAATGCCTCCCTGAAATGCCCTTCCTGAAAGATTGAAGATGCGTCCGTCTGTCTGGATGCTGTGAAGGACATAGTATGTACCGTTCTCGTCACTGTCATAGCGGCAGCAGAAGTCCGGGTTTGCATCGCCGTCGTAATTGTCAAAGGTCAGGGAAAAATCCTTAGGAAGTGTATCCGGCATATGACCGGTACCGTTATCTGTAAAATACAGTCCGGTACTGTAGGTGGACTTCTTATTTATATAAGCTCCCATATCCCATATACCGGTATAGCTGTCATCTGTCTCATCAGTCAGCTCAAATCCGTATATGTCGATATTTATTGGTTTTCCGTCCATTGTCTGAGTCAGGTTCCGTGAAGCTGTAAAACGTCCATATGACATAAAGCTGGCATCAAGGACCTCCTGGTAGTCATCACGTCTTGCAAATTCATAGAAATTCTTATACTCAGTATCAGTTATGCCGTCAAGGCCGCTGAGAATTATATCGCAGCCGTCACGGTCTGACATATTTATCAGAGAAACCTTTCCGTTCTCCCACCTGAATCTGCCGCATATATACTGTCCTGACCAGTATGTGCCGGCATAAGTATAGCGTCCCTCCTGATAGTAGTCATCATAAAAGGTACCCTCTCCGCAGTCATTGGCTGTAAAGCATATCTCAACTGCAAACTCCTTTGCTCCGTTAACAAGTCCTCAGGCAAGATAGTTACATTTCTGATGTCCGCTTTCCTCTTCGACTACGGTTATCTCATAGGACTCGTTCCGGTAATGGTCATCAGTATCCTCGCTCTGGAGCGACTTCAGCCAGCTATCTGTACATGAAACAGCAGCATCAAGATATTCTTCCTCTGTTTCGGGTTCGTCACAGTCAACAGACCAGTATGCCTGCTCATCCGTTCCGCCTGAAATATCAAACTTTTCCTTTACTGCTTTTCCTATCAGCTCATTGAGTTCCGGTGAGTCCTCGTATACAATAAGGTCGTCACAAAAGAGCACCCAACCGTCTGTAGTAAGCCTTCGTCGGTATTCATTGTATCCGTTATCATCATACAGATAAAGCTCCCATTCATCATTGTCGGCAATGAATGTTATATCATCCGTATCCAGTTCTTTGAGTCCTCTGACCAGGTCGTGAAATTCAGAAGCAGCTTTGCTTTCACAGTGCTGCTGTACTCCGCACACATTTATTATAGCCTTTTTCTCTGCTAAGTCTTCCGGAAGCGACTGCTCATCAGAAGCAGTTGTCTTTTCTGAAGCTGTGACTGTTTCTGACTCAGATGATGAATCAGAAGAGCTGTACATTTTTGAACTTGGATCATTGCTGCTGCAAGCACCAAGAGTCAGTGCAAGAACTGAAAGTGCCGCAGCAATTTTATTATATTTCCCCATATAACTCCCCCTCCTCATGGTCATGTATAATAGTATTATACATTATATTTGTATGCAAGTCAATAAAAACAGCCAATACAGTATTTACAAAGGTCAGAAAATGTGATACAATTGTTATATAAAACAAGCACAGAAGGAGTGTCGTAAATGATATGGGATAAGGTCTCTAAACTATATGACTTTTTTGAAAACCTTGTTAACAGAAAGGTCTATAAAGGTACAGGTGTAAAGGTCGCTGAGTATATCAGCAGCGATGATATAGTGCTGGAATGTGCCTGCGGTACAGGTGCTATCACCTGCTGTATCGCTCCTGCCTGCAAAAAGCTCATCGCTACGGATATGTCATCGGGCATGAGAAGAGAAACTGCAAAAAAGTGCAAAAAATTTGGAAACGTCACAGTAGGCAAGGCTGATATAAACAATATCAGATGCAGTGACGATTCCTTCGACAAGGTCGTTGCAGGAAATGTTATACACCTCCTTGATGACCCGTACCACGCTGTAAGTGAGCTGCTCCGTGTATGCAGACCCGGCGGCAAAGTTATGATTCCTACCTATATTAACGGCTCAAAAAAACAAGCCGGGTTTATTTCTAAACTGCTCAATATCATAGGTGTAGAGTTCAAAGAGGAATTCACCTTTGACACCTATAAGGAATTCTTCGCAAAGGGCGGATACGTCAACGTTGAATACTTTGTTGTGGACGGACGTATGCCATGTGCCATTGCTGTTATCACCAAATAGCCCCAAAAGGATATACCATACAAGGTATATCCTTTTTTATTCAGTACCCAAAGTAAAAAGGCTGCATCCACAAATGAACACAGCCCACGGATACCTGAATATCCACCTTACATAGGAATCGGACAGCCTGGAATTACTTTTTCTGCGGCGTCTGCTGTCCAGTATGCCGATAGCAGACAGATCTGTGAATTATTGTGCAGATATTCACTTAACTGTCTTTCTGATTACATTATAGAACATTTTGTGAACAGATTCAATGAAATAATATCTCAAAAAAATGACTTTTTACATCATATTATTTTTTCACTATTCGGGTCACTGCCTCTATTTCTAAAAAAAAACTCCCGTTTGTCACGGGAGCAAATAAAGGGATCCAGAAATTCCGGACAGCGTTAATACGGGATATGCTCAATACGGGCTAAGCTGTATCCCGTTCTTCCGGTATGCTGTCCGTCTGAACATGGAGTGCAGGACCCATGAGGCTTATAGGCATACATCCCCATGGAGTCCCGGTTTGAGAGGAATAATCTTCTGATGAAGTTTACTCATAGCTGACCTTTCCGGTCTGTATAAATTATAGCACCTGACGGGAACTTTTTCCATGAAGTATTTACTCAAAAAAGTGACTTTTTAGCTCATAAATAAACTGCTCTGCTCAGAATTATACTTCCAGCCGCTATGATCACCTGCTCCTGTTACTGCCGATCAATAAAAATGCGGCAGAATTTATCTGCCGCACTCATGCTTACTTTATTCTACATTCTTTATTTCATTGACCTATTGCATTTCTTATGACTTCAACACGCTTTATCAGGAAATCCTGTATGGAGACCTGGTCTCCGCCGTAGGAATAAAGCTCCTGTCCAAAACCGAAGCCGAAGCCAAATCCCCAGCCTCCCCACTGGCCGCCTCCGCCGCCAACGGTAAGTCCTGATGCGCTCTTTGCTATATTTTCCTCAAATTTTTCAGGAGTGAAAAAGAATCTGGGGTCTGCCGATACGTGAGGTCTTATCAGGGCTGCGTACCTGTTTATCGGTACCTCCGGCGAACTGTACATCGCTGTTATCTCACGGACATAACCCAGGTACATCTCCTTGTACTCCGGTACCTGAAGGAGATTTTTCAGCATAGGACGCTTATTCTCGTCTGCCTGGTACATCCCTGTGTTTATATCAGACTCCGCTGATGCGCCGTAGTCCATGAAGTTACCCAAAGACAGGTTATAGTCCCAGCCTACATAGTACATCTTTCCCTCGTTCCAGAGAACATAATAGTTATGGGGCATCATGCCGTTATAGCTGTCGTAGTTGCACATTACTGCATTTACAGCAAAGCCTTTCAAAAAGCTGGGAACGTCAACTACATCCTCTATGAACTTATAATTCTGCGGAGTTACCTGGTTTATCGCCTGGACTACCTGCTGTATGTGTTTCTTTTCATCGTCCTTGCCGTACTTTACTTCAAAGTTGTCAAGAGACATAGTTGTGGTAAATGAGCAGTCATACTGAGCACCCACATCTGCTGCCTTATAGAGGACACCGTCATCATTTGTGCTCAGACGCTGTCCAAGTGTAGTTCCCGGCTGTTCGCAGAGAAGATAAAAGCTGTAAAGCTGGCCGTTGAGAGTAACGTCAGTATAGGATACCTCAGGAGCATATGCATCTATCTGATACATCGCATCATAGCAGAGTATGTCCCTCATGCAGGAAGGGTCGGAGTACATATTGTTAACACATATCTCTGTGAGTCCGTGGTAATTCTGGTACTTATCGTATTTATCCAGTTTTATTCGGAAGCTGTACTTATCCCGGCCGGCACTTGTAACGAACTGCCGGGAGCTGTGGCCTTTTGTCCTTATGCCAGCGTCTTTTATTTCCATTCCGTCTATCACAACATCACATGGATAGTAGGTCTCTTCCTCTGCATGGGAAAGAAACTCCGTCCATGCTGCGTCCGACATCCTGATGTCTATGCTGTGTACTTCTGTACGGTCAAACAAGTCACCGTAGAGCAGGTCTGCATCATCTGTGTTGTTGACTCCCGTGTATACAGAGGGATCTCCAGCATTGTATACTGCTCCCTGCTCTGATACAGTCTCTATGCCGCCCGTGTAAAGGCGATAATTCTTTCCGGCTTCAAGCTCCGGTGAAGAAACGATAGCATAGCGGAATTTTTTAAGTGTATTCAGTTCCAGAACTATATTTTTATTTTCGTCTGTAATGGCAATGGGGTCATTCTTCTCCCATTCCTTGACGTAATCCAGTTTTATCGTCCTCTGGGATGCTGCAGTGAGTTCGGCACACTGGTAGTCTGTTGCTGTTGCAATAACTGTTCCTCCGCTTATATCCACAGTACCCTCGCATCTGAATCCTCTGTCTCCGCAGGCAAACAACTCACCTCCGGACACAGTAATGGAGGTCTCTGCCTGCACTGCATCCTTTCCGGACTTTATCCTTATACTGCCGCCCTGGATGTCCACAAGTCCCTTTGAGGACTTAATGCCGTCACCCTCAGAGTCTATATTAACTGCTCCGTCCTTGACTGTAACAGACTTCTTGCCCTTTATAGCATCATTTCCTTCAGTCTCTTCAAGGGTGCTTATATTGAGGGTGCCGCCTGTTATCTTTATATCATTATTGCATACAACAGCAGGCTGGACATTGGCTGTGATATTCAGGATACCTGTTCCCTTCTCGCCGCCCTTGAATGTAAGGTCGTCCTTGGCCTCGATCACTGCGTTATCCAGAAAGTCGCCGGTATATGCGGATGTACCGTCGGAAATAAAGTTCTCAGTATCGTCCTCGGCTGCTATTGACGTCTTTTCTGCATTCTTTATCAGTATAGCAGGACCGCTGGCACCTGTGATGTCAGCTCCGTTCAGTATCAGCTTTACTGTTCCGGGGTCAGCTGTCTCATCAGCAATATCAACTGTTATGCTTCCGTCTGTCAGCTCGCCGTCGATGATATATGTACCGGAATGGCTTATGACCGCATTGCTTCCGGAAACTGTTACATTGCTTCCCTCCACAGTTATGGATGTATTGTTCAGATGTATGTACACCGGCTCATCCTTCTGCTCCTCCGGCTCCTGATAGCCTTCGGCATAGGAGTAAGGCAGGGTACACTGCTCAAGAAGATACATCTGTATGGTCTGGGCATCTCTGGCAGTTATTCCGGAGCCTCTCTCAAAAACATCGCCATAGTCGGAGCCCTTGAGAGTCAGATGCCTCTCTTCTGTGCCGTCCAGTCCGTATTTTCCGGAATTGGACAGCGACTGCATTATCAGTACTACGTCGGACATATCCACCGTGCCGTCGCAGTTCGCATCCCCGTAGACTCTGCCGTCATCCGCCGCTGCGGTGACAGCCCCTGCCGTGGCTGCGATGCAGGCCGATAATAAGCCTGCAAATAAATTTTTCTTATTCATAAGATCATCCTCATCAAAAATTAAACAGATAATTCCGTCCTTTCGGACAGATCGTCAGTATAACCATTTATCATCAAAGGTATCGAAGAACGTATCATGATTCTTCGGAAGAGCAAATACCGATGTTTTCAGCTTACTGAGGTCCATGGACGGCTCTATACCATATACATGATAATCAAAATACTGTACCATATACCTGACATCCTCTTCTATTACTGCGTGACCCTTGCTGTGTACATTTATCGCAAGATTATCACTTATACCGAGGAAGTCATATACGTGCTTTATACCAAGATAGCTTACCCACATTGACGGGGCATTTACCCAGTCCTCGTTGACGCAGGAGGCTATCATGAACAGATATCGGTCCGGGTCGGCAACAAGGCTTCCGAGCATATGCTGGTCTAATGGTATCTGATTCGGGTCGCTGAATTCCCGGAACCTGTCGTTGAACCAGCCTCGTTCGCCTGTGGACTGTAAACTGCCAAGGTGTTCGTTTTCTGAGTATGTGTATGCCGAGGATTCGCCCTTTGAGGAGAAATCATAGGTCTTTCCCACTGACCTGTACCTGTAAAGTGCAAGTCCTCCGGCACCTGAGCATGAAGGAGCTACCATTTTGAATCTCTTGTCGTAGGCTCCGCATACTGCTGCTGCCTTGCCGTATCGGGATACTCCCGTAACTATCGAGCTGTCAGGATTGATGTTAAGCTCCTGACCCGCTCCGGCATATAGAGCGTCAAGTATCTTGCTGCACCCCCATGACCATGCAAGGAGCTCGCCCGTCTGCTCTTCCCAGCTATTCCCGTAAGGGTAGAGCTTATAGAACGCTCCGACATGGTTCTGGTCATCTGTTGCAACAGGATTTGTGAAAATGTCAGCATCTATGGTTATCACTGCATATCCAAGGGACTTGGCTGTCTCCTCAGAGATCTGCTTGTGCATTCCCACTATGACCGGAGCTCCGCCATCATGCCGCACCTTGCCGGGAAGAGTTATCTTCGCCGGGAAGGATGCCGTCTGGCCTGTGCTCTTTCTCTTTATATTTATTGTCATAGTGCTGCCCTTTATGCTGTAGGTCACTTCATCATCTGAGCCGTCACGCCATATTCCGTACATATAGTATTCGTACATACAGCTTATCTCATTTGCTCTCCGGCCCCAATCGGATGCATCTGAGACGGCTGTTCCGTCGTTGAATATGAACGGGTCAGGCACCTCACTGACCTTAGTGAGCTGACCGACCGGCTTGAAATCGTATGTCCTTTCGTATTCCTCCTCTATCTGTGGAAATTCTGTAATGTCCCCAAGTATGAACCCCGATAATAAGCAGATGTCTTCTTTATCAATTATTTTATCTCCGTTTATATCACCTCGTTTTAGTGTCGTCTGGTCAGGACCCGTTTTACAAGCTGCCTGACGCAGCAATGTCAGATCAAATGGATCGATCATTCCGTCGCTATCCATGTCTCCACTGATATTCTTCACCGGGACCTGTTTTTTTATTTCCGGTCCCTTTACCGTTACATCGTCCACCCAGAAGTCGATAGTGCTGTCAACAGTTTCGACATACAGGTATATGTCCGATGCTCCCGCCGGTATGGTGTAGTTTTCATTGGAGAGCAGCGTCCATTTTCCTGATGTGACGCTTTCTTCATCGACGGCATCGTACCTTACCGTACCTCCGCTGTCAGTGTACTGCAATGACAGCTTGAATTTTTCCGTACTCCCTCCGGTGTCGTACTTTACCCAGGCTCCGGCGGAGTATGAAGTTCCTGCCCGGAACTCAGACCCCAGCGTTATCACGGCCCCGTTCCAATCAGTGATACGTTTCGTGACCTTCAGCGACGATGTTCCCGTGTGGCCTCCTGACGTATCTGCCGCTGCTGACGCAGCTCCTCTGCCGGTCCAGCCCTCAGTCCCATTTTCAAAGCCGCACTCTAATAGTGTGACCATATCTTGCGTTTCATCCGCAGCACTTTTCTGATACCCGGAGTTAGCGCAGCATATCGGCACTGACATTGCTGCCGCCATACTAAGCGACACCATTCTTTTAAAACCCATGCTTCCCTCCTATCCAAAATAGATAATTTTAATGCCGAATATTAGTAGAATATGTTCATATTCTTGATGATAATATACAGCAACTTTAGATTTTTGTAAAGTCAATAAAAGGGGGTTCACAATAATTGACCAAATTTCAGCAAGAAATGGTCAAATCAGCAGGCATTGGTTAACCAATTCTTGCGGATGTAATAAAAGGTCCCAACAGATCTCGAAGTCTGTAGGGACCCTAATTTTTTTATTGTTCTCTTCAAAGCGGCCTGTTACTTGCCTTCTTTGCTTTCTTCTCAGTGTACATCAGGCTGTCAGCCTGCTTTATCATCGCCTCGATATTTGTCAGCATTCCTGCCTTTGAACTCACAACTCCTATGCTCGATGTAATGCTATAATCAGTCAAGGAACCATTATTATACTTTTCAAGCTCGCTGCGTATCCTTCTGACTATCTTCTCAGCATCGCATTCACCGATTATTATAGCTATCATCTCATCGCCGCCGTATCTTACACACAGGGCATCAGGCGGACAGGCCATCTTCAAGGCATTTGCAACTGCTTTTATCGAATCGTCGCCAGAAAAGTGTCCGTAATTGTCATTTATCTTCTTGAGCCCGTCGAGGTCTGAGAG
>ODAI013789029.1_pt1 | contig 11612 bp, 8 predicted proteins | sample 1539321 | NCBI WGS metagenome assembly ODAI01 (sample SAMN02144231, study PRJEB22623) | gut metagenome | biome: sheep rumen | host: Ovis aries | place: New Zealand
ATATTAAACATCTTCTTAAAAAATATCATCGTGCTTAATAATAAAGTGAGTCTGCTAGATGCAAACTCACTTTTCTCTTGCTCATAAGAGCCAATAAGCAGCAATGAAAGGTTGAGAAAAGCCTCTATCTAATTGAAGTATGCCTCAAGGAAGAACTTGATTATCGGACCTGCTTCCACCCAACAGGCAGATTATTATACAAGAAAAATATTTTAACAGCTCATTAACTTAAAAAGTACGAAACCAAAATAACATAGAAAAGGCGAAATATGTTGATAGAATCAATGTAATACGGCTTTATTAGCTTGTTTGCTGTAAAATAGATATAGTTATATTATAAACGAAAAGGCTCCCGAAGGAACCTGTTCGTTTAGTTAGGAAGATGAAGGAAAATTTATTATATATACCAATTGACTAGATAGCCAATTCAGTATCTTTATCAAAGAGGTGATAGTTAGAAAGATCTAAGGCAAACTTAACTGTATCACCCTGTCGAGATGTAGTGTGTGGATCTACACGCGCTGTAATCTTTGTATCTTTAATGTTGAAGTAGAGATAAACTTCAGCACCCAATGTTTCATAAACATCAATATGTGTTGTAAATGTAGTTTGTGGATGTGCTTCTACGAAAGAAGGCTTATCTGAAATATTTTCAGGACGAATACCAAGAATAATAGTCTTACCAATATACTGACCATTCATTAATGCTTTTTCTCTTGCTTCGTCGACTTTGAACTGAACACCATTTTCTAACTGTAATTCAACACCCTTAGTGCCTAAGACAACCTTGGCATTTAAGAAGTTCATCTGTGGTGAACCAATGAAACCAGCTACGAATAAGTTTGCAGGTTTATTATAAAGGTTCTGAGGTGTATCAATCTGCTGCACAATACCATCTTTTAAGACAACGATTCTTGTACCCAATGTCATGGCTTCAGTCTGGTCATGTGTAACGTAGATGAATGTTGTACCTAATTTCTGATGTAATTTAGAAATAACTAAACGCATCTGTACTCTTAACTTGGCATCCAAGTTAGAAAGAGGTTCATCCATAAGGAAGACCTTAGGATTACGAACCATTGCACGACCCATCGCAACACGCTGACGCTGGCCACCTGATAAGGCTTTTGGTTTACGATCAAGATATTTCTCGATATCAAGCATCTTTGCTGCTTGCATAACTTTTTCATCAATGACTTTAGGATCAACCTTAGCAATCTTTAAAGCGAAAGCCATGTTTTCATAAACAGTCATATGTGGATATAAGGCATAGTTCTGGAAGACCATGGCGATATCACGATCCTTAGGTTCAACATCGTTCATTTCAACACCATCGATCTTTAATGAACCACCAGTAATATCTTCAAGACCTGCAATCATTCTTAAGACTGTAGATTTACCACAACCAGAAGGTCCTACGAAAATAATAAATTCTTTGTCATCAATCTTTAAATTGAAATCCTTAATAGCTTCATAGCCATTAGGATATGTTTTATAAATATGTTCTAATGATAAATTTGCCATAGTTATCATTCTCCTTTGCTGGTAACATTGTACCAATGTTAGCGCTTTAAAGACATATCACAAATTTTAGAAAAATATAAGAAAACTCATATTCTTGAAATTTCATAAGCCACTAAGAGCTCACCAACACTCCAAGCCTGGTTAACTGTACCTCTAGGTGTATGCGGCGTGTCGCCATCGAATATCTCATTAATACCATTAATGCAGTTTTGATCAAGAGTTTCTAGTAATGGCTGTAATAATTCTCTCGCTTGGCTCTTGTCTTCATCAAGAAGCACATGAGCGCGAATATAAGGTCCCATTAAATAAGCCCAGCTCGTACCCATATGATAGGCGAGATCGCGCTTGTCAAGATTGCCTTCATAATGTCCTATATAACGTGGATCATCATAAGCAAGGGAACGGATGCCTGTTTTCGCATAGAGCTTTTCATCAACAACCTTCAGCATCTTCTTGCCAAGTTCAAAGGAAATAACTGGGAAAGGTAAGCTTAAGGCATAGAGCTGGTTAGGACGAATACTTGAATCATTGGGTTCAACGACATCATAGAGACATTGAGTCTCTTCACACCAGAATTTGTCAGCAAAACTCTTTTTTGTACGCTTGGCAATAAGACCATAGCTTTCATCATGATCGGTTTTGTTACTGAAGTAAGCCATAATCATGAGGGCATTATACCAAAGTGCATTGAGTTCAACAGGCTTTCCATGTCTTGGCGTAATCGCTTTACCATGGGTATAGACATCCATCCAGGTTATCTGATCTTCGTTGTCACCTGCATGAATAAGAAAATCATCATCCATATAGATTGCATGATCAGTTCCTCTAATATAAGCTGAGATAATCTCTTTAAGATGAGGATAGACTTCTTTAGTAATGAAGTCAGTATCATGACTATATTGTTCATACATATAACATGCATGAATGAACCATAATGAAGCATCAGCTGTGTTGTAGCGTGGCTTATTTGTCCCATCTTCAAACAGGTTCACAACAAGACCATGATGAATCGTTTTCGCAAAAGTACGAATAATGCTTTTAGCATCATCAAATCTCTTCGTGACAAGAGTTAAGCCTTCAAGGGCAATCAAGGTGTCTCTGCCCCAGTCTGAAAACCATGGATATCCGGCAATAATGGATTTATTCTTTGTCGATTTTCTATCTACAATAAACTGATCGGCAATCTTTTCTAGTCTTACCTTAATAGGGTCCTTTGTATTAACTAACATAGCTTTACGTTTCACTTCATCAAAGAGATATTCACGGGCTGTTCTATTGGCATCATCAAGTGTGCAGACAAAGGATATATCCTTTGTTTCCTGATCGCTCATCATGACATTGTAATAACCAGGTGAATATAAGGCATCTAGTTCTTTATAGCCTGTGACACAATCAAATGCATAATAAAGATTGTCCTTGATATTTGTTTCTTTATTGAAGACACCTGTATTCATATAAGTTCTAATAAGAACATCCTTATGATTTAGTGGGATGAGACTAAGATGTCTTTCGTGAACACTAAAACATGGAATAGTCGCCTTATTGCATCTTGCGGCATGATCTCTTAGCGAAAAGTAAGGTGTGAAGAAAAGGTTGACTTGATGATTGTTGCTTACAACATGATAGTTAATGGCAACCGTATTCTCACCATGTACAAGCGTAATCGTCTTATCGATATAGACATTGCCTATTTCATAGCGATAAGTGACAAAGTCATCAACAATCACTTCCTTGATAAGTGCTGTATTATCTTCGATATGATCATCATACTGATAGCTTTCTAAATTATAAGACTTCCCATCAATAACAACTCTTTCATCAAGCTGGTTGAGGACATTATAGCGCATAGTAGGAGGAGCAAGAGAAGCAATTAGTAAGCCATTGTAGGCTTTGGTGTGGTGTGATGCTAGTGGAGAGTAGGCATAGCCACCAATACCATTGGTGAGGAGCCATTCTTCGTTATTAAAACAATCTTCTTTTATTTTCGGGTTGATTATTTTCATAAAATCACTCGCTTTCATAATCACAGTTAATATAAAATGTCTTTTAGATATTTACAATATCATCTAATAAAATTGATATGTGTCGTATAATTACTATATTTAAAAAAATATTATAACTTGATACAATATGTTTGTATGGAGGAGTATACTTATGAATAGTGTTTATGTAGAGTATAGTTTTAAGAAGGATGTTGCGTTTAGAAGCCGTGTGTTCTTTGCGTTTTTAGTTGCTGTATGTGTACTTTTAGGATTTTATAGTTTATTTGTAACAATTTTAGTACCTGTTTTTATTGCAGCGATAGCACTTACCTATTTCTATAAACGTTCGCTTAAATGTGAATATGAGTATATTCTCCTGGATGATGACTTAGCTATTGATCGTATTATTAATAAAGCAAAGCGTAAGAAGATGGCACGTTATGATTTAAGTAAGATCATTGACTTTTCAAGTGTCGATGAAGATTTCTATAAACGTTATCAAGATAAGCGTGTTAAAAGCAAGAAATACTTTTCTCGTTTAAATGAAGATGATATTTATGCTTTAGTTTTCAACAATGGTAATAACTATGAGTGTCTTTATATTCAGGCTGATGAAGCTTTAAAACAAGCTATTGCTTCAAGACACCCACATAATTTACACTTATAAGGAGCCCTTATTATGTATAGTATTTTAGTTGCGGATGATGAGAAAATAGGTAGGAAGGGCGTACACTTCTTACTTGACCAGATGGATGAAGAACTTGATATTATTGAGGCTAAAAATGGCAAAGAAGCACTCAAGTATATCCAGAACCATCATCTCGATATCTTATTGACAGATATCAAGATGCCTTTTCTTGATGGTATTGAACTGATCAAGGAAGCTTTAAAAGTACAGCCTCATTTAAAGATTGCGATATTCTCAGGCTATAGTGATTTTGAATATGCCAAGAATGCTTTATCGCTAGGTGTTCTTGAATATATTCTTAAACCAGTTAATCCTGAAGAATTCAAGACAACCATCAAAAAGGTTATAGGTGAAGTCGATAAACTGCATGAATCAGTAAAACAAGAAGAAGCTCACGAAGAACTCTTAAAAGAACATATTCTTTATAATCTTGTCAACGGGAATTCAATAGAAGTTATACGTAAACAATTAAGTGGACATAATTTTAATGACTTCATTCCCCCTTATACAAGAGTCTTGCTTTTAGAATTTGATGGAAACTTCTTTGGGGAAGTTGAAGAGTTTGAAGAGAAGTTAAAAGAAAACGTAAGACTGACATATGAATATCTGAATTTAAATTTATCGCAGTCGGTACTTTTCTTTGAAGAAGAGAATATTGAAAAATTGAATGCTGTAGCTCATGATATCTATAACTTTGTACAAGTGAAATACCACCGTAATGCCTATATTGCCATTAGTGAAAAGATTGAAGATATTGGTACGATGTCTAAAGTTATCGAAGAGCTTGAAGATACGCTAGAGGGCATGTACTACCATCCTGATAAGCATATCTATAGCGAACTTGATGCGATTGAAGAAGTCAATGGTTCACCTTATGAAGACATTGAAAAACTTACAAATCTTGTCAAACATGATATTCATATCAAAGATATTGAAAGCTTACGTAAAGATTTCAATAGTTTCTATGATCTCTATAATGCATCCAACGACTTTACAAATGACTATATCAAATTCTTATTCTCTGGGATGATTAAGGATATTTATGAAGCCTTAACACATACGGATGAAAAAGAATTGGATCAGATGATTGTGAAGTTCTATCGTGCCAATGATTTTAAGAGTATGAAACAAGTGATGGATCAGTTTGTAGCCTTGTTGGAAAAGGAATTTAAGAAATCGGAAAGTCTAAGTCATGGTGAAATTAAAGATGTGATGAAATATGTTTATAATCATTATAACTTAGATTTAAGTGTGGATTATTTAGCTGATCAGGTAGGTCTTGCACCAAGCTATCTTTCACATATTTTCAAGAAGGAAACAGGGGAAAACTTAGGTAAGTTCATTAAACGTGTACGAATGGAGAAGGCAAAGGATATGCTGGAAAATACCCATGAACGTATTGTTGCCATTGCTGTTGCTGTAGGGTATTCCAATGTCTCTTACTTCTGTCAGAGCTTTAGGGAATACTATGGCATCTCACCACAGAAATATAGAAATCAAGGTGAAGCGTCATGAGCAAGATAATCCAATTCTTTAGAGATATGAAAGTCCGATACAAGATCATCATGATCTATTTTGTGATCGGGCTTTTTCCATTAATTATTATTGGTACACTCTTTTTTAGCCAAATCAAGCATTCTGTTATCCAACAAGTTCAGACGAGCACCTCCAATACTATCGAACTCGCTACAAGTTCTCTGGACAGCAATATCAAAATCTACAACAACCTATCAGATTATTTAGCTTATAATGAAACAGTTGCGAATATTGTCAGTAATGATATTAATAATCAATTTGATTTCTATAAAGAACTCGATAAGACATTGGATCCAATGTTGTTGTCAGTGGCTAACTTTCATACTGATCTCGAACAAGTAACCATCTATGCCCGTGATGATATTGTTCGACATGGCAGTACGCTTGCCCCTATTACCCAGATTGAGAATGAAAGCTGGTTTGCTCAGGCAAGTCATAGTGATACACCGGTATGGATTATTAATAAGGATAAGAAGGAAGTCATTAATGTACGTAAGATGCCTACACTTGAACGTAAGGGTATTCTTGGTATTCTTTATATAAAGATGAATTATGATCAGCTCTTTAAGAGTTTCAATAATTTCAGTAATAATAATTATGGGACTTATATTGTTGATGGAAATAATCATATAGTATATCAGAATCTGAAGTTTGATGATGACAGGTTGCCTGAAATTCTAAGCTTTAAAGATGTTAAAGGGATGGTTAAACGCAAGGCTGATAATGTTATTTATAAAAAAAGTCATGAGACAAACTGGAAGGTTTATTACTATCACTCACGTGATAGCTTATCTGATTCTAGATTATCGGAAGCAGCTAATTTCTTAGTTCTAGTTGTCTTCGTTACGATTGTGGCGGCAGCAATTGCCTTATGGGCAACAAGTAAGTTCATCGTCAGCCGTCTTGAAGCATTGCGTAATAATATAACACTTGTTGAAAAAGGCAAGCTTGAAGTTATGGTGCAAAGTCAGGACCAGGATGAAATAGGTCAATTGATTACAGGCTTTGGCCATATGATCAACCGTATCAAGTTCTTAATTGAAGAAGTCTATGAAAGCAAACTTGCACAAAAGAACTATGAAATGCGTGCTCTCCAGCAACAAATCAACCCCCACTTCCTCTATAACACCCTTTCGATGATTAACTTCATGGCGATTGAGAGTGGCCAGAATGATATCTCGAAAATCACCCTCGCACTTTCCGACTTCTATCGTACAGCTTTGAACAAGGGGCATAATACAACAAGTTTAGCTGATGAACTCAAGAATATGAATGCCTATCTTGATATCCAGCAAATGATGCATGACTATGAATTCGATCTCGATATAGAAATTGATGACGCTATTATGGATTATGAAACACCAAATCTTATTCTTCAGCCAATTGTTGAAAATGCGATAGGCCATGGTATTGACTTACTTGAAGATCGTAAAGGTGTGCTAAAGGTTTATGCGACAGTTGATGAAGAGAATGTCTATATTATGGTTGAGGATAATGGTGTTGGCATGGATCAAGAAACAATCAACACGATGCTTTCACAAAATAGTAAGGGCTATGGCATGCGTAATGTTAACCAACGTATTAAACTACTCTATGGTGAAGAGTATGGCTTACATATAGAAAGTATTGTTGGCCAGGGTACGGTTGTCACAATTCGCTTACCTAAACATAAATATGAAAAAAGACCGGATCAGAAATAAAGCAGAGTCTCACGACTCTGTTTTTACATACAAAAATATCACCGCTCCTTTAAGAAACGGTGATATCTTCTGGCTATATGCCAACTCTCAATGCGTGCAATGACTTGCATGCAAATAAAGTATAGTCAAAATAAAATACATGGTCAATATACATTCATTTTATGAAAACATCATTTGAAAAGACTTGAATGGGTGTTGAAATTCTAATCAAATGCATAAGAACTCTAAAAAATTCAACATTAAACAAAAATCTTTGATATATAAAGAAAGCGCTTCAAATCCTATAATATGGGTGTAAAGAAAACAGAGGGAATTCGTAAGGAGGAATAATATAATGAATGCGAAAAAAGTATTAGCTGCTTCCCTAGCAGCAACGATGATGTTCGGCCTTGCTGGCTGTGCTAAATCTGGTTCATCAGATACAGGTTCAAGTAATGGTGGAGCTATGACAATCAAAGTCTGGTCACCACAGGAAGACCAGTCTGCAAAGAGCGGTAAATGGTTACAGAAAGAATGTGAAGCATTCGCTAAAGAACATAAAGATTGGAAGATCAACTTCAAATATGGTGTATGTTCAGAAGGTGATGCTGGTAAGTTAGTTACTCAGGATGCTAAAGCAGCAGCTGACGTATACATGTTTGCGAATGACCAGTTAGGTACATTACTTGATGCTAAGGCCATTGCTCAGCTTGGTGGCGATGCATTAAAGGATGTACAGAATAATAATACAAAGGCATTAGTAGATTCAGTTACTTCTGATGGTAAGGTTTATGGTTTACCATTCACTGGTAATACTTGGTTTATGTATTATGACAAGACTGCTTTCTCTGATCAAGATGTGAAGAACTTAGATACAATGTTAAGCAAGGGCAAGGTTGCCTTCCCAGTAAGCAATTCTTGGTATTTAGGAAGCTTCTATGTTGCTAATGGTGGAACACTATTTGGTGATGGTACTGACAAGAAGGCTGGCGTACAGTTCGGTGGCGAAAATGGTTATGCTACTACTAAATACTTAGTTGACTTAGTTAATAACCCTAACTTCGAAAATGATGCTGATGGTAAAGGTTTAACAGACTTCCGTAAGGGTACTGTAAAAGCTATGTTCTCTGGTTCTTGGGATTATGATGCAGTTAAGAAAGCATTAGGTGATAAACTTGGTATCGCTCAGTTACCAACAGTTAATATCAATGGTCAGGCTAAACAGTTAAAGAGCTTCTCTGGTTCTAAAGCAGTCGCTGTTAACCCTAACTCTAAGAATATGCAGGCTTCTATCGCATTAGCTCGTTATCTTGCTGGTGAAAAAGCACAGGAAGATCACTATAAATTAAGATCTATCATTCCATGTAACACTACATTATTAAAGAATGAAGAAGTTGCTAAAGATCCACTTGTAACAGCTCAGAACAACACTATCAACAACACTTCTATCGTTCAGCCTACAATCTCAGCTATGGGTAACTATTGGACACCAACTGAAACATTCGGTAAGAATCTTATTGCTAAGAAAGTAACTGCCGCTAACTACAAAGCTGAAACAGATAAATTTGTTAAGTCTTTAAATACAGACGCTGTTAAATAATTCATTCATTAAAGAGGTCTCTAGAGTCGTCTGGAGACCTCACTTATATAGGAAGGAGTAAGTTATGAAATTCAATAAGAAGAAAAAAATGAAAGAATTTCAGGACCCTTATTCATTTGCGAATGCAGTAACTGAAGGGGATTCAATGACGAAGCTATCCATGGTCATCATGGGAGCTGGACATTTCAAACACAAGCAGTTTATTAAGGGGGCCCTCTTCTTGCTTTTCGAACTGGCCTTCATCCTGTTTATGGTGACGAATGGTTTCTATAATCTTGCGAAATTGCCTGGCTTAGGTGAAGCTGCACAGGAAGGTGTATGGAATGAGGCAAAAGGTATCTATGAATATAGTGCTGGTGATAACTCACTGGTAATCCTGTTGTATGGTATTGCCACAATCTTCCTTTTGATTGGTTTCATTCTTGTATGGCGCTCATGTGTTAAGAGTTCCTACAAATCACAAAAGCTAGCTTCTGAAGGAAAACACTTGAATACATTCAAAGAAGATATTGCATCACTCTTTGATGAAAACTTAGCTGGTTTATTATTGACTGGACCAGTACTAGGTATTCTTATTTTCACAATTCTGCCACTTGTTTATATGATTTCCATGGCCTTCACTAACTATTCTATTACAGGCAACCACTTAGTTTTATTTGACTGGGTCGGCTTAAAGAATTTTGGTACGGTCTTGAATTTCAATAGCTCTATTGGTAAGGAATTCTGGAGTGTTCTAGCCTGGACATTAGTATGGGCAGTCTTTGCGACATTCCTGAACTATCTCTTTGGTATGCTTCTGGCTATTTTGATCAACCGTAAAGAAACACACTGGAAATCATTCTGGCGTTTCTGTTTTATTCTTTCTATTGCTGTTCCTCAGTTCGTCAGCTTATTAATTATGCGTACAATGTTACAGCCTGAAGGTGCTGTCAACGTACTGTTAAAGAATGCTGGCTGGATTTCTACAAGCTTACCATTCTTTACTGATGTCACTTGGGCGAGAGTAAGTGTTATTGTGATTAACTTATGGGTAGGTATTCCTTATACAATGATGCAGGTTACAGGTATCTTACAGAATATCCCTGCTGAACTTTATGAATCAGCTAAGATTGATGGTGCGAATGCCTTCGTTACATTCATGAAGATTACATTACCATATATGTTATTCGTTACAACACCATATCTTATTACGCAGTTCACAGGTAATGTCAACAACTTCAATGTCATCTACCTCTTATCAGGTGGTGATCCAACACCAGTTGGTGCGACAGCAGGTAAGACTGACCTGTTAGTAACATGGTTATATAAATTGACTATTGATAAGCAGTATTATTCTATTGGTGCTGTTATTGGTATCTTTACATTTATTGTATTAGCGATTGTAGCCTTAGTTACATATCGTAATACAGGCAGTTATAAAGATGAGGAGGGATTCATGTAATGGCTAAACAAATTACAAAGTCTTATAAGACAAAGAAACGTATTAAGAATGTCATTGTTCACGCCTTCCTAGCAGTACTTGCAGCTGTCTGGTTACTTCCTATCTTCTGGGTTATTCTCACAAGCTTTAGAGCAGATCCAGGTAGCTATGTCGATACATTCTTCCCTAAATCATATACTTTAGATAACTATGTAAAGCTCTTTACAGATACAAATATCTTGAACTTCCCTAAGATGTTCTTGAATACATTGGTTATTGCTATTTTCTCTTGTATCATCAGCTGTTTCTTTGTCCTTTCCGTTGCTTATTGTATGAGTAGACTGAGATTCAAGTTACGTAAGCCATTCATGAATATTGCGATGATCTTGGGCTTATTCCCAGGCTTCATGAGCATGATTGCCGTTTACTATATTTTGAAAACACTTGGCCTTTCTGAAGGCGGAATGATCAGAGTTGCCTTAGTCCTTGTTTATTCAGCAGGTTCTGGTATGGGCTTCTATATCGCAAAAGGTTTCTTTGATACAATTCCAAAGGCTATTGATGAAGCAGCCTATATTGATGGTGCAACAAAATGGCAAGTCTTCACAAAACTTACTATTCCTTTATCAAAACCAATCATTGTCTATACAGTCCTGACTTCATTCTTAGCTCCATGGCTAGACTTCATCTTCGCAAAAGTTATTTGCCGTGCCAATTCCGATTACTATACAGTCGCTATTGGCTTATGGAATATGTTGTCTAAAGAATACATTGATGTATGGTATACACGATTTGCTGCAGGTGCTGTTTGCGTTTCAATCCCAATTGCGATATTATTTGTATATCTACAAAGATATTATGCCGAAGGTATGTCTGGCGCAGTAAAGGGTTGATCAATGATGGTAAGAAAGTTATTCATCGTAGTACTTTCATTATTCACAATTACAGGTTGTCAATTGGAGTCGCATCGCGACTCCTTTACGGCTTTGGATGCAACACGTACACCATATGGTCGTTATGAAAAGAAAGTTACTTATAAAATTGCTCATCTAACAGGTAATAATAATTCTTATATGCCTAGTGGTGATACATATGAAAATAATGCTTATACAAGATATCTATTAAAGAAACTGAATGTACAAAACAAAGATATCTTTGAGGGTTATGGTGATCATTATAGTGA
>ODAI013949109.1_pt1 | contig 11612 bp, 10 predicted proteins | sample 1539321 | NCBI WGS metagenome assembly ODAI01 (sample SAMN02144231, study PRJEB22623) | gut metagenome | biome: sheep rumen | host: Ovis aries | place: New Zealand
AAGAGCGGCGAGGAAACGGGCGATTTGGCTCTTGTTCAGGCGGTGCTTGCGAGCAAAGTCGGCAAGCGTATAGCCGTCGAGGTGCATTTGGTGCAAGTCGGCAAGGAGAGCGCCGAAGCCGTATTGGCGCTTCTCGAGGCGGCGCTCGAGGGCATGGAGGGCGTCGCTATAGCGCAGCTGCCAGTCGGCAGAGAACGACGCTGCTCCTTGTAGATGGCATACGAGGGCAGCACTTTCGTCAAGGTCGGAGCGCTCGGGCTCGTCGATGGACTGATGGTTGTGGCGTTTGTAGTCGTTGGCAGTCTTCTGCACCTCGTTCTCAATGTGCCAGGTGGCGAAGGTGATAAAACGGAAGCCCAGGGAGGCGTCGAACTTGTCGGCTGCGCGCACTACGCCCTCGCAGCCGGCCTGTATGAGATCCTCGAAGGGGGTCTTGGTGCCTGCGTACTTCTTGGCAACGGTGACAACGTAGGGCAGGTTGGCGTTGATGAGCTGTTCGCGCGCCTGGAGGCTCCCCTGCTGCATACGCTGCCAGAGGTCGTGCTCCTCTTCGTTGGTGAGAGGCTCCGACTTCTTTATTTCCCTAAGGAAACATTTAACACTGTCGACCCTGCGGTCGGTAAAGGTAATGGTCTTCTTGTCTTGCTGCATGAAAGGCTTGTTAAAGGTTAAACGGATTGGTGGTGAGAGAGCTGTCGATAATGACAGTGCCGCCATTGGCTGCAAAGGGGATAAGCAGGCGCCCGTTGTGGTGCTGCGGGAGATCGAACACGAAAGGCTTGGCTAAGGGCGAGGCCTGGCGTATTGCCTTGCGTGACTGGGCTACGTACTGGCTGATGAACTGCCCAGGGCGCTCGCCGTCGGTGGTCTCGACGGTGCGCAGCAGCGCAGCACTATCGCGGAAGTAGAGCTGGCTGTAGAGCTGGCAGAGCTCACGGTAGTTGTCGGCAGCAACACGGCGACGCTGGAAGCCCTTTGGATGGAGGAGGGCATAAATGTAAATCAGCCGCGAGTAGCGGTCGTGGAACGGCACTATGAACTCGTTGCCCTCACTGTCAATGAGAAGCACCTCGTAGCGGCAGCCGCGGTTGTTGTCGGCCAGACGCACCTCGACGGCTTTTAAGGGCGGCAGCAGACTGGTGTCGCGCATCATGTACTCAGCCAGACGAGTGCGGAGCTCGTCGGTGGTCATGTTCTCAATTTGCTGTTGGATAGTTTTTGTTATCTTTATCATTCGTGATGCAAATATATGATAAATTTTTGAATTAGGCAAGGATTTTATGTTAAAAATTGTTTAAGGAATGATTCCTTTTGCAGCTCAGTCGGCGCCCCTCCCAAAGGGAGGGGGACGCGATGTGGAGGTGAGCCTGAGTGCCGGCGCTGAAGTTACTTGGTCGTGAATCCCGCTATGTGCTTGCGCTGGCCGGAGCCTGCGAGGAGCTCTGCGCGGCAGTAAGTCTCAAGCTCGTCGAGGGTGGCATAGCGACCTGAGAGGATGTAGTCGACGGTGCGCTTGCGTGCTACGTTTTCGATCTGTCCGCCCGAGAAGTCGAAGTGCATTGCCAGCTGCAGTGCCTCGTCGGCGCTGAGCTCGCTGAGCATGGATCGCCAAATGCGGCTCTTGACCTCGGTGTCGGGCTTGTGGAACTCTATCTTGAAGATGAAGCGTCGCTCGAAGGCGCTGTCGAGGTTGGAGGTGAGGTTGGTGGTGGCGATGAGTATGCCCTCGAGGTCCTCCAGCTCCTGAAGGATGATGTTCTGCATGGCGTTGTCCATTTTGTCGACCGACTGCTGTATGTTCTCCGTGCGCTTGTTGATGAGCGCGTCGGCCTCGTTGAAGAAGAGGATGGGCTGCAGGTCGGAGTTGCGACAGAGGACGCGATAGCGCTGGAAGACGTCCTTGATGTTCTTCTCGCTCTCACCTACGAACTTGTCGCGCATGCCGGCAATGTCGACCTGCATGATGTCGCGGCCAGTCTGTCGGGCGAGCTGGAGCACGGTCTCGGTCTTGCCAGTGCCTGGAGCCCCGTAGAACAGGCATGCGAATCCCTTGCGCATGCCCTGCTCCTCGAGGCGCTGTTGGATGCCGCTGAAGTTCTCGGGCGAGAGCATACGTGCGAGACGGTCGATCTGCTGCTGGTCGGCGTCGTTGTAGAAGAGTGCCTTGGGCTTGATTGTGGTATGCGACATGAGGAAACGGTCGTGTGCGCGTCGGCGTTCGCGCTTGCTCTTCTTCTGGCTGGGCTTATAGGCTGAGAGGAGCTCGGTCTTGGCCTTGCGGGTGAGCATATACCGCTCGTTGTCGACCATTCCGTCGACACACTTGTACTCAATGTATCCGTTGCTCATGAGATAATGACTGCCGTCGCGCAGTTTCTCGCGCATAAAGTCGCACTCGAACTCCTCAGGGTAGAGGTCGGCAAAGGTCTCGAGGTGAAGTCCCTCACCGTCGGAGCCCTCCCACTGTGCGTAATCGTAGATGATGAGCAGCAGCAGCGACTGACAGTGGATGTCGTCGAACGTCAGCAGATGGTGGCAGAGGGGCAGGTGGGGGTTGGCCTTGATGAGCTGCAGCATCCACTCCTCGTCGTCGCTGAAGCTGACTTTGTGGTCGCAGAGGGTCTTGTCGAGGTGGCCCTCGAGCTTGTCGATGAACTGCTGCTCAGTGAGCCCGTCGATCTTCTCGGGCACGAACATCTGGTTGTGGCGCAGGGCGGTGATGAGGCCATGGGCCAGAGCGAACCCTTCGAAGTGGGTGCCCAGCTCACAGGTGGGGCGATGGACAAACCAGCGCTTGGCCACCATCTCCTCGATCTCCTCGGTGTAGGTCATCATCTGCAGGCGTGAGCAGTTGAGGAAGTTGCCCATCTTCTTCCATGAAAGCGGTTCGCCGGCCTCGATGAGCAGCGCCATGACCACAATCTGGATGTCGTTGATGCCCAGCTCGCTGCGCAGGTAGGCGAGGGGATTGCGCACCGACTGCCAGAACATGTCGGACAGCCCTGAGCCCCGTGCCATGTCGAGGACACGATTCAGTGCGGTGATGATGGTCCATGTGTCGGGCTCCTTGTAGTTGTCGATCATGTCCGGGTCGGGCATGAGGCTGCCCTGTCGCATTTCAAACTCCATTGCGTTTCTCTTCTGGATTTTCAGTCTCTTTGTCATAATATTGCGTCTCTGTTTTTTTTGATTGTTTTACGGGTTGCTAATATAGCATTATGATTGGAACTCGGAGGGAGATTCATATGTATGAATGAGAAATTAGGAATGTGGAATGAGGAATGTGAAATGAGGAATGAGAGATGAACTCCTTTTTCTTATTTATTAATAATGTACGTGAAGCGGGGGAGAGTGCGAAAGATGAAGAAATGACTTATAGATATGAAAATGTGCATTATTGTGTTTTCGTTTCCATATATTTGCACACAGAAAACGATGAACGAGTTCATTGAAAACTACAGAAAGTGGCTGCCGTAGTGACGGATTACTTCGATTCTTCCTCTCTTTTTGCCAGTATTTAAACTGTGTGCAAATATAATTGGTAACCCTATAGAAACAACAAATCCGTTGCAATTATTGCGCCACTTTCTTTTAACAACAGAAACCAAGGATAAATATGAGTACATTCAGCACTTTTGTTAAGGAACAGCCTGTCACGCTCAATCATGAAGGCGAGGAGGCATGGAGCATTGGAATCAGACTGTGGCTCCTGAAGATACTGTGTATGTGGATGGCACGTTTGGAGCAGAGGAGTGGAAGCCTTTCCTAAATGGAAAGATTATCACCAAATGATTTGCTCGTTGTAAGGAACCACTCTTGTGACGGGCTTGATCTCGCCTTTCTGATCAAGGGAGAAGGCGGCACGGCAGTCGAGGCATGCAAACTCGGCAGTCATGATGGGACCGTCATACTGTTGGGTATGACCAAAAATCTGATAAGTGCCAGGCAGCGGATCTGAGGCAAGTATCTCGTCGACATCAGCCCAGACAATGCTGCCAGTGGGGTAATTGCCGCAACGGATGCTGCCGACTTGCGCCAATGTCTCAATTCCCTCATCGGTGAGGAGGAGACGATTTAAGTGTCTCTCGTCTGGTACTCGGATGAGTCCTATATTCCTGTTAAGCCAGCTCTGATTGATGCCGGCATGAGAGAAGAGATAGTGCTTCCCGTCGAGGTCGGTTTCCCACACAAGCTGAAAGAGGTTTTTCTTCTCTTGGAACAGCCGCTGAAGGGTGATTGCTGCCTTGTGACTATATCTTGAGCTTTGCGCTAATTCGCAGTAATGCTCAGAATAGTAATGTAGGTCGTGATTACCCAACAGCAAGATGACCTTGTCAGGGTACTGCTCCTTCAAGGCAATGATTTCATTGAAGTTGTTAAGTGCCATGCTCACTGAGATGCCCTCCCTTTCATAGGGATCAACATAGTCACCAAGGAAGATGACTTTCCCGTACTCGCCCGAGTCTATTGCCACTTTCCAGAAGGTACGACCATGGATGTCTGGGATAATCAGTATGCTTTTGTTCATTGTCAATAATATGTTTTATCCTAAATGTTTACGAAGAATTCTTGAATTGTTACTTTGACGCATCTTGTCGAGTCCACGCTCACGAATCTGCCGAACACGCTCGCGTGTAAGTCCCATGTCATGACCGATATCGTCGAGTGCTCTCTCCTGACAGCCAATGCCGAAGCTCTGGGTGACGATGGTCTTCTCCTTGTCGCTAAGAACAGAGCACATCAGTTGTATCAGGTCGGCACACATGGAGTCGTGGTTGACCTTCCGGTCAGTGGCAAAATCGGACGAAGAGGACAGCATGTCGGCCATCACCGTGTCTTCACCATCTTTGATGGGAGCATCGATGCTGGTAACATGTGGCTCTGCAAGGATGGCCTTTTCTATCTTGTCAATCTCCATTGATATGATGTCGCTCAACTCCTCTGCTGATGGATGGCGCTGATGTTTCTGCAGGTATTCATTTGTGGCATTCTTGATCTTGCTGCTGAGGGCAACCTGGTTCAGAGGCCTGCGCACAATATTGCTGTACTCGGAAATGGCCTGAAGGATGCTTTGGCGGATCCACCAGATAGCATAGGAGATGAACTTGAAGCCACGTGTCTCGTCGAACTTTTCAGCTGCAGTGATGAGCCCGACGTTACCTTCGTTGATGAGGTCGGCTAGAGAGATACCTTTGTTCTGGTATTGCTTGGCCACAGACACGACGAAACGCAGGTTGGCAGTGACGAGCTTGTCTTTTGCAGTCTTTCCCATCTTTCCTCCTTTTCTGATAGCTTGGGCTAATTCTACCTCCTGTTCTGCAGTGATCTGGGGTATGTGGTTGATTTCTGCAAGATACTTGTCGAGCGATTCATCTGAACGATCAGTTATGCTTTGGCTTATCTTAATTTGTCTCATGGATATAATATAGTCTTAATGCTGAAATTATTCAATTTGAGCACAAATATATTAAATCCTTTTGAAACAGTGCGCCATTTTATATCTTAGAATGAAGAATGGGGCGTTTTGGAATTGGGAAGAGCGGTAATCTTCTGGTAAGCCAGACGGATGATGGAGGTGGGGGCAGAAGAGCGGTGAGCCTCGTCGACACGCTGCAGGTAGATGATGCCGCAGTAGGTGAAACCGTGCTTCAGGATGTTGTGCTGCATGATGGTGTTGTCGCGATGGGTGTCGATGCGGATGTTAGGTTCGCGAGAGAAGCAGTAGTCCATGATGCTGCTGAAGATGCCGTGTACATGCGGATAGCTTGCCATGCGGTGAATGACATGATAGGGCAGGGCATCGTCGAGCCATTTGCCGTCGTAAATGGTGCTATAGGTGGGCTCGGGCGACGGGAGGAAAGCGAAGTAGGCCACAACTTGGCCGTCGTCTATGACGACGAATGCACCATTGCTGTTGATGTCGGACGTGATGACGGCTTCAGACGGGTAGTCGCCAGCCCACTGCTCGTAGTTGCCTGATGCCCGCATGATGGCCTTTGCAGCCCGAATGACTTCCATGATGGCCGGCATGTCGGAGGGATGGGCCTCACGGATGTTTCTTGTTGAAGTGTGCTTCATCATTTGCTGTCGGATGTGAACTGTTTGTGCTGCAAAATTAGTTAATTCTGATGAATTACGGTGATAATTGCGCCTTTTTATGGCATAATTTCAGATTTCTTTTCTTTGATTCGACATTTTTTCGTACTTTTGTAGGCGAAAACAGAAAAGACTGTAGTTTATGAGACTAACATTACGATATTTCCTTCTGTCGGCCATGATGGTGATGGCCGTCGGAAGTGCCTCTGCACAGTCGGTGCAGACATATAAGGTGAAGAAGGGTGAGACGATCTATGGTATTGCCCGTGCCAACGGCCTTACGGAGGAGCAGCTCAGACGGGCTAACCCCGGCATGGAGAGCCCTGATTATGTGCTGAAAAAAGGAACCAAAATCATCATTCCTTCGGCAGAGGCTGTTGCTGCGACGGAGGCGGCGGCCGCTGCCGATGATGTGCGCGAGAGGCAGATACGCATGGGCGTGATGCTGCCTTTGCACGACCTGAATGGCGACGGAAGACGGATGGTGGAGTACTACCGAGGCTTGTTGATGGCCTGCGACAGTCTGAAGCATGAGGGCATTTCGGTGGACGTGTTCGCTTGGAACACGCCCGACAACAGCGATATTTCAAGTGTGCTGGCCAAGGCTGAATCGTCGCGATGTGACATCATTTTCGGTCCGCTCTACTCCAAGCAGATGGATCAACTGTCGGCCTTCTGCCAGCAGCATGGCACAATGCTGGTCATTCCGTTCTCGATCAATGCTCCTCAGTTGGCTACGAACCGCCATATCTTCCAGGTGTATCAGGACCCCGAAACACAGGCTGGGAGCACTGCCCGGAGGCTGGTGGAGTGGTTCAAGGACAGCCATCCCGTCATCGTGGACTGTGACGATCCGAACAGCACCAAAGGCGGCTTTACTGCTGCGTTGCGCAAGGAACTGGAGGGTAGGAACATTGGCTACAGCCTGACGAGCATGAAATCTGCAAACGCTTCGTTTGCAAGTGCCTTCAGCCTGCAGCGTCACAACATTGTGGTGCTCAACTCAGCCCGTACGAGTGACCTCGACGTTATCTTCATCAAACTGAAGGATTTGATGGCCTCCAACAGCAGTATTAAGCTGTCGCTGGTTGGCTATCCCGAATGGCTGGCCTTGGAGGAAACTCAGCAGGCCAACTTCCACAAATATGACATGCATGTGCCTGCGCCTTATTTCGCCGGTCTGTCGCCCCAACAGTCGAATCAGCTTGCCGCGAAATATCGTGCCAACTTCTATCAGGGCATGAGCTCGTTCTATCCCCCATTGGCACTAACAGGCTTCGACCATGCGTTGTTCTTCCTGCGCGGACTGCATAAATACGGTGCTACGTTCGACGGTGCTGAAGGACGCTTCGGCTATAAGCCGGTGCAGGCCCCGCTGAAGTTTGAGCGTGTGAGCAATGACGGCGGATACCAGAACCGCACATTCATGTTTGTACACTACAGGACCGATGGCAAGATTGACACCATTACTTACTAAAGGCTTGCTTTTGCTGGCATTGGTTGTGCTGATGCCCTCTGACGTGTTGGCCCAGGTGGGTGAGCACAGGAACGAGTTGTCCGTAGGTGTGAATGGAGGCTACGTGATGAGCAACGTGGGCTACGTGAACAAGATTCCCCAGTCGCTCCATAAGGGTTTGACGGGCGGCCTGAGTTTCCGATATACTTCAGAGAAATACTTCAACAGCATCTGTGCCGTAGTGGCTGAGGTGAACTTTGCCCAAATAGGATGGAAAGAAAATATCCTTGACGAGAATGATGAGCCAGTGATCAACGCTGAGACCGAGCTAGCCGAGGAATACCAGCGCGACATGACCTACATCCAGATACCTGTCTTCGCACGACTGGGATGGGGTCGTGAGCGCAGGGGGCTGCAGGCTTTCTTCCAGGTTGGTCCGCAGATAGGATTCTTCAAGAGCGAGAAGAGCGTGGCCAACTTTGACTACTCTCATTGGAGTCACTATAACCTTGTGGACCGTGTGTCGGTGGTCTCGAGCGACTATATAGACCAACAGGGACGACAGATAGGTTCGAACGTCTACAACATGCCTGTGGAGAACAAGGTTGACTACGGCATCGCTGCTGCCCTGGGCATCGAGTTCTCGCAGCCGAAGCTAGGGCATTTCCTACTGGAAGGACGCTACTACTACGGCCTGGGCGACATCTACGGCAACTCGAAGCGTGACTACTTCAGCCGTTCGAACTTCTCGAACATCATCGTCAAGCTGTCGTACTTCTTTGACATTACAAAAACCAAAAACCCTAAAATTCGTTAACTATGTTTGAAGGACAACCCAAAGGACTGTTCGCGTTGGCACTGGCCAACACAGGTGAGCGATTCGGCTACTACACAATGATAGCCGTCTTCGCATTGTTTTTGAGAGCTAACTATGGTCTGACGCCAGGTATGGCAGGCACCATCTACAGCTCGTTTCTCATGCTGGTCTACTTCTTCCCGCTGATTGGCGGTATCCTGGCTGATAAGTTCGGCTTCGGCAAGATGGTGACCACAGGTATTATCATCATGTTTGCAGGTTATCTGCTGCTGTCGATTCCCCTTGGTGGTGACCAGACGGCCCTCATCGTCATGCTAGGAGCACTGCTGCTCATCGGCTTCGGTACGGGTCTGTTCAAGGGCAACCTGCAGGTGATGGTCGGTAATCTCTATGACGATCCCAAGTTTGCTGACAAGCGCGATGCAGGATTCTCGATTTTCTACATGGCCATCAACATCGGTGCGCTCTTTGCTCCTACGGCAGCCATCAAGATTTCCGACTATGCCTACAATGCGCTGGGCTACACGGCTCCGGGCGAGGCTTATCACTTTGCCTTTGCTGTCGCCTGTGCATCGCTCATCCTGTCGATAGCCATCTACTACTTCTTCCGCAGCACCTTCCGCCATACTGAGGGAGGCAAGAAAAAGGCCGACAAGGCTCAGGCACTGGCCAATGAGCCTGAGCTGACGCGAGAGGAGACTAAGCAGCGCATTGTGGCCCTCTGCCTGGTGTTTGCTGTGGTCATCTTCTTCTGGATGGCCTTCCACCAGAACGGCCTGTCGCTGACCTACTTTGCCGATGAGTTCACGGCCCGCTCGTCAGAAGGAGTCGAGAGCATGGCCTTTGACGTATGGAATCTGGTGCTCATCATCTTCATTGTCTATGCAGCCTTCTCGCTGTTCCAGAGCAAGACTGCTAAGGCTAAGGGCATCTCGGCTGCCGTCATCGTCGTGGCGCTGGCACTGCTCGTATGGAAGTACTACCGTCTGACGGGTGAGGTGAGCATCTCTGCTCCTATCTTCCAACAGTTCAATCCCTTCTATGTAGTAGCTCTGACACCTGTTTCGATGGCTATCTTCGGATCGCTGGCCGCTAAGGGCAAGGAGCCGAAGGCACCACGCAAGATTGCCTATGGTATGATCGTGGCCGCCATCGCCTATGCAGTGATGATGATCTTCTCGTTTGGTCTGCCCATGCCGCAGACGGAGATGGATGTCGACGGTAATCCTGTGGGCATGCACGTGGCTGATGTTACACCCAACCTGCTCATTGGCGTCTACCTCATCCTCACCTTTGGTGAGCTGTTGCTTTCGCCTATGGGCATCAGCTTCGTTTCGAAGGTCGCTCCTCCCAAGTACAAGGGTATGATGATGGGCGGCTGGTTTGTTGCTACGGCCATTGGCAACCAGCTCGTGGTCATCGGTGGACTGCTGTGGGGCGCCGTTCCCCTCTGGGTATGCTGGAGCGTGTTCCTGGCAGTATGTCTGGTAGCCGCTATCTTCATGTTTGTCATGATGAAGCGACTGGAGAAGGTTTGCTAGGCTAGCTTTTCCCTCAATGAGAAATGATAAATGAGAAGTGATAAATCAATGAGCACGTTTGGACTCAGAGCCTTTTCATTTATCATTTCTCATTTATCTATTTTCTTCTCGCTTTTTTCATTTTTCATCTTTCTTTTTTCATTTAGCTCTGCAAGGGCACAGGTATTCGTAGAGCTGAACTGCGAAAACCTCTTCGATATAGAGCACGATGAAGGAAAGAACGACCAGGAGTTTATGCCCGATGGCAGTCGTCGATGGACGCGCACACGCTACTGGAATAAGCTGAATGGGGTGGGGCAGGTTATTCTGTCGTGTTCCGACCAGTTGCCCGACCTCGTCGCTCTTGTAGAGGTTGAAAATGATTCGGTCCTCCATGATTTGACCAAGAGATCGCTGCTGCGAGGAGCAGGGTATGAATACCTGATGACCCAGTCGCCCGATTTGCGAGGAATTGACGTCGCCCTGCTCTATCAGCCTTTGCGATTCAGGCCCCTTTGCTATGACTACCTGGAAGTGCCACCGCTGAAGGACATGCGCTCTACGCGCGACATCTTATATATAAAAGGAGAGACACCTCGAGCCGATACACTCCATCTCTTCGTCCTGCATGCTCCCAGCCGCTATGGCGGTGAACTGCAGACACGGCCCCATCGGCGTCAGGTCATGAATGTCGTGCTGAACGCCATTGACTCGCTGAAGGGTGCGAACATCATCGTAGCAGGCGACTTCAATGACTATTCCGACAGTCCTTCGCTGCGACAACTGCGCGGTAGTGGTCTGATCAACGTCACGGAGAGGGCCAAGGGTTCCAACGGCAGGGCTCAAGGTACCTATCGCTATCAGGGCGAGTGGCATTCCATCGACCATGTGCTCGTCAGTCAGCCGTTGTATGAGCATGTGGACAGCGTTTACATCAACGATGCTCCTTTTCTGTTGGAGGAAGAGACCACCTATGGTGGCTGGAAGCCTCGACGCACCTATAACGGCTATAGCTACCAGCGCGGCTATAGCGATCACCTGCCTCTGGTGGTCAAATTCTCATTGTTCTGATAGGCCTAGGGGAAGCAAGCCATACTCCGACAGCCTCTTTGGTCAACTATCGCAGCCTTCTTGTATAGCTCCGACAGCCTTCTTGTATAGCTCCGACAGCCTCCTTGTATAACAAGGAAGCCGCAGAAGCAGATCAAGAAGGCCGTCGTTCTATATCAGCAGTCCTATCGTTACCAACAGGCCATACACGAAGATGTTGCGAGCAGTCTCGCCCAGGCATCTGTTCAGCTCGCGGCCTGTCCAGATACGTTTCATCTTCGTATAGGTGAGGAAATGAAGGAGCAAGTAGAACAGGGGAAGGATGAAGGCAAACGGATGGCCGTTCAGCATGAAGACGATGCCCATGCAGCAGGCGATAATACCTACGCCGAGATATAGAAGTATGGATGCCTTCGGGCCTATCCCGACCACTAGTGTGCGCTTGCCGGCCTGACGGTCAGTGTCGCGATCGCGGAAATTATTGACCAGCAGCAGAGCATCGATCACCAGTCCGCAGGCCAGCGATGCAGTCAGCACCTGTGGGGTGATGGTGTGCAGCTGAAGATAGTAAGTGACACAAACAGGCACCAGACCAAAGAATACCAATACGAGCAGGTCGCCTAGCCCCATATAAGAAAGATGAGTCGTATAGAGGAAGCAGAAGACTACGCAT
>ODAI011499646.1_pt1 | contig 11611 bp, 5 predicted proteins | sample 1539321 | NCBI WGS metagenome assembly ODAI01 (sample SAMN02144231, study PRJEB22623) | gut metagenome | biome: sheep rumen | host: Ovis aries | place: New Zealand
GACATCTTCCTTGGAAGAGCAACTTGGGCTAACCAGGATGTAGCTGATGCTGTAGATACATTCCAGAGCCTTGTTAACAACGGTTACTTTGATCCTTCGGGAATCGGCCTTACAAACGATGAAGTTAAGAACAATTTCATGGCAGGCAAGTATGCGTTCTACATGAACGGAACATGGAACTGCGCAGACTTCGCAGCTAACGAAGAGTTCTTCCCTAAGGTAAAGGTTGGTGAGTTCCCTGTTATCAACGCTGACAAGTCAAAGCTTGGACAGCTCATCGGCGGACCTTCAGATACTCTTGCAGTTGCAGCTTCTTCACCTAACGCTGAGAGAGCAGCTGAGTATGCTATGGAACTCGGAAAGCTTATCTGCCACTATGGTTATCTTGACGGCTGCGGACTTCCCGCATGGACACCTTACGGCGACACAAGCAGCGTTAACGAGCTTACACAGACTGTAGCAGGCATCGTTGCAAAGGCTGACACAATGGTTCTTTTCGGTGACACAGCTATGAGTGCTGATTCTGCTAACACATATCTTTCATATGTAGATCAGGTTTATGGATGCCTCCTTGACGGACAGCAGTTCATCGACGGTCTTGCAAAAGACATCCAGTAATTCACTAATGGGTTAAAAGAAATGAGTCCTTCCTGTACTTCCACCAAGGAGGCACAGGAGGGACTTTTTGGAAGGTTATTCACATGGCTGGAAATAACACAAACAAAAAGACAACTGAAATAAAGAAGGGGATTACGATATTTCTTTTTCTGCTTCCGGGCCTGGCACTGTTTGTCAGTATTCTGATCGCGCCTATTGCGGTTTCACTGTACAGAAGTACTTTTGACTGGAACGGGTTTTCTGAAGGAACCTTCATAGGACTTGCAAACTACAAGGAGCTCTTTACCAACGGCTCCATCAAGTTCATGACAGCTCTTAAGAATTCAATGCTTCTGGCGTTTTTCTCAGTGTTCGTGCAATTACCCTTTTCCCTTTTGCTGGCACTTCTGCTGGGAAGAAGACCGAAGGGTGACAGAGCTTTCCTTTCGATATATTTCATGCCCGTGCTGATCTCAACAGTAGTTATCGGTCAGCTGTGGCTTAAGATCTACAATCCTGATTACGGCCTTCTCAACAGATTCCTCATCGCTGTGGGACTGGAGAAATGGACTCATGTCTGGGTTGGAGACGTAAAAACTGCCCTGGGAAGCGTTATTGTTCCCACTGTATGGCAGTACATCGGTTATCACATGCTCCTTATGTATGCGGGAGTAAAAGGCGTGTCACTGGATCTTAGGGAAGCAGCAATGCTGGACGGAGCCACAAAGTGGCAGGTTGACAGATACATTGTTATTCCCATCATCAAGCCCATTATCAGAGTAAGCGTTATCTTCGCGGTAACAGGATCTTTAAAGGCTTACGACCTTGTACGTATCCTCACTGAGGGCGGCCCCTTCCAGTCCACGGAAGTACCCAGTACGATCCTGGAAAACATGCTGTTCCTAAGGAACAGATACGGAATGGGCAGTACTATATCGGTTATGCTGATCGCACTGTGCTTTGCCTTTGCGCTTCTTATAACCGCAGCATTTAGAGAAAAGGATGAATGATATGGGGACTAATACTGTAGATCAAGAGAAGGGAGCAAATCCCGTCGGAAAAATAATAATGTACATCTTCCTGGTTTTCTGGGCTCTTGTGAATATCTTCCCCATTTACTTCATGTTCACTTTTTCCCTAAAGTCCAACGAGGAGATATTCGGGGCCAATGTCATCGGCCTTCCGAAACACTGGCTGTGGTCCAACTTTACCACCGCCCTTAACACAGGAAATATGGGCCTGTATTTTGTTAACAGTTTGATCGTAACAATACTGGCCATCGGAATATCCATGATAGCAGCCATGATGGCAACCTACGCTATCACCAGGATAAAGTGGAGATTCAGCAAGCTTACCAATGCATTCTTCATGCTGGGACTTACAATTCCCATCCAGGCGTCCATCGTCCCGGTATACGTAGTGCTTTCCAAGCTCCACTGGCTAAATAAATATTCAACCTTGATAATCCCATATTCGGCATTTGCTCTTTCAATGTCGATACTGATCTGTACCGGCTTCATGGTAGAGATACCCTATGCTCTTGATGAAGCTGCGAGAATAGACGGCTGCGGCCTTGCTCAGACTTTCTTTAGGATAATCCTCCCCCTCATGAAGCCCGCAGTATCCACCGTTGGCGTCTATTCCTATCTGCAGTGCTGGAATGAGTTCATGTTTGCCAATGTGTTCATTTCAGACTCTGCACACAGAACCCTTCCTGTAGGTATCAAAGCGTTGTCGGGTCAGCATACCACCGAATGGGGACCCATCGGTGCGGCTCTGGTCATAGCAACATTCCCAACTTTGATATTCTACCTGTTCCTTAGCAGAAAGATCCAGGAGAGCTTTATTGCGGGAGCGGTTAAGGGATAATACTTTCTTTTTCATGTGGCGGGCCGGACACTGCTTAGCGCGGTGTTCGGCTTTTGCTGTGCCGGGAAAAGAGCTTTCGCTTTCAGGAAAAAGAACTTTTGCACTCGCGAAAAAGAGCTTTCACTTTCCGGGAAAAGAGACTTCCGTTTTGCGTTTGGTGGTGAAAAATGATATCGTTAAAGAATAGGAAAAATGCGATTTTTGAGGGGAAAATCATAAGAATGAATAATAAATCCGAGAACTCTCTTTCAATGAGTGTTTCCAGGATCGTTCTTGGAATTGTATTTGTGGTCATAATCTCTTTTGTCATAGCCCTGTACATAGTGGTTGTCAAGGAGCGGAGAGAGTATTCCATGAGAGAGTCCGAGAGTGTTATCCGAACTTTATCCAACAACCTTGATTCCAACATACAGAGCTACAAAGAGCTTTCCAGACTGATCATGACAGAGCCCAATCTGGTGCGACTCCTTCGCGCAAATGTGGACTCGGTTGACATCAGTATGATCAACGACGCCAGATACGGCGTTATGGACATTTTGAATGTTACGGAGGGCGTGGACACTGTCATAGTATTCAGAGAAGATATGATAATGCTGGCCACAAACCGATTTACCTATATTTACGACTATGATGTGATAGAAAAAGACGACTGGAAGAAGGACATCTACGAGGGCAAGGGAGGAGCTGTGGTTTCCCTGAACACCAACAACATCGCCCATAAAGCGGACAGACGTCCCATGGTCACCATCGGAAGAGCGATCTATGATATAGATTCCCAGGAGCGCACAGGCGTTATGCTGATGAACATTTCACCTCTGGTTTTCGAGAGGATCCTTGGGCAGCTTCGCTATGACAATATATGCATCATGGGCAGCGACGGCACTTTCCTTGCTGGCAATAAGGAATACACCCGCTACTATGATGATTCTTTTGCCGGGAAAAAGATCAGCTACAAGAATGCCACCATCGATGGCGTAAGTATGCTGGTTTCCGGTTGCAGGGTCTCGGATCTGCCCATAGTTATCTTAAGAGTTGCGCCCTACGGAAACGAGGGAACACCTTTCAGGATGGTGGCGATCCTGGTGACACTTCTGGCTCTTTTCCTGGGGCTTGCCCTTTATATCGGAGAATATATCAGAAGGAACATCACGAACCCCGTTTACGAGCTGTCTGCTTCCATGGAGGAGAACAAGAAGTCCGGTGACCTTAAGAAGATTGACACTCCCATGAAGTACAGTGAGCTGGATATGCTAAAGGGCGATTATAACAGCATGATCGACCACGTGAATGAGCTGATTGAGAGGCTCATGGACAATGAAAAGACACTTCAAAGGGCGCAGATGCGTGTCCTTCAGGAGCAGATAAAACCTCATTTCCTCTACAACTCCATCGAGACCATCGGCTTTCTGGCGCTGGACGCTGGGGCTGACAACGTGCACGATGCCCTGGAGACCCTTGGAAGGTTTTACCGGAATTTCTTAAGTAAGGGCGGCAGGGACATCCCGCTGTCAAGGGAGGTCAAGATCGTCAGGGACTACCTGACCCTACAGAGACTTCGCTACGGTGATATAATTGAAGACGTATACGAGATCGATGAGGACACCAAAAAGTGCATCGTTCCCAAACTTATCCTGCAACCGCTTGTTGAGAACAGTATTTACCACGGCATCAGGCTCAAGGGCGAAAAGGGCGAGATCAGGGTAAAGAGCTATCTTAAGGACGGTAATCTCCATCTGATCGTCAGGGATACCGGCGTTGGCATGGAGGAGGAGCAGATAAAGAGGATTCTTTCCCAGGACGAGAGTCAGCGGCCTGATGAAGCGGATTCCAGCTTCGGGCTTTGGGGAACCATCGAGAGAGTGCGTATTTACTGCGGAAGAGATGACGTTGTGGAGATCCGCAGCGAGATCGGAGAGTTCACCGAGATAGAGATGATAATACCGAATATGACAATTCCCGAGGACGAAAGGTAAAGAAATGGACAGAAAATGCCGAGTAATGTTAATAGACGATGAAGAGTCTGCAAGGAAACTTATGCGGGCGGCCATCAAGTGGGACGAGCTTGGAATGGAGGTTGCCGGCGAAGCAGCCAGCGGAATCGAGGCCATCAACATCATAGATGACGTGCGGCCGGACATAGCTTTTGTCGACATTTCCATGCCCTTTATGGATGGGATCGAGTTCACCCAGACCGTGACCACCAGATATCCTCATCTGATCATAATTATTATGACAGCCTTCGACGAGTTCGAGTACGCCAGGAAATGTGTGAGCCTTCCTGTTTTTGACTATATGTTAAAGCCCATGGTCAGAGAGGAGGTTCGCAAGGTCCTTCTTCGGGCAAAAGAGAAACTGGCCAAAGAGAAGGACTACTGGGAAGAGTCCAGAAGTGATTCTGACCCGGAGACCGCAGCGGAGGCTGATACCACCTTGCTTATCAAGAAGTATCTGGAGGAGAATTTCACCGACTCCAAGCTGAACCTGACCTTTGTGGCCCAGCACTTCGGATTTTCCGCCAGCTACCTTTCCCGTAAGTTCAAGCAGGACACGGGAAAAAAGTTTGTGGAGTACTTAAACGACCTTCGCATGAAGGAGGCCCTTCGGTATGCCAAAGGCGGAGCCAAGATGTATTATACGGCTTCGGAGGTGGGCATCCCGGATCCCAATTACTTCAGCAGATGCTTCAAGAAGTATACGGGGATGAGCTACTCCGACTATGTATCTGAGAATGGAAAATGAGTATGAATAATAGAAGAATTGCTGCGCTTTTGCTTGCTGCGATAATGTGTACAGGAACAGTACTTCCCGCCTATGCGGCTGAGGAGGTGCCGGTTTCAGTAAGTGGAAATTCTGCAAAAATCACTGCTGCGTCGACAGACGGTTCATCCGAGGCTTCAACCGATGCCTCCGTTAAAACCTCTGATGAAGGTTCAAATGAAGGCTCCACCGAGGCTTCAATCGAGAAACCGTCCGAGGAAGCAGGTGCAGGAAGCGGAGCGTCTTCAGGTTCCGGAGAGAAACTTCAGGACTCTGCGGCTGCAGCTGCGGCAAGTTCTTCTGAAAATAAAGATTCATCGAAGGCTTCATCCGAGGCGTCAGACCATGACGCGGCGGGGGAGGCATCTTCCGAGGCATCCTCTGACGACGTGGCGGAGGAGGTATCTTCCGAAGCTTCTTCAGAAGCTTCGTCTGAGGCATCATCTGAAGAATCGGATGCCGAGAACTACGACAACTATCCAACAGGATATAACGATCTTGGACACAACGTTGAGTACGAGAGCGTCACAAAGAGGAAGGGATCAAACGGCTTATTCATGGCCGGATCGCTTCCGGCTCGTTATGCTACCCCTGAAATACTGGAAAATATGCCTGATCTTCGGGACCAGTCACCATATGGTACCTGCTGGGCCTTCGCAACTACTGCTATTGCGGAGATCAGCCTTGCGAAGCAGGGATATAACGTTGATCTTTCAGAGCTTCATCTGGCCTACTTTGCCAACCATTTTGTTGATGATCCCCTTGGAGGCTTCGGGGAATGTGAGCAGCCCCAGATACCGACCAATTATCTTAACAGGGGCGGTAACTTTGCATTGTCTTTTCCTGCATATGCCAGATGGAACGGAGCTGCATCGGAAGAGATAGCGGACTATCGGACTGATGCAAGATATGCCAAAGACAATGGCCTTGACGATGATATAGCTTATGAAGATGTGGCACATATCGTCAACTACTATGTGGAACCTGTTCCTGAGGACAGGACAAACCTTGATGCTGTAAAGAAACTGATAATGGAACACGGTGCCGTGGCAGCATCCATAAAAGTTCAGAACGGCACATCTGCCCAAACAGGTCCGGAGTATAACAGTGATTACAACAGCTTTTGCCATGTGTCTAGTGCCAGCGGAAACGGACATGCCGTAGCTCTGGTTGGCTGGGACGACAACTTTCCAAAGGAGCACTTTAGCCAGGTTCCCGAAGGCGACGGTGCCTTTCTTGTGAGAAACAGCTGGACGACAGGTACTTATGAAAGCAATCAGACCTTCTCGGGATATTTTTGGATGTCCTATTATGAATCCACGCTGAATGGATCTTTCTATGCTGCCGATTTTGAAATGGGATCCCCCTATGACAACAACTATCAGTATGACCAGCTGGAAAGTATAAGCGGGACCGGCTTTTTTCTAAACAAAGGTGCGGCTTTTTACACAGCACATGCAGATGGTGGGTATCATGGCGAGACTATCGAAGCAGTTTCTTTTGGCACAACTTCTTCAAACCTTGAGCTGAAAATATCAGTATATACAGGGCTTGCTGATAATGAGACCAATCCTGAAAACGGTGAACTGGCATCCACAGTGGATGTTGTAACCTCTTATGCCGGATACTATACCGTGCCATTAACATCTCCGGTAAGTGTAGCTAAAGGGGAGAATTTCTCGGTAGTCATAGAGAATAAAGCAGATGGGCATTTCGGCATGCTGCAAGAAAATTACTTGACTTTCGATACTGATAGATATGCTCCTTCTAATTCCGGGAAGTGTTCGTATACCACGAAATATTCATCCGGTGATCAGTCGAACTGGGCGTCCTCCTATTCCGATTTGATGATCAAGGTGTTTACTGATAACAGTTTATCTGATGAAGTCCCTCCTCAAGAGATTTCTTTTCCTCAGATAGGAGAAGAGGGGCTTGAACTGACTGTTACTGAAAAGAAAAAGATTTCGGCTCTCATTTCCCCTGAGGATGCATCAAACAAAGAGCTGGTATGGGAGAGCTCAGATGAGAGCGTCGCTACCGTCAACAACGGAGTGATAACAGGAAAAGGTGTAGGAACCGCAACGATCACAGCCAGGGCGGTTTTGGGAAATGAGTCCGGGCACGCAGAAGGCTCTTTTACGGTAAAAGTCAATGACACATTAAAGTCCCTGGCTATAGTTTACGGGGTTTCAAGGAGCCCGCTTGTTTCCGGAGATCAGATAAGCGTTAGAATCGAATATACGCCGGTGGATTATGCCCCTAAGAAAGCCCCGGTTTGGACAGTTTTGCCGGAAGGAGCACTGGTTCCCGGTGATTATGGGCAATATCGGTTAACAACACCGGGCTATATGACTCATACGATTGAAGTCGACGGAGTGACCGCAACCAGGAATGAATATGTATTTCCCGGAGCTTCCTGGTTTGATTACTATGTCGATGATGATAATACTATTACCTTCAGGTGGAAGGCTGTTGAAGGTGCCACAAAGTTCCGGTTTTACACTGATGATGGAAAGGTGAATGAGACCGTAACAGCTGATGGCAGTGATGAATATACCCTGGTTATTGATGAATTTGTCGGTGAAGCCACCTTTAAAAAAGACATTAGAGTGAGGACTGATACAGACAAACAGTATCAGGAAGTTACCATATATAATGTTAGGCCTCAGCCGAGGCCCTGCGTGGTACATTTTGAGTCCAACGGCGGAAGTGCTGTAGGGGATGTGAGTTCTGAGTATGGGGCTGTTGTTGCAAAGCCCACCGATCCGACAAGATATGGACATACGTTTGCCGGTTGGTACAAGGACAGCGGCTGCACCGAAGGAAATGAGTACGACTTCACTAAGAAGATCAGGGAAAATATTGCTTCATATAGCACGGAAGTAACGCTGTACGCCAAATGGGCAAGAAATCCTGATGACATAATGATCACGGGAATCTCCATCACCACTCCGGAAGATCAAAATGAGATAAAAGCAGGGGTGCCGCTTGCTCTGGACATCGAGTATTTTCCTGAAAACGCTACTCTGACACGGGTTACCTGGAAGAGTTCCAACCCCAATATTGCGACAGTTGATGCTGATGGAAATATTACCGGAATCAGGGCGGGAAGCGCGACAATAACTGTTGTTTCGGATGCAGACAATTCCATAAGCGCTAGCTATAAGGTTTTGGTTTGGACGGAAGCAAGCGGAAGGCCGGCTAAGGAAGTCAGGATACTTGATACAGCGAAACTGCCGCATTTCCTTGGATCCAGTGCTGATACCGATCCTACCACTACGCTGTACGGCGATGTTGATGATATTTACGGTGTAAATGTAGAACTTCCTGTTTTTGACGATCCCTATGGAGATACGGAATTTGACGGGCTCCAGTTGGCGGTTGGAAAGAGTGTCAGTCTAAAAGCAGATTTTTTGCCCAAGGATACTAAACCGAGAAAATCCGGGAAGACATACATATATGCCGATTCCGTAAAAGCAAGAGAGGTTATCTGGAGATCCTACAATTCAGGCGTTGCTGCTGTTGATTCCAAGGGAAAAGTGACGGCTAAAGGCGCCGGTATCACTACGATAGAGATGACTTCGGTTACCGGTGATCTGACAGCAAGCTGTGAAGTGATGGTATATGATCCTGTTACAAAGCTTTCGCTGAATGCTACCGGTATAAAGCTTGGCAAGGGACAGACTTTTGAGCTTGAGCCCGTGGTGAGCCCCGCAACAGCCAGCAACAAGGTGGTATACAGTGACAGCAGCAATCCCAACGTGGCGACTATCGATAAGGCCACGGGAGTGATAACCGCCGGCAATACAGCAGGAAAAGCGGTATTTACAGTTACTGCCCAGGGTGGTAAGAGCGTCAAATGCACTGTAAATGTAGGTAATCCGGTAGAGTCTTTAAGGCTCTATGAAAAGAAAAATTCAGACTCTGTTGCGGCAGGTAAGACTCTGCAGCTGCTGACTGAATACAATGGCGGTGATAAGACTAACAAGCCCCTTAATAAGGATGTTATATACGGAATTGTTGAAGGCAACAACCTTGTTGCTTCAAATGAGATTGCAAGCATAACCCAGAAGGGCGTATTGAAGGGCCTTTCCGAGGGCAAGGTGACGGTTAAGGTCATGAGTAAGACCGATATGAACGGAGACGACTATGTTTCGGATACATACGATGTCTATGTATACTCCGGACTTAAGAGCGCTGCGCTGAATCAGAAGACTCTTACCATGACTTCCGGTGGTGAGTACACCTTAAGAGCCTCCGTCAAGTCACTGACAAATTCGGATTATGTCACCGGCTCTTTTGACCGGGAAGCCCAGACCGGTATTTTCGAAGCCTGGAATGCAGCCGGAAAGATAGAGTGGAAAGCGGTTCCGGAGAATGGAACTCTTGTGCTTGACTGGGATCCCGCCCTTTGCGACAGATGCAGGATTATTCCCGCTGAGGGCTTTGCAGGAACGGCCACTGTAACGGCTACTTTCAGGCCCTGCGGTGCTGCAAAGGATACAGTTCTTAGCTGCAAAGTTACGGTAAAAGACGGAGCGGTTACAGGACTTACTCCGAAGCCGACCTCCGTCTCCATAAGCAGAGGAGAAGTGAAAGATTTATCGGCAACTTTGGCACCGATAGCTCCCGATGATGCGTCTCTTTCCTGGGAGATTGATGATGCCTATGCCGATGACCTTTGCTTTGTGGACGAAAATGGTGCTGTGATTGGGAATACTACTTCTTCTGACGGCGCAGCCCCCGGTGGCAACACGGTCTGGATCAAAGCGCTGTCTTCCGATATCACTGCGTCGGTGAAAGCGGCAGTTCATGTCACTACCAATGCTAAGGACAAGAACGGCAGGCAGATTTCTAAGAATATTCCTGTCACTGTTTTGAGTGAGGGAAAAGAGATAGAGATAAAGGGAAGCGGTGTGAAGGCCTATGGAGATAAGCCTGATGAGATTGAGGCCACACCTCTTTGTGTAAAGAAGAGTATTTCTCTGAAGGCTGTTGTTTATGCTGACGCGGATAAGAAGGTCAAGGCGGGAAATCAGAAAGTTACCTGGAAGGTTTATGAGAATCCGCAGGTGGCTTCGGTCAATCCTTCTACAGGGAAGGTGACTGCTCTTTCCAACGGCGTTGCTACAATTGCCGCCACGTCTGCCTCCGGAAATACCGCGTATGTTAAGATTGGCGTTTACTCAGACGTCACAAAGCTTACTCTTGATAAGACAAAGATTTCCATGAGCACGGAGTATGCAGCAGCGTCTTCCGGGGCCCACTATGAAGCGCTGACAGCGTCAATAACGCCTGAAGAGTTGTTTGGAAATGATATGTCTTACAGTAAATATGCGAATAAAGTGACCTGGACCGCTTCAGGAACAGGAGTCGTGGAACTGGCTGCCGTTGATCTGGATGCTCTGGAAGGATCAACCACAGGAAAGCGTATAGATGAAAAGCAGTCTGTTTTAAAGAATCTTACCTATGCGGATCCTTCTGAATTTGCCGGCACAGGCTGTGGAGAAGCCCTTGCCATCAAGGCTGCAGGTGCAGGAACAGTGAAACTCACCGCCAGGGCAGGAAGCAGGAAGGCAACCTGCACGGTGACGATATATTCGCATGTGACGGGGGTTGAATTGTCCGTTACAAATACATACTTAAGAACCAGGAGCAGGATCCCTCTGACACCCAGGCTTGAGATTGACGGCGTTCCGATGCCGGTTAAGCCTATTGCACCAAGGAGACCATCTGTTTTCGATCCCGATTATCCACAGAAGTGGGAGGCATATCAAATCGCACTTGAAGAGTATTATACAAAGCTGGCTCAGTATAATGCGACACTGCCCCGCTATAACGCCCTTAAGAAAATGGCTGTGACCACTACTGTTTATTTTGAGAGCTCCGACGAAGATGTCGCTACGGTTGACAGCAAGGGACTTGTGACAGCCAAAGCTCCCGGAAAGGCCGTTATCACTGCCACTACGGCGGAGGGTTATCATGCCGCTACCACCGAGGGAGATAAGCGTATCGCAATAGCATCGGTTACGGTGGAATGATGGGGATATCCCGCCCGGAGCTGGCAGTGAGATGAGAAGTAAATCATGCTGCCCGGAGCTGATGGCGTGAAATCAGAAGTAGATCATGCCGCCCGGAGCTGATGGCGTGAAATCAACGAAAGTATTTGGAAATATTTCCGGGATATATCATATTCTTTTCCAAAATCAATCAAAATGCCTTCAAAATGCTCGGAGTGCACATGGCATTTGGAAAAAAATATTACGTATTCCATTTATATTAACCGCCAGTGTCGGATGCCTGATCGTTGCAATTCCTAATTTCTGAGGCGCTGACGCTGCAGGCTGCAGTGGCCCCGGCTGCCATTCCGGGGCTCACCGTGGGCTGC
>ODAI012561633.1_pt1 | contig 11611 bp, 4 predicted proteins | sample 1539321 | NCBI WGS metagenome assembly ODAI01 (sample SAMN02144231, study PRJEB22623) | gut metagenome | biome: sheep rumen | host: Ovis aries | place: New Zealand
CAGCATCTGTTCCCTGCACATCGCGCGCTGCATCGATTATATCTACGACCACCTGGACACGCGCATCACTGCGAGCAAACTGGCAGACGTGTGCGGCCTGTCGGAGAGCTACCTGTCGCGCCTGTTCAAGCAGGAGACCGGCCAGACGATCAGCGACTACATAAGCGACTGCAAGATCACGACCGCGCAGAACATGCTCGCCGACTCCGACTACTCGCCCACGAAAATCTCCGCCGCACTCGCTTTCCCCAGCCAGAGTTACTTCACCTCGGTGTTCAGGAAACGCACCGGCATGACACCCTGCCAGTACAGGACCGCGAACAGACGTTTCTGATCCTTAACCCCAAAAGTCTTCATTTTGTTCTACAATTCGTCTCTTATGTAGACTTTTTTGTAGACTTCTCTCAAAAAGTCTACAAAAGAGCTGAAATGTAGACTTTTTGATAGACTTTTCCGCCGAAGCGAACCCCGCAGCGCAACTCAAGGCAAATTAAAGCCGCCGGAGGGGTGAATCCGGCGGCCGGGATGAAGAGATGCGTTACTTATTTCTCAGAGTGCATCTTCTTCTTAGTCTCATACATAAGATTATCAGCGTCCTTGATGTACTCGGTCAGCGGCTTGTCGTCGCCCTCTTCGCTGATAATGAAGCCCGAGCTGACTGACAGGCGGAACGGCCAGGTGCCCTCATGGTTGAACCTGTCGACCGAAGCTAAGACATCTGACCTGAACGCTTCCGCAGCATCCTTATTCTTGACGCCGCCGATGATCAGGAACTCGTCTCCGCCGAACCTTACCGCGATCCAGTCCTCGCGCAGGTTGGTCTTGATCGCACTCGCCGTAAGCCTTATCGCAGCATCTCCGTTGATATGCCCGAAAACATCATTGATCCTCTTCATGCGGTTGATGTCTATGAACATTACCATGAGCCTGCTGCCGGACCTCTTGCAGTTATCGTAGATCGGAGTGGCCTTGTTCTCGTATCCGAGACGGTTATACAGACCCGTCATCGTATCGATCTCGGAGATCTTCCTCAGACTGTCGTTGTAGAACTTGAGCTGGATGTTGGATCTCTGGATCCTGAATGCCAGCATGAACTTCTCGACGTAAGCGTGCAGGTCAAGATACTCGCGCGTGATCCTCGCATCGCCGTTCACTACGACATAACCGTAGTTATACAGTCCGGTGTGGAGTGGGAACAGGAAATACACGTGACTCTCCGTATCAGCCCTGTTATATCCGGGAATGAGGTCATGCCTGCTGACGGGAGTTCCGGTGGTCACTTCGTCATTGCTGCCGATCGAGACGATACTCTGCATCGGACCGTCATCAAGGGCGTCTTCGAAGACTTCCTGCTCATCGGCCATTACATCAGTAAAGTACTTGCCGTATATGACGATGTGGAAATCATTGCCTACAAAGTCGTGTTCACCGGAATAGTAATCGACCAGCTTCTTCGTGAGTTCGCCGTATTCATCGGTGTAAGATATAAGCTGCGTGAGGGCGCGTTCGCTTCCGTCGAGAGACTCTCTGTCGAGCGCATCGCTGTATGTTGTCTTGCCCTGTTCACGGCGGCGCTCATCGAAGAGTCCGTCCCGGCAGCATCCGCAGCTCTCGCCTACCATCAGTTTGGAATTGATAAGGATATGCATCTCTATAGCCTTGCCGTTCAGATGATCCGTGATGGTGTTGCAGCAGACTTTGCCGATCGTCGTAAAATCGGTATCTACCGTCGTCAGCACCGGATAGAAAGCCTGTCCCTTGGGAACATAGTCGAAGCCCGTGACGATGACATCATCAGGGAGCGTGTATCCGAGCCTTGTAAGTTCAGTGGAACATGCGAGCGCCATAATGTCGTTGCACGCGATTATCGCATCGGGAAGTCCTGCCGGATCTTCAGCCAGGTACTTTGCTATCTCGAGTGTCTTTAAGTTGCCCCAGTCGCCATAATAGATGTTCTCTTCGGGAATGGGCCGACCGTGTTCTTCGAAGACCTGCCTGACCGTACCGATCCTGCAGATGCTCTCAGGATGCGTCTTATAGCCTCCGATGATGGCCGCACGCTTAACGTCGTGCACTTCGATCAGGTGCTTGGCAAGCTCCTTCATGCCGGACACGTTGTCCAATATAATATTGATCGCGCCTTCGACTTCAATGCCGACGCTGAACACCGGGACACCGGCCTCGATCGCCCTCTTGACGAGCGTTATTCCTGTCTCAATGGAATTAAGGCTGTTGGACAACACGATGAGAGCGTCATAGTCTTTGAGATCCGGGAGATCATATATGTTGAGCTCGCCTCTGTTGAATTCATCGAACTCGTCGTAGGAGGCATAGCTGAAGAACACAAATATGTCATATTCGTTGTTGACGTCGGCGGAACGGAAGCCCTTAAGCAGTGCCTTGAGACTGTCCAGACCGTATCCGTTTGCAAAAACAGCAATCTTCTTTTTCATTTTCCTCACCTTGGGTCTAGGATACACCGCCTTTATTACGGACCTGTGAATGAAAACATAACAAATATAAAAGAAAACTTTGGACACTATTTCTTTACAGTATTTACACACTGTAGTCTCAAATCCGTAATCGCGAGTTTTTGTGTTTACCGTATCATCAGTCCATGCAAACAATTACATCAAGGGCAGATGAGAGCATCTGCCGAAGGCTTTGAGTAATTTGGGATTGGATTGGGATTGGAGAGCCGGCTCGCGAGGGCCGGTTCTTCTTATTTGCCGGTAAGCTGCTCGAGGAACTTCGAGGACAACTCCTTGCGGCTCTTGGCATTTGTCTTCTTCAGAAGATTGCTCACGTGGAATTTGACCGTGTTCTCGGATATGAACAGCTTGCCTGCGATCTCGGTGTTGGTGGCGCCGTCGACGAGGAGGTTGAGAACGTCCATTTCGCGCGAGGACAGGTCGTAAGTAAGCTTGATGGAAGCAAGCACGTCGTCCCTGGTCATCTCGGACTTGGGCACGGGCGAGAAGAGCTTGATGTAGTGGAACATGAACAAGCCCGAGCCGAATACGAGCAGGACCGACGTCACCGCCATGAGTGCGAGCGGATCGGAAGTGAGATTGATGCCGATGTACGCACCCGCCGCTTCTCCCAGCCTGCCGAAGATGATGCCGAAGGAACACAGGTATATCAGCGGCAGTCCCTTGTCAGATACCATGTCGGACAGATCGGCCACGATGCCGAATCTGTACACCGCGAGGAAGCCGGTCATGAAATAGCATATGAAGAACACGATGGTCGTAACGCCGACCTTGGTCTGCAGCAGGATATAGAGCATGGGCGCGGTCATCGTGACAAGGCAGCAGATCGAGCCGATCCTCTTGTCCCTGTTGTTGATCCAGGTTGCTGCTATAAGACCCAGTGAATACGTGATCCTCAGGAGTTCTCCGCTCATCTCGAGCTCATCCATCTGCGCTATCGGGAAGTAGAACGCGACGCTCTGGACCGCCCAGGTTACCGCTATGAAGAAGAACGTCGCGATAAGCGCGGGGTTCATGCGGCCTTTGTCGAGCCTGATGGTGCTTACGAGCTTTACCGCGCGTGCGGGATATACCGGGACCACAAACTGCCAGAGGATGCAGGCTGCCGCAGCCATCACGAAGTATAGTATCAGCGCATAGCCGCTCTTAACGAACGCGCCCTCTCCTATCAGCGCCAGCAGTGCCGTGATTATCGGGGATACGGTATAGGATATGCCGAACGCCCACAGGCGCTTGTCTTTGGGAACTGCCGTCACGATGAGCAGGAAGTACAGTCCCTGCGAGACGCCTTCGAGCACCGACGATATCACGAAAACAGCAGCCACCAGAGCCCCGTCCTCTGCCAAGAAAGCGGGTATCCCGGACAGGACTGTGAGCAATGCTATCACGGGGAAGAAGAATCTGCCGCCTGTGAACCTGACCTTCAGCCGGACGAGGACGGCGGTAAGGATCATGCCGACCGCCTGGGCGACATAGCAGATGCATTCAGCAAAGAGGTCTGCCGTCTCGGGCGCGAAATGATCCGTCATCCGGTAGATGCAGGAGAAGTACATTCCCGTTCCGCACGTAAATGTCAGTGTTACGATTACGGTAACAAGGATCAGTTGTTTGAACGATGTATTCCTCAATTCCGCACCCCCGTATTTCCATTAAATTATCACAAAGAATTGAATTTATGACAAATGCCGTAAAAAGTCCCGAAAGCCTTGATATAGGGCTACCTACCCATAAACTACCCGCCCTATTAACACTATGTCAACACTTTAGTATCAAATCAGTAATCACAGTTTTTTGGTTCTAAATTATTATCTGATTATAAGTTCTGACGCCCCCGTAACATTTTTCTACCAAGGAGGTTATCATGAGACACTCGAGTTTTTCCCGAAGTACAAGGAACCGCTTGCAAAAACTGACAGCATTCCTCACCACTGCTGCCATGATCGTCGGATTTGTTCCGTTCGGTCTGCTGAACGTCAGCGCGGATCCGGCAACACAGGAATTTGAAGTCATTCTGATCGACAAAGGCGATATGAACCGTGACCAGTTCCAGGTCCAGTACAGTTTTAACGGTTCTGATTGGACCACGGTCGAAGATGATTCTGATGACATCAAGTTCACCGTTGAAGGCGAAGCCGGAGCGCTGGACATCAAACTGTCTTTCGGCGAGAACAACAGGCCGACGGGACTATTCCTGGCATCAAGCACAGAAGATCCGAATCCGATCCAGCTTGATGATCAGACGGGAACATTCGATCCGGACAGTAACACCTATATTTATCACTATGACGACTTTACACAGGGCAATCATCTGTTCGGCGTAGAGTTGATAAGCACGGAATATAATTGTTTCCAGATAAACTGCGACGGTCACGGTGGCTTTATGGTTCCCGAGGGACTCACATGTTCACCGCAAGGTCCGGATGATGCCATGTATAAATACAGCCAGATATTTACCAAAGACAGTCAGGTCACAATCACACTCGTCCCGGACGTAATCGACGAAGAGAATCCGGAGAACAGCGACCGTCTGGAAGAGATACGCATCCCTACTGACGACAATCCGGATAATGATATTGTCATTACTGACTTTTCATCTCCGAGCAACGGTGTCAGCTATGATGAGAGCACTCTCAATCTGACACTCACATTGCCCGAGAACGAGAGCTTCATGGGCGTAGTACTCTTATTTACGGGGGCAGGCGAATTTGATCCGCAGTCTTTCGGAGTATTTGTTGAAGTTAATGAAGACAGGCTTAACGGAGTCACACTCGAATACACAGTCGAATACCGGAAAACCGGCGATACGGACTGGATCGAGGCCGATTACGGACTGCCGGCAGAAGATCCTAATATAGCAAACGTATCCGGCGGAACAGTCACCATCGACAGTATGCACACCGGTCTGAAAGAGCTGTTCTTCAGGCTCCCTGATGACTGGTGGGGCGAAGAATCCTATCCGAATGTGGACTTCAAGATAACAGTCTCTTGCAGTGATACACTCACTCTTAACAGCGTAACTCTCGGTCATTCCGGCGACGAGGGTACGATCACTCCGGATAGCAGTGAGAATAATGTCTTTATATTCTCAGATATAGACATATTCGGAGAGATACCTCACGCTATTAACCTGTCATTCACAAACACTTTTGATCCGGAAGACTACTATGGTCTCGGTCTGATCATTCCTTTCGACGAGAGCAGGCGCCTGGAGTGGGATGATGATGGCGAGACCGTTGCTATCCCCTGCTTTGACGGCATGGTAACCGTATCCTCCGACAGCGAGATCTTCCTCGAGAAGTGGGAAGGCGATGAGCCGAACCCGTCGGTAATCGCAGTCTGGTCCAAGTCGGCAGAATTTAAGGTAGAGGCTTGGCCTGAGACAGCATGTACAGCTTACCTCTATGGAGAAGGCACCAGAGAGAAGATCACCGATCTGCTTGAAGTTACTGTTACGGGCCTGGGCCATGCCGACATGTCTTATCTGGATCTGGGATTCGAGAAGACAAGCCTGAACTTCGAAGGCTTCACGACTGTCTCTCCTGAACCTCCCGAATGGGAAGACAATAATCCCGATAAGGACTACACACTCACATCCGATACTTATTCAGTCTCTTACGAAGGCGGAACCGTAACCGCAGAACTCCAGGGAGATGACAGCACCTGGTCAGGTTTTATCGTTACCAGCTGGGACGACTATGACAAGGATTACCATACAGTCTTCCAGATCGAGCCCTCGGCTGATATCAAGCTTACTTTCGAGCCCGCAGAAGGTTATGAGATCGATCCTGGCATAGTAGAAGGCTGGGGCCTTGACGATAACAACAGCTGCATATTTGCCTTAGGCACCGAAATGAACTATTTCAATGATCCGTTCAGAGAAGAAGGCGGCAACCCGCCTGATCCACAGGGTGGCAACAAGGTTACTTTCACCGGTGCTACAGGCATGACAGACACCGATACAGATGACGGCATTGTCGTTATCAACTATGAGCATGGTTCTGTTACATTCACACAGGGCGACGGCACCATGAAAGACGGCGATATCTTCAATCCTGTATGGGACAGTGAGACAAACACTATAACCATTGAGTACAACCGCACTGTAGAGTTTACTATCGATGCAGATGAAGATTATGACAGCACATGTAAGATCAACAATGTGGATCAGGGATACAAGGATGCTTATTCCTTCGACGCTATACCTGAGACGACAGTTGATATTACATTCACTGGTCCCTCCTTCATCCTCGAGGCAGGCGGAAACCTGAAAGAAGGTACCACATATGAAGTTGATGATACAAACAATAAGATCACGCTGACATATGATCACGGTACTGTCGAGATAACAAACTACATTTCTCTCGTCGAGGTAAACGGAGTTACTCCCGGCGGCTCCAGCGTAGTCATTTCCTACGAGTTTACTCTTGAAGGAAACAGCGCAGATGTTACGTTCATTCCGGATGAAGATTACATTTTCAGCGGTATGCATCTTGACGGAAAAGAAGTTGCTCCCGACGACGAGAGAATCAACAACTGTGTATTGAGCCTTACCGGTATTGACAAGAACAACAAAGTATCAGTTGAGCCCAGGTTTGATTTGACTCCGGAACTGAAGATTGTTAAGGTCAACGCCGATGAAACCATTGGTTATGATTCCTCGACCAAAACACTTACATTCTCTGAGAATGGAATCAATAAGGGAACCGTAACTATCACTAACGAATCAGATCCGTTCTCAGGCAATCCTCAGCAGGATTCGAAGATCACTTCTGATATCACGTTCACTATTACTCCTGGAACCGTTCCGGAAAGTGATCCGGAAATCAAATACGTCTGCTTCGTTATACTGAACAATGGTCAGGGAATATATTTCCCTGAAGCAGGCACATACACACTGAAGGCTTCAGATCTGAGGTCTACTCCAGAAGGCAATAAGAATGAATTGTCGTTCGAGTTTAAGACTCTCGCAGCTGATCAGCTTGCCAAAGTCAAGTTCAACGGCGAGATTAAGTACGATAGTGGAACTCACGATTACTATATCGAATACAAAGATGGTGAGAACCTCATTGGTAAATTATGGATACCCGGTTCTGCAGTATCTAACTTTAGTGCAAATAACGGTGAAACAACAGTTACGATCAAGCAGAGTGTCGCTTCCCTCAGTCTGACATTCGCACCGGAAGCGGGTTATACACCCAGCCTGACAGAATATGGTCCGGAGTATGGAGAGAATCAGACTGTGACAGGCGAATGGACTCGTGATCTGTCGATAACCAATAACAATGGTGAATACTCTTATTCCCTTACGGTAGATCCTCAGAGTTTTGAACCCATTGGTCTGAGAGTGGCTTTCTCCAACACGAAGTTCCTACAGTCAACTGTAACCTACAAAACTTATGAAGGTGAACAGTGCGCAGTAGAAATTGGCGGAACCGGAGTGCCCGGCGGCGACTTGAACAATAAGTTGGTTGAGTATCAGACTCCGCTGTCCTTAACTGCAGATGAGAACTCCAAGGAGTACGTTAAGGTCGTGGACGGAAAAGCATATGTCCGTATGCAGTTCTCTGTTCCGTTCATTTATTACATGAGCGAAGTAAAGGTCAACGGCGTGGACTATAGCGCTGATCTGCCCGCTGGATACGATGAACTCATCGAAGCATTCGGCAGCCAGTACACAAACGCAGTTATCTGGGTTGAGGTCGCTGACAGCTATGTTATCGAGACTAAGGCATACAAAGGGGTATTCGATGAGGATCCCACAAAGACTACGCTCGCAGTCGGCAACTTCCTGTGGTTCTACGATGAATCCCACAAGGATAACGATGACTACGTAAAGAACGCATACCTCGAGATCGTTCAGGTCGTATACAACGATGAGGTATACACCAAGGACGACATAGAAGAAGGTTCTGCGATCAGCTGGGATGTTATCGAGAAGGACGGCGAGATCGTCGGAGGTGAAGCAGTTCTCCCTGCAGGTTCTTACGTTACGATGAAGCTCATTCCGGATTACGGAACGCAGCTCGTCAGCCTCGGACTCAACGGTGGCGGATTCACTGCTGATCAGAATGCGATTTACACCTACTCATTCTACGTTGGTCCCGGCAACTTCCACCTCAATGCTGATTTCGAGCCTGTTGACGACGTAGTTGCACCTTCTACTAATACCATCGAGGGTGGTTCCATCGCACTTGGTGACGGCACAGTAGATAACGGAACTGCAGTACTTTACGTCGGCGATGCGAATGTGGCAGGTGCCGAGAAGACGAATTTCGAGAACCTTGCAGCAGGAGAAGATCTGGAAATCTCCTCCTACCTTGATATCAGCCTCGATAAGGTCGTATATCAGGGCGTCGGAACAGATAAGGTCAAGTACGATGGTGATGACAAGAACGTTTGGAACGAAGAGCTTAACGACCTCGCCAAGCCGGCTACTGTCACGCTCACACTGACAGATGACATCGGTGACGGCACCGTCAAGGTTCTCCACAACCACAACGGAAATCTTGAAGTGATCGATGCAGACTACAACCCTGCAACCAAGGAACTCACTTTCGAGACAAGTTCGTTCTCCAACTACGCTATCGCAGTTGAGGCAGAACAGTACAAGGTAACATTCAATGCAAATGGTCACGGCACTGCTCCTGCTACACAGACAGTCACTAGCGGCAGCAAGGCAACAAAGCCTACTGATCCTACGGCATCCGGATACACATTCGGCGGATGGTATACAGATTCCGCTTGCACGAAAGCATACAGCTTCGACACAGCGGTAACTGCAAACATCACGCTCTATGCAAAGTGGACTGCAGTAACAACACCTGCACCTTCCACACCGGCACCGACTAATACAACTACACCTACTCCTACACCCGAACCCGAGATCGTTCCTTCCGCGGAACTCATACCCTCAGGCACGGCACACGTGCAGGATGTCGGCGATGTTCCGGTATCAGTTGACCCCGAGACAGGCATCATGACTCTCGGCACGACCGGTCAGGGCAAGAGACTCGAAGAGATAACGATCGACTTCGAGAACACAACAGGCCTGTCAGGTACGATGGAATACAGAGTGCACGTCCAGGACATCGGCTGGATGGATTGGACTGAAGCCGGTAATCCTGCAGGCACCGAAGGTATCTCCAAGAGGATCGAGGCCATCGAGATCCGTCTCACAGGCGAGCTTGCTGAATACTACTCGGTCGAGTACTGCGTACACATCCAGGATTACGGAGACATGCAGGGTTGGGTAGCTGACGGCGCACTCGCAGGCACGACAGGCGAATCCAAGAGGATTGAGCAGATCAAGGTAAGGATAGTCCCGAAGGGATCCGGCGATTCGATGTCAGTTAAGTACAGAGTACATATCGAGGACTTCGGATGGGAAGGCTCGTATGCATCCGGCGGTGCGATGAGCGGTACTTCCGGACAGTCCAAGAGACTCGAAGCCATCGAGATCTTCCTCACCGGCGGCCAGTACTCAGGCGGCATCAAGTACAAGACACACGTACAGGATATCGGCTGGGAGAGCTCATATGCCCAGAACGGCGAGATGAGCGGTACACAGGGCCAGGCGAAGAGACTTGAAGGTATATCCATCGAGCTCTACGGTGAAGTCGCAGAATACTACGATATCTACTATCGCGTACATGCACAGGACATCGGCTGGATGGGTTGGGCAAAGAACGGCGAATACGCAGGTACTGCAGGCAGATCCGCAAGACTCGAAGGTATTCAGATAGTACTCGTACCCAAGGGCGGTGCAGCTCCCGGTGCTACATATAACGGCATCACTGCAGCGACTGACAAAGCTTTTATTGAAGGCTTCTGAGTTATCAGGGGATCACGATTGATGATGAGGGACCGGCTCTTACGGGCCGGTTCTTCTCGTATGGTGCGCAGTGCCGTGTTGCAGAATAAAATACACTGTTTTATACACTGCATAGCGTGGATTTTGCAGTGAAAACAGTGAATCCCAGAGAGAAATACACTGCTTTATACACTGCTACGCATGGATTTTGCAGTGTATTTTTGCCTGCCGGCAGTCCCACCCCCGGCAATTTGATTTTAAGGGGGTACTATTCTATAATCCGAGATGGATAAGGGAGGTGAGAAAAATGACTCAGTACGTTACTACAACATCCAACAAGAGCAGACTCGTCGCACTTCTTCTCTGCATCTTCTTGGGAGAATTCGGCATCCACAGATTCTATGTCGGCAAGATCGGCACGGGAATACTCTGGCTCTGTACAGCAGGTCTGTTCGGTATCGGCTGGCTCGTAGATCTGATCAAGATCTGCATCGGTTCGTTCCGAGACAATGTCGGTACACCGCTCAGACAGTGGTAAGACAAAAAACAAAGCCGGTTCACAGGAGCCGGCTTTATTATTGATCACCTGATCTTCTTATCACCCCTTCGCTGAGGCAATGAACTTCCTGAATATCGGATGCGCACGGTCAGGTCTGGACTTGAACTCGGGGTGATACTGAACACCCAGGTAGAACCTGTGACCGGGGATCTCCATCTCTTCCACAAGCGAGTCGTCGGGAGCGGTTCCCGCGAAACGAGCACCGCCTTCCACAAACTTCTCACGGTAATCGTTATTGACTTCATATCTGTGTCTGTGGCGCTCGAAGATCTCATCCTGACCATAGCACTCGTAGAGCAGACTGTCAGGTGCGATCTTGCAAGGATATGCGCCGAGCCTCAGTGTGCCGCCCTTGTCGATCGTATCACTCTGACCGGGCATAAAGTCGATGACCTTGTTAGCGCACTGCTCGTCGAACTCACCTGAATTCGCATCAGCAATTCCAAGCACATTACGCGCATACTCGATGACTGCGATCTGCATTCCGAGGCAGATGCCGAAATACGGGATATTTTTCTCGCGCGCATACTTTGCTGCGAGGAGCATGCCGTTGATGCCGCGGTCGCCGAAGCCTCCCGGAACTATGATGCCGTCAAGACCGGAGAGCATGCCGTCCGCGGTCTGCTCGTTAATGAGCTCTGAGTCTATCCACTCTATCTCCACCTTGACATCGTTGGCATAGCCTGCGCTTCTGAGCGCTTCCGCGACAGACAGATATGCATCGTGAAGATGAACGTATTTGCCGACAAG